>Ga0209427_10006280_pt1 | contig 13588 bp, 11 predicted proteins | sample DeeMarSWOR136_30_FD_187465 | JGI IMG/M metagenome (GOLD analysis project Ga0209427, IMG submission 187465) | Marine sediment microbial communities from White Oak River estuary, North Carolina - WOR-1-36_30 (SPAdes) (version 2) | ecosystem: Environmental > Aquatic > Marine > Intertidal zone >... | reverse complement strand
CTGCTTGATGACCGAAGTTACGAGATAGATCAATGATTTTTACCCGCCTGTCTCTATTCTGTATATCTTTCAACAGATTGAGCGTATTATCGGTACTTCCATCATTTATGAAAAGAAATTCCAATGAATGGTCGGGCAATTCTTCTGCAACCGCTGAAATTCTTTTGTAGAACTCAGCGACTACCATTTCCTCGTTGTAAAAGGGAGTAATTATAGTAATTTGCATACCATATCCTCTCGCTTACTATTCTTTCGTCAATTCGATCATAGATACAATTACTTGTAAGATTATATGTCGCCCTGTTACTCTGCGCAAGTGTAATCAGTGCAGTGGGGGAGCAGCGTGTGAACCGGCCTGCACTAGCCAGTTTTGTGACTTTGAAAAAATTGTATTGAAGAAAAAATCAAATATTCTAAAATAAGCTATCAAGAAATATCATGCTTCACACTATTAATCGCTTGTACATTGAAGGGCAACAAACAGGTGCGAGAGTTAAGTCGTTTACATTATGTTCCACGTTGTTTTTCGTGTCGAGCCTGACACTTCGTGCATATTGAAAATAGGAGTGCTGGATGGCGATATTGGGAGCCGGGCTGTTTAGCTATGAGGTAACAGGAGAGAATTGGGGGACCCTTCCCGACGGTTGGTACCTCAAGGAGGCGACCTCTGTTGACGTGGACTCCCGTGACTACGTGTATGTGTTCAACCGCGGGAATCATCCCGTGATCGTTTTTGACAGTGAGGGAAACGTTGTAAGATCCTGGGGGGAGGGTATTTTCACAAATCCCCACGGTGTGACGGTTGCTCCTGACGATACGGTGTGGTGTGTTGACAATGCAGATCATTCCATACGGAAGTTCACACCGAACGGGAGGCTGCTTTTCACCCTCTCGGCGCGGAACAGACCCGCCACCCCGATGAGCGGCAGTCCTTTCAACGGTCCCACCCGGGTTGCAGTGGACCCGAGAAACGGAGAGATACTAGTTGGGGACGGGTACGGGAACGCCAGAGTGCACAGATTCTCCCCTGACGGAAAGAGGCACCTCCTCTCCTGGGGGGAATCGGGTACCGATCCAGGACAGTTCAACATCGTGCACGATCTTGCGGTGGATAGGGATGGCTGGGTCTATGTGGCGGACAGAGAGAACAGGCGCATCCAGGTGTTTTCCCCGGATGGAAAGTTCCAGGCGCGATGGACCGATTTCTCCAGAACAGCAGCGGTCCACGTATCAAAGGGGGAAGAGCAGCTGATCTATGTGGGGGAATACTTCGGAGGCGGCGTAGAGGCCTATAGCCTCGCTCTCCGGATCGGACCTCGTATTTCCATCCTGGACACAGAGGGATGTCTTCTCGCGCGGCTGGGTGAAAACCCCTATGGAGATGCCCCTGGCCGTTTTTATGCCCCCCACGCCGTTGCCACTGATTCAGTGGGGAATATTTATGTTGCAGAGGTATCTTACACGGAGTTCGGAAGGCTCATGCAGCCACCGAAAGAGCTCCGTTCACTGCAGAAGCTCATATGGAGAAACAATTTGTCAGAACCCACACGATCGTAATGGGATCGTGCTGATCGAATAGTTACCCATCCACCAATCATATTGAAATAATAACCGATTCAGGATAGACTGAGCAAAAGCTGCGGAAGATTTCGCTATGACAAAGAAAGAACGAGTGAAAACGACCCTCAATCACAGAGAACCTGACAGGATTCCCATATTCGAGCTGACCATCGCCAACCCTGTTCTCGAGAGCGTATTGGGGAGGAGGATCATGGGGTTCGGAACCGGAGAGGCGAAAGCGGCCGGAATCAGGGCGAGCATGGAGGGAAGAGAGACACGGAGAACCCTCATAAAGGAAAATGTCGAATGAATGCTTGAGATGTATGAGAAGGTGGGGTTCGACATGTTCTGGTTCAGTCGCAGGCCAACTATGAGATCCCCTTCGGGAGTATTGAAAGGGTGGCAGACGGAAGGGAGGTTCCCGCTCTGCAGTGGGCTGATCTCTCTGATGAACGTTCCGGCATCAGTATCCTCTCGGACGCAAAGCACGGTTTCGATGCAACCGGAAATACGCTGAGAATAACGGTGATCTAATAGTGAGAGTGTATGAAAGCAAGGGTTTGAAAGCTCGGGTGACGATTAAATTTGGATTTACCGTAAAGAAGGTTCAAGAAGTTGATTTGCTGGAACGACCCTGTGGATTCTCCAAAGGAGAATCCCGCGGGATAGGTCCGATAGATTTGAAAGGCTCACAGTTCGATTTTAAAATTGCACCCTATGAGATCCGGACATTCAGAATAAAGCTCTAAATAACCTTCGCATCAGGGTGCATTCAGACGTCTTCGTTTAACTGGTAAGTCTCGCCGTATCTTATGATTTTTATTCCGTATCCTTTTTCTTCGAGAAGCCTCTTAAGATTGCTCTGGGCCTCGGGCTCACCGTGTACGAGGAATATTCCCTTCAGCCGTTTTCCGTCAAGCCCCGAGATGTATTCGAGAATGTCGTTGTAGTCTGCGTGGGCACTGAAGGTGTTCAAAACTTCAACGCGGGCACGCACCCTGTACAGATCGCCGAAGATTTTAACCTCTGGTTCCCTCTCAATTATTCTCCGCCCCAGCGTGTTCTGTGCCATGAATCCGACGATGAGAATAGTATTCTTCGGGTCCTCGATGCTGTTTTTGAGATGGTGAAGGATCCGGCCCGACTCGCACATTCCGGATGCCGATATGATAACTGCAGGCCCCCTGAGGCCGTTCAACCGTTTGCTGTCTTCGGTAGCAATCACATAGGTGAGCTCGCCCCATCCGAAGGGATTTTTATGATGGTCGATGAAGGCCTGGCGGATCTCCTGGTCGTAGCATTCCTGGTGCACCCTGAATATGGAGGTCGCATTGGTTGCCATGGGACTATCTACGTAGACGGGAATTTTCGGAATGCGGCCCTGGTCAGAAAGCAGGTGCAGGATATAGACGATCTCCTGGGTGCGTTCGACGGCGAAGGCGGGTATAATGATCTTCCCGTTTTTCTCAGCGGTCTGTCTCACAATGTGAGCGAGCTTTTCCGTTGCTGAATCTATAGGATCATGGAGGCGATTTCCATAGGTGCTTTCCATAATAAGGTAGTCCACGGGCGGAATGCGTTCCGGGTCTCGGAGTATTGGGAGATTTTTTCTTCCTAGGTCACCGCTGAAGGCGAGTCTGAGGTTCTGCCCATTCTTTTTCACCTCGAACAGGGTCACTGCAGAGCCGAGAATATGTCCTGCATCGTAGAACTCCACTCTCATCCCGTCACCGATGAAAAAGGGTCTGTGGTAGGAGATGCTCACAAAGTGTTCGAGGCAGTTGATAACGTCACGCTCTGTGTAGAGCGGTTGCTTCTCTAAGGTTTCTCCCTTTTTTCCAGCTTTCTTGCGGAGATACTCCAGGTCTTTCGACTGGATATGGGCCGAATCCATCATGATGAGATTTGCAAGATCGCGACTTGCGGGGGTGGTGTAGATGTTTCCGGTAAAACCCTTGCTTTTCAGCATGGGTATAAGACCGCTGTGGTCATAGTGTGCGTGAGTGAGAATCAAAGCATCCACGCCGGCTGCATCGAAACTCCAGCTTCTGTTCTTCTTCTCCGCCTCCATACGGCGGCCCTGGAAGGCACCGCAGTCGACCATGAAGAGCTGGTCGTCCACACGGAGAAAGTGTTTCGAACCGGTAACCTCTTCGGCTCCTCCCCAGGAAAAAATTTCAGCCTTCATGTGAGTCTCCCGCAATAAAAATGTAAAGCATTCAGAGAATAAACTCCCGTACTGTGCATATAAGGCACGGTCCTCTGATGATAGCACCGAAATGCTGATATGACCAGGGTTGTTTTTTATCCGGATCCGCTCAAAGGTATTGCAAATAAGTAACTTGAGAGATATTTTAATTAAATTAAGATGAAATAGAGGAGGAAAAGTTACCATGGACCTTGATCTATTTAGGGAATACGGACACCGGTTCGTGGACTGGATCGCCGGGTTTTATGAAAACATCGAGTCATACCCCGTTCTCTCTCAGGTGAAGCCGGGTGATATCAAGAATCAGCTTCCTACTACACCACCCGGTGAAGGGGAGGGGATAGAGTATATCTTTGAAGATTTCAAACGGATCATACTTCCAGGCATTACCCACTGGCAGCACCCCTCCTTTTTTGCCTACTTCCCTGCAAACACCAGTATTCCCTCCCTCCTCGCGGAGATGCTCACCGCAGCACTCGGAGCCCAGTGCATGGTATGGCAGACTTCTCCTGCCGGTACGGAGCTCGAGGAGGTAGTCATGGAGTGGGTCAGACAAATGCTCGGTCTTCCTGAAGGGTTTTCAGGAGTGATCCAGGACACCGCGTCCACCGCCACCCTGTGCGCACTCCTCTGCGCCAGGGAACGGTCGACAGATTTTTCTATAAATAGTGGCGGATTTACCGGCGAAGGGAAAGGGCACAGGCTCGCTGTGTATACCTCGGAACAAGCCCACTCATCAATAGAGAAAGGGGCGAAAATTGCAGGCTTCGGACGTGAGTATGTACGACTCATCCCTGTGGATGAACGTATGCAACTTCTTCCAAAGGAGCTGGAAAATGCGATGTCGAAGGACAGGGCCGAAGGGATTACCCCCTGCTGCGTGGTTGCTGCCTGCGGGACTACCTCATCCATGGCAATCGATCCTCTCCGGCCTATTGGTGAAATATGCAATAAAGAAGGCATCTGGCTCCACGTGGACGCCGCCATGGCGGGCAGTGCAGCGATCCTCCCGGAAGCACGGCACATCCTGGACGGAGTGGAGCTTGCGGACTCCTTTGTATTCAATCCGCACAAGTGGCTTTTTACCAACTTCGACTGCTCGGCTTACTTCTGCCGGGATCCCAGACAGCTCGTGAAGACCTTCAGCATCACTCCCGAATACCTGAAAACCGATGTGGACATGAAGGTGAAGAACTTCCGTGACTGGGGCATTCCGCTCGGACGGCGTTTCAGGGCACTGAAGCTTTGGTTCGTCATTCGCTCAATGGGTGTGAAAGGCATTCAGGAAAGACTGAGGGCACACATCCGGCTCGCCGAGGAGTTTGCCGGCTGGATTGAGGAAGATGAGCGGTTTGAGCTCGTGGTCCCGGTCTCTTTGAACCTTGTGTGTTTCCGGTACAACCCGAAGGGGAAGAATCTCCCGGAGGAGAAACTTGAAGGGTTGAATAATGCGCTCTTGAATAACCTCAACAGGAGCGGAAAGCTGTTTCTGACGCACACAAAGCTCGGAGGTAAGTATACGCTTCGTCTATGCATCGGTCAAACGAACACCGAGCGACGACATGTGGAGGACGCCTGGAATATGATCCAAACCTCCAGGCTCGTTTCATAGTGATTCTATGAGGGATTGACTCTGTTCGTAATAGGAGATAGAATTTTTTAAACAGTACGAATAAAAACGTAGGGGGCCTCACATGCAGAGGCGGACGCTCGGGAAAACAGGGCTTGAGCTCTCTATAATCGGTTTTGGGGGGTTTCACCTGATAGAGGTACCAAAGAAGGAAGCATCTTTTCTGCTCAATATCTACCTGGATGCAGGCGGCAACTACGTAGAAACCGCAGCGCAGTATGGAGAGGGTATATCTGAAAAGAAAATCGGAGAGGCGGTATCCTCCAGAAGGCAGGAGTTCATTCTTGCAACCAAGACGACCAAGAGAACGCGTGAGGGCGCTCTTGAGAGCATTGAAAGGAGCCTGACGAATCTGAAGACCGACCACGTTGATATCTTTTTCATGCACGAGCCGCAGACAGTGGAGGAGGCGAAGCAGATACTCGCCCCGGGTGGTGCAATGGAGGCGGTAGAAGAGATTAAAAAAGCGGGCAAGGCGCGGTTTGTCGGGGTAACGGGTCACGGCAGGCCTGCGGGACTTTTCTACTCCGTGAAAAACCACTTCTACGATGTGCTCATGACCGGATTCAACTACTATGACCGCTTCAACTATCCCCAGATCGAACAGGAACTTTTACCCCTCTGCAGACAAAGGGGAACTGGGCTTCTGGGCATGAAGGCACTTGCAGACGGTTACCTTTTCAGAAATACCGAAAAGGCGATCCGTTACACACTGAGCCTGCCTATTGCTTCGCTCGTTCTCGGAATCAACAGCCGTGATCAACTCACCGAGGATCTCGCAATCGCAGAGCGTTTCACACCCCTTTTGGAAAGTGAGAAAGAGGAGCTCTATCGAAGCGCACCTGAGCTCGGGGATTACGTGTGCAGGATCTGCGAAAAGTGTCTGGATGAGAACGGATTCAAACCGTGGGAAATTTTTCTCCTTGAGGGGCTCTATGATCGTCAGATGGACAGCGGCCGCATCCCTGACCCCGCGCACTACGCGCTGCAGGAGAGGCTGAGATTCTGGTTCGATCAGAGAGAATGGGCACGGGAGGAGTACAGGGGGAGTGCACATAAAGTCAACCCCGAGGAGGATTACCGGAGGCTCAATGCACTCTGCCCCTACGGTATTGACATCGATCGCAAGCTGAAAATCGCACATTCTAAGCTCTCGGAAGAGGAGTATATATTCTGATATTATAAGGGAGGTGTTATGCGTTTAAGTATCAAATCGATCCGGTTTTTCTCACTCTTACCGCTTCTGGTGCTGCTCTGCCGTCCTGCAGTCGCGGGGGAGACTGAGCAGAGGAGGGTAACCTCGTTCGATGGGATACGGGTCTCAGGCAATCTGACACTCTTCATTGAAGAGGGGAGGGAAGAATCGTTGCGTATAGAGGTCGACGGGATAGAGCTCGACAGAGTCATGAGCGAAGTTGCGGAAAACTCGCTGACCGTGCGGACGAAACCCGGAGTTTTTCCAGAAACCTATAAGATAAAAGCCTACGTGACATATAGAAAAATAAGGGATTTAAGGGCATCCGTGGGAGCAAAGCTCTACGGGCGATCCATCTTGACCGGTGACTGGATCAATGTCGATGTTGCCTCAGGCGCATTTGCGGAGCTGAAGGTGAACCTTGAAAACCTTGAGCTGAACATCGTAAGTGGGGGAGAGCTCACTGTGACGGGCAGGGCACGGACACAGGAAACCACCGTGAACACGGCCGGAAAGCTGAATGCCTTTGACCTGGAATGCGACAACGCATACATCAGGGTAAATACGGGGGGTGTGGGGAGGGTGAAAGTAACAAAGCTACTCGAGGCGAACGTTGCGACAGGCGGGAGCCTGCGCTACAAAGGAAGTCCTGTAAAGCAAAGCATCAAGAAGAGCACCGGAGGTGCGGTTTCCGAGATCCTGGAGTAGGTGAGATCCGGGTATTCTGTCCCCTGGGCCCTGGATAAAAGGAATAGACGAGATTGTGTTTTTACCGTGAAGCGGTGTGTGAAGGAAAACAGCCACTGAGGGTTTCCACAAATAATAAAAATATCGAGCGAAAAAGTGTTGACGGTGGTGGGTTTTTACGGTATAATTAGATCGAACGTTCTATAGATAACACTGTTTTTTGTGTTTTGTTTGTAAGCCGAAAATGACTCTAGGAAAATAGATGTAATAAATCAGAGGAATATGAGTAAAGGAATCAAGAACACAAAAGAACGTATTCTCGATGTCTCGGAAGAGCTCTTTTCAGAAAAGGGGTTTGACAGTACCGGGATTGATGAGATCGCGAGACGGGTTGGTATTACCAAGTCGGTTATCTACTATCATTTCAGGAACAAGGAAGAGATACTGAATACCCTCATTCACCGGTATTTTGCTGAGGGGATGGCATTTAAGAAGAAACTCGCAGAAAAATATTTTTCGGATCCTCAAAGGAATTTCCTGGATATGGCGCGGGAGATTATGCGGTTCTCAGCCGAACGGCCCAGGATTGCAAAGATCATCCTCATGGAATCGATTAAAGACGCGGAAAGGGTGCCGATCTTCGAGCTTTACGAGCAGCGGGCGCTCCTCTCTGCTGAGTGGTTCAAGGACAAGTTAAAGAACATCGCGGTGGATCTGGAGTCAGGTGTGATGCTCGAGGCCTTTTTCATGTTCTTCATGCCGTGGGTGAGCTACACGGTATTCGAGGAACGGTGGTGCGGGCACTATGGTATGGATGTGGAGAAGGTGAGGGAGAAGTTTTTAAGTATAGTTACCGAGTACTACGAGAATATAATGAAGCCTAAGATGATTCGTGAGCAGTAGTATGTGGAAAACGAATTTTTTTTTGATATTAATCTACCGAACGGTCTGTATATTTTTAAATAATTTGTAGACCGAACATTCTGTCTATTTTATTATTTTTTTCATGTGTACCCGAAGGATACAGATTTAACCGGTTTTTCCATGAAAGGAGATGTTCATGAAGTTCGAGAAAATGGTCATGAACGCACTTGCTCGTTTTGTCATCAGGTTTCACAGGATCATCCCCTTTTTTACTGCTGCGTGCGTTGTTCTTAGCATCCTGGCAGCTCGAAACATACGCGTGACCACTCAGATCAAGGATATGATGCCGGAAGACAACCCGCAGGTGGAGAGCCTGAACCAGATCAACGATGAGTTTCAAGGCGGCGCGACTCTTATAATTACCATAGAAGGGGAGAGTAAGGATGAGATGGCAGCCTGCGCAGAAGCCTTTGCCAGAGAGATCAGAAATAATCCAGAAGTCATGCAATACGTAAATACCATCAATTTGAAGATGGAAAGAGACTTTCTGACGACCTGGGGATTTATTCTGCAGAATGAGAAAGACCTTAAAAAGTCGAGGGAACTGTTCTCCCATTTAAACCTGCTTCCGTTCCTCACTTCTCTGAATGATTCTTTCGAGGAGACCTATACGGGCGAGAAGTCGGAGGAAGAGCTCGTCACCCACTCACAGGAGAGCGGGGCAGTCGCCCTACTGAGCAAGCTGGAAACTTTTTTCCTCCTCCTCAAGCAGTACCTGCAAAATCCAGAATCAGAGCCACTGGATGCGCAGGCAAAAAAGTTCGCAGAGACCTTCATGTACGGAGATTCGTACCGTTACAGCATCGATAATCGTATGCTGATGTTTTCCATCACGCCGAACTTTCCGGTGAACGACATTGATTCTATGGTGGCAATGATGAAGGGTGTGAAAGAGATAAGACGAAGCATGGAGAATAAATTTCCACGTCTGGGCATCGGGTATACCGGAGAGATTGCTATGGGTGCGGATGAGCAGGAAGCCATGGGATTCGACATGCTCGTGCCTTCACTCATTGCACTCGGAGCCATTCTCATCCTATTTTTATTTTCCTTCACTCCTTTCAAAACGATCGTATTTACCCTTATCACACTTGTTGTCGGGGTGCTGCTCACCTATGGGTTTGTGGGAATTACTTTTAAAGAAATTACAATCGTCACCAGTTTCATGGCAGTGCTTCTCATAGGGCTCGGTATTGATTTCGGGATCCAGGTCGTCACGAATTTTATTACCTTCAGAGAGGACGGAATGAGCCCGGAGGCGTCCCTTTATGCGACCTTTACCAGGGCCGGAATGGGTAACCTGCTGGCTGCACTTACGACAGCGGCCGCTTTTTTCGTCATGGCAGGTACCGGCTCAAAAGCTTATTCACAGTTTGGAATAATCGCAGGGGCGGGTATTCTGCTCTGCTTTTTAGCTATGGTCACTCTTTTACCCTCTCTGCTCCTGTGGCTTGGGAAAAAAGATCCATCACGATTCCGGATACCGACAATCAGGTATCGTTTCGTTGCACACCTCGGGAAATACATGCATCAGAAAAGGTGGCATGCGATTATACTCGGGCTTATGCTCACTGCAGGACTCGGAAGTACCGCATTTCTCAACAGGTTTGAATACGATTTCATGAAGCTCGAACCACAGCATATGGAGGCATTCCGTACATATGACAGGCTTGCGGAAAAGTTCGATATATCACCCCTCCCTTCAATGGTGATCGCAGAGAACATTGATGAAGCACGTCATCTCACCGATGTGCTCGAGAAACTGTACCCTGTTGCAGAAGTCAACTCAATCGCACATTTCCTGCCTTCCGAGGTGGAGCAGGAATCTCGCCTCGAAATAATTCGGAGAATCAGGGAAATGGGAAATAGATATGAACCAGGAATCAAATACTCTCGCGAGGATATGGAGGCCTTTACCGACGAACTGCAGCGGCTGGAGTGGAACGTGATTGAAATGGGAGATCTTTCCGTAGCCGCTCTTGGCGAGGAGAACAGAATCGTGAAAAAGCGGAACGACATGATCAGGGAAATTTTTGGTGCAAATAAAGGAGCAGCCGGTCAGGAGGTTTTTCAAAGACTCATCACACTTGTGGAGACTGATCCTGCACTGTATGCAAAAAGGCTCAGCAGTCTTGATTCTTCCTTCACCAAAGAAATGGATAGGATAATCTCAGAAATGGCGCAGGTTGATAGAAAGATCACATCTTCCGATCTCCCTAAAGAATTAGTGGGGACGCTCCTGAGTTTAGATGACGAGAGAAACCTGATCATCATTTATCCCCTGCTGAGCGTGGTGGATGACGATGGTGGGAAGAGACGCTTCAACAGGGTGCTCGAAGAGGTATCATCCGGGATCACCGGATGGACCCGGCTCGCTTTCTCGTGGACAGATGAGGTGTTCTCTGAGTCCCGAAAAGCCGCACTCTACATATTCGCCGTAGTGCTTCTGGTCATGGTTCTTACTTTCAGAAGTGTGCTAAAAACAATAATCGCTGCTGTTCCCCTTGTCCTCGGAACGGTATGGATGCTCGGAGCATACCCGCTTTTCGGTATGAAGCTTAACTCTGTCAATGTGGCGGTTATCCCTCTGATTATTGGTATGGGTATAGATTTCGGGATCCATCTGGTGCACCGATTCAGCATTGAGCAGGATATAGAAGAGGTGTACAGATACACGGGAAAGGCGGTGTTCCTCTCTGCACTCACCACCATGATCGGATTCGGATCGCTTTCACTCATTGGATCCTTTCCCTCGATCGTATCGATCGGTGCCGTGCTCTTTCTCGGCATAGGTGCCTGTCTTTTCGCTTCGCTCACAATTCTTCCTGCGCTCCTTACGTTCGGGAAGCCGGAAGTTTCCAGGAAGCTCGAGGATTTAAAGAAAACTAATGTTTCAATGAAGCCTGTGGCTTCGAAGAAGCTGAGGGAAAAGAAGGGATAAAAAACGGAAAGGAGAAACAGATGCGTTGCATAACCATTTTTTTCCTGCTTTTCATCTTTCTCATATTGCCGACACCGCCTGTCTTTGCAGTCGAAGATGCGCATACCATTATCCAAAAGGTAGATGAAAGGCAGTCAGTGACGACCAGCTGGTCGGAGCTGAGCATGCTGGTATATCCAGAAGCTGATGACACTGAAAATGTTCGTGAGTTCAGATTAGTTACATACGGAAAAGGCGATGACGACACCTATGTGGAGTTTCTATCACCCCGTTCCATCAGAGGGCTTAAACTCCTCTCAAAAGGGGATGATCAGTGGATCTATTTCGCATCCACAGGGAGATGCAGAAAGATCTCTTCGAATGCCCAATCAAAAAGGCAATCGGTGAGAGGAGTGGGTGGGGATTTTTCCTATGAGGACCTTGGCGGAGGGAAGCTTCAGGAGAAGTACAGTTTTAAGCTTCTGGAAAGTGTAGATAAGGAGTGGGTGTTGGAAGGAACCCCTAAAAAGGCCGAAAGCGTCTATGCACGGATTGTTATCCTTGTACAGAAAGAAAGCTACTTGGTGAACAGAATAGAGTACTATACCGAAGAGGAGGGGCATTACAAGGACCTTATCATGGAGGATGTACGTTCCATGGGTGGGCGTGAAATTGCAACCAGGATGACGATGCTGAACCATGAAAAGAGCTCAAAGACCGTGATGATCATCCATTCCGCCAGGCACAATGTCCCGATCAATGACAAGTATTTCAATCCCACTCGTTTTTACAACTAGTCGACATTGCTTCCTGCACTCGCATTCGAAGATAGGAGGAGATAATGAAAACATTGGCTCTGATACTCCTTTTCCTTTTCGTGGCCGCCTTCAGTCCCGCATCAACTGTAAAAGAAAGCATGAGTCTGTACGGCTACCTTCTGGATTATTTCCAGGGGAGCTTTGATGTCCATACTAAGGAATCGAGCTATGGGAACACCCTTCTCGTGCGTATCAAAGCGGACTTCAACCCTGAGGAGAAGCTACGATTTCACGCTGAAGCGGCCTACTACGGGAGATTGGGTAATCAAAACCTCTATGCCATTTACGATAAAATTGGACTGAACCCTGAACGGCAGGAGCAGTTTCCTTTCAATGACTTTATCACGCAGGTCCTGGTGGACCATGCCTGGGGGCTTGCCAACCTTGGAGCTGTAGACCTGCAGTTCGGAAAGGTACCCATCGCATGGGGATCAGGGTATGTGTTCAACCCGACGGCAAAAGTAGCCCCAACGGCGATTTTCGATGAAGTCACGGAAGAGACACCAGGCACATTTGCAATAGTACCGAGTTATTATACCGCTCGTTCCGTTACCTTTACCGGGTACCTCGCATTTCAGGATAGAAGCCATAAGACCTTTTCTCCCAGTGGGGATGGGGAGTGGCGGAACGTACCTTTTGGATTCAAAGTTCAGGTGATAACAGGGTCTTTCGACCTCTCCGCGGGCGTAATAAAAGAAGTATTCTACGGGCAAACAGGATATGAAAGAGACTTCTATCTCGGCTTTGACCTAGACGGCGGATTCGATGGCTGCGGGCTCTATGCAGAGTCTGCCCTGCGACTTCCTGAAATGGGTTTCCGTGACCTCTATGATATCGAGGAAAGCCTGGAAATTGTCGCAGGCTGTCACTTTCCCATACCGAAGCTCGGTACGGATATGAGGCTCGAGTACTTCCATCAGGGGAGAGGAGCAGATAAAAAATCAGACTATGATCTCAGCAGGGTGATTTCCGGAGAACAGCTCGTATTAGGAGAAAATTACCTATTTCTTTATTTTGAAAGATATCTCACCGATTATATCAGGATATCCACAGGAAGCCTGTTGAATCTAGGTGACTGGAGCCTGGTCCTGTATCCTGAGTGTTGTTGGGATGTGCTCGGTAATCTGCAGATCTACTTCGGTGCCTCACTTTTCGCAGGAGGGAGGGGTAATGAATTCAGCGGGCCCCACACCGTAGAGGGTGACCAAGAGTTCGATATTATAGAGAGTTTTTCACTCTTCACGCGGATAAAGCTGAGTTTTTGAATGAAGTTATTTTTTTAGCGGGGCTTGCCTTTCCCATGCACGACGGAACCTTTGACGAGATCGAAGTGGGACCGCGGGATTTTGCGCAGACGGAGCAGACCAGGTGAATGAATACAAGGCTGCTTCCCATCGGTGAGAGCCTGGAGTGTTTAAATATAGTTAGTCTTAATAGAGCTCTTCTAAAACATAGAAAAGGTTTTTATCAGTTCCGAAGATCAGCCATTTACCTGAAATAACGGGGGCGCTCAGGATTGCCCCTTCCAGCTCGAGCTCCCAGAGCTTCTTCCCGTTCCTGGCTGCAAGGCACACCAGTCGGGGTTTTTCACCACCGGGAAACTGCTCGTCACCGTGGAGACCAAAGTAAATGCGGTTCCCGGCAA
>Ga0209427_10006277_pt1 | contig 13591 bp, 9 predicted proteins | sample DeeMarSWOR136_30_FD_187465 | JGI IMG/M metagenome (GOLD analysis project Ga0209427, IMG submission 187465) | Marine sediment microbial communities from White Oak River estuary, North Carolina - WOR-1-36_30 (SPAdes) (version 2) | ecosystem: Environmental > Aquatic > Marine > Intertidal zone >... | reverse complement strand
CCCTTCACCTGTGTGTGTTTTTGCGCAGCAGTGCGGCCGTTCGCTTGTCTTAGAGCACAACGGCGACGTGTATGCCTGCGACCACTGCGTATATCCGGAACATCGGTTAGGAAACATCCTTACGGACAATCCTATAACCATGATGGAGCAATCTATCGCCAATGGATTCGGCGTGTCAAAAGAGACAGCATTACCACGGGTCTGTAAAGAATGTGATGTCCTAAAGGCATGTTGGGGAGGATGCCCCAAGCACCGCTTTGCGAAAACCTATGACGATGAACCGGGCCTCCAGTATCTGTGCCCCGGATATAAGAAGTTTTTCTTATACATTCGGAAATATTTAAAAGTTATAACGCAACTCTTGGAGCACGGTCTTCCGGCATCGTATGTCATGGAGGCGGTGAAAGGACCGTTAGTGATCAAGCTGGACAAAGGAGAAAATCAAAACAGGAGGGCGGTATAAGCTTATGGTGTACACAGGGAGATCAACATCGCGACATCTCCGTTGGAGATAGATTGGAAAAGCATACATAAATAAAATCATGGAGGAAAAGAATATGGGCTCAAAGCTCAATCGGTTGTACGCAAGCGTTGCCACCATGTGCGCAGTGGGGATGACACACGTGCTTATGCCGTTGCCTTCAAACCACGATGATGTGTCTGTCAAAAAGGATGACGAATCTTTACCTCAGCGAATATCACGGATGGGAACTGCCGAGGCGGCACCAGGCAAGACGAAAATGGACAAACCGAACATTGTCATCATGCTGGCGGACAATCTGGGGTATGGCGATTTAGGATGCTACGGCGGCGGGGAAATTCGCGGCATGCCGACACCGCGAATCGATCAACTTGCCGCCGAGGGAATGCAATTTACTCAATTCTTGGTCGAACCTGGTTCAACGCCGTCGAGAGCAGCCTTGTTGACCGGACGGTATTCTATACGTTCAGGGCTCTCACTGGTTGTCCTTCGTGGTTCACCAAATACGCTTCAGAAGAGAGAAATCACGCTTGCGGAGATGCTCAACGAGGTTGGCTACGACACTTCTTATCTGGGGAAATGGCATCTCGGGATGGAAGCTCACAGCCAACCTCAAAACCAGGGTTTTGATGATTTTTACGGCATCTTGAACTCCACTGATGAAGCGTTTTTTGTTCAGAGTATGAAGCGCGCAGGATATACTCCCACAGAGTCCGAGCGTGCCTATGTCTGGAAAGGCGTCCAGGGAAAGAAAGCGGAATCGGTCAAGGAATACACGCTCGATGTGCGCCGAACCATCGATCTTGAACTTGCCGACCGCGCTGACACCTACATCCGTAAACAGGCGAAGTCGAAAAAGCCATTCTTTTTGTTTGTGTCATGGACGCGCCCTCACTGGCCCAATCTGCCCAGCAAGGATTTCGAGGGACGTTCCCATATCGGGGATTACGGCGACAGCGTGATGGAACTCGACTATAACACGGGGCGCGTATTGGATGCGATTGAGGAATCTGGGATCGAAGACAACACGATCGTGATCTGGATGAGCGACAATGGCCCGTGGAGAACCATGGTGTGGCCGGACGGAGGAAGTGCTGGGCCCTTTCGAGGGGAGTTGGGTAGTGCCTGGGAAGGCTCGATTCGCACGGCCGGCATGATCAGGTGGCCCCGTCACATCAAGCCGGGTAAGACCAACGGGATGATCTCCATTATGGATTTCTTCCCCACACTTGCTCAGTTCACCGGCGCGAAGATCCCTACTGATCGTCCGATTGACGGCATTGACCAGTCCACTTGGCTCCTGGGAAAGAAGGATACTTCAAACCGGGAGCACCTGTTGACGTTCATTGGCGGTGATCTTGTTGCTGTTCGTTGGAGGCATTATCGGATCTACCTTCAGGACGTTGTCCAGGCAGGCAATGGCTATATACGAATGGGTGGCACACAGGCAAACAGATTGCCCAAGAATGGATATCCATTGGTATTCAATATCGAGGCCGACCCCCGGGAGGAGCACGATACCGGACCATCCGAGAGCTGGGTAGTCGGAAAGTACATGCCGCTCGTCATGCAATATTATGGATCGCTTAAAAAGTATCCGAATCCAAAGCCAGCGACGATCACAGATTTTGGAGAACGATAAAAATAAGGAGGGGGGATGAGTTTATGGTGTAAATAAGAAAATAAACATCGTGCAAGGGGGCAGTATGTATTTGTTTAGTCGAAAAGAGAAAAACAGAAGGAGGAAAGAACCATGTTGGATACGTTACGAGAAAATATGAATAGTAGTGTAGGGAAAACCGTCTCAGGTCTTTCCGTGGGGTCACTCCTTGCTACTGCTTTTGCCCCTTCGGTTTGTGCCAAAGAGGAAGGTTCCCAACAGGAATTCAAGGGCAAGATCAGCAGATCTTACGAAGAGTCTGAAGAATGGTGGCCGGAAGAGGTCCGTCCTCCAGAGGGAGCGCCGAATGTTATCATCTTTCTGCTGGATGATGTGGGCTTTGCTCAGATAGGCAGTTTCGGTGGACTGATTGACACCCCTAATATCGATCGCTTGGCTGAAAATGGGTTGCGCTTTAACAACTTCCATACGACCGCCTTGAGTTCACCTTCCCGTGCCACCCTGATGGCAGGCAGAAATCCACATTCCATCGGATTGGGCTCTCATGCGCTCACGGCGATGGGGTTCCCCGGCTACAATGCCATAGTGCCTCCAACAGCCAAATCCGTGGCGAACTATCTACAGGAGCATGGCTATGTCAATTATGCCTTGGGCAAGTGGGATCACACGCCGCTTTATGAGGTTTCACAAGTAGGGCCTTTTGATCGCTGGCCCAGCGGCGAGGGCTTTGATCACGCCTACACCTTTATGGCTGCGGACGTGCACCAGTTCATCCCTGTCATGTGGAACGATCACACACCTGAACCCTATCGTAAAACCTACCACCTTGATAAAGATCTAGCCGATAGGGCTATCAACTGGATTACCGGGCATAAGTCCATCAAACCGGACCTGCCGTTCATGATGCTGTGGGCATCAGGTTCCATGCATTCGCCCCATCACGCCCCGGATGAGTATCTGAAAAAATACCGCGGCAAGTTCGATATGGGGTGGGACAAGGCCCGGGAACAAATTCTGGCAAACCAGAAGCGCCTGGGCATTGTGCCTCAAAATACCAAGCTTACTGATCGCATCCCTGAAATCAAGGCCTGGGATTCCCTGAGTGCGGAAGAGAAGAAACTCTATGCACGCCAGATGGAGACCTTTGCCGCCCAGATGGAACTTGTGGACTATCAGATCGGCCGTGTTGTAAACGAGCTGGAACGGATTGGTGAACTGGACGATACATTGATCTTTGTCACTGCCGATAACGGGGCCAGCGGCGAAGGTGGCTTGGCAGGGACGTTTAATGAAACCTATGTATTGAACGGTTTGCAAACTCCATTTGATGCGAACATGAGACACTACGAAGACTGGGGCAGGGCAAATACCTATCCTCACTATCATGCCGGGTGGGCAATGGCCGGAAATACGCCGTTTCGTTATTTTAAGCAGAGCGAACACCGCGGCGGTCAGCACGATGCGCTGGTCGTGCACTGGCCAAAAGGCATTAAGGCCAAAAGCGAGATCCGCAACCAGTACCATCACATCAGCGATATTGCTCCAACCATTATGGAGGCCGTCGGTATATCTGTGCCGAAGACCTACCATGGTATCAAGCAACAGCCCATGGACGGGGTTTCCATGCTCTATGCGTTTGATAATCCCAATGCGCCGAACCGCAAGAAGCGCCAGTACTACGAGATGTTCGGCAACCGTGCCATTTGGGTGGATGGCTGGAAAGCGGTAACGCTTCACGCCAACCGCATGCCATGGGACGTCAATGTTGTGCTGCCGTTTGATAAGGATAAATGGGAACTGTACAACACATCTGAAGATTTTTCCGAAAGCACAGACCTGGCGGCAAAATATCCCAAAAAGCTCGAACAGCTGAAGAAGATCTTCGACGAAGAGGCGTGGAAGTACAACGTCTACCCACTCTACGACGATATGATCAAACGGCTTGCCAAGCAGCAGGACCGTTTGTTCGGCGACCAGAAAGAGTTTGTATACTATGCGCCCGGTGCGTTTCGTATCGCTGAAAAGGCCTCTGCGCCGGTGAAAAACCGCGCACATACCATTGAGACACGCATTGACCTTAAGGGTAACGAGAAAGGTGTCATAGTCGCCTGCGGCGGCATGACCGGCGGGTTCACCATGTTTATTAAAGGCGGTCGTCTCTACTACGACTACAACTTCCTCGACGGCGTTTACTATACGTTGAAGTCGCCTCGATTGCCGAAGGGCCCGACCGAATTGAAGTTTAACTTCATCAAAACGAAAGAGTTCGGCGGCATCGGTGAGCTGTATGTCAACGGGGAAAAGGTAGATGAGGTCGATATGCCGCAAATGCACATCAGCACCTATTCGCTGGCCGAGACTTTCGACGTGGGCCGCGACACGGGCACTCAGGTCTCCAAGCTGTACGAGGGGCCCTTTGTCTTCAACGGCACACTCGACAGGGTGGTCATCCTGATCTCGGACACGAACGTCGTGCCCCCCAGGAAGATGCCGACATACAATTACTGATCGGCATCAGCCATTTCGGGCAGCCCGCGCTGGCGGGGAAGTAGCCAGTGACCTGTGTGAGTAGTTGCCCAAAGGCTTGAGACCGGAGAGCATGTCAGTAAGGCACGTGGGAGACGTACATAATAGAGTATGTGCGTCTCCCTTTGGTATCAAAAATATCGGGAGGAAATATGAAGATAAAAAAGATAGCAGCGGTCTTCTTAGCAGTAGCACTGTTAGGAACGGGTTCCTTAAGTTTTGCCGAAAAAGTTGATACGCGCATCGGTACGCTCGAATTCAAGGGCGGTTATCCGACCGAAGCCACGATTCAGAAGGCCTACGACCAACTCGATGTCCAGCGAGCAACGCAGGCGTACCTGGAGTTTATGCCCATGATGTCGGTGAATTCCATCTTCGAGGCGCACATCAGGGACTACGGCTGGAAGACGCCCAGTGACATCCAGATCTATGTCGAGCAAGGCAAAGGAAAGGCTGGGGCCATAGGCCTGACATACAATACCGAGAGCATCTATGCCTCTGCTCACACAGACTTGAAGAAGGATGGCCCAACGGTTGTCGAGGTGCCTCCCAATGTATTGGGAGTGGTAGATGATGGGTGGCAGCGGTGGCTTATAGATCTGGGTAACGCAGGACCAGACAAGGGTAAAGGCGGTAAATATCTGCTCCTTCCACCCGGATACAAAGCAAGAGTGCCAGAGGGTTATTTTGTCATTAAATGTCCTACCTATCGGAACTGGGTCATGGTGCGCGGATTTGTCCAGGATACCGGAACTGGACAGAAGGCGTTGGATTACTACCGGAAGCACTTTAAGATCTATCCACTCGCAACCGGTCCGCGCAAGGACGCCCAGTATACCAGTATGTCCTTCAAGGGGGGTGACACGACTCATCCACGCGATGTGACGTACTTCGACCTGCTGAACCAAATTGTCCAATATGAACCTTCAACGGCATTCAGGAAGTATGAACTGGGTTTATTGAAGGCCCTTGGCATCGAGAAGGGCAAGCCTTTCAAGCCGGATGCGCGAATGAAGAAACTGTTAGCCGAAGGAATCACGATTGGGGATGCGATTGCCAAGGCCAATGCCTATGCCAATCGCTTGGAGGGGGTCCGGATATATCCGGACCGTAAGTACGAATACCTGTTCATCGGTGGTCGTCACGATTTCATGTCTAACGATGCCCTGTGGATAGATGCACGCACGCTGTTTCATTATGAGGCCATTGTGGTTACGCCGGCTATGGCTCGGAAAATGGTAGGCGTTGGTTCGCAGTACCTGGCTTGTTATCGGGACGCGGATGACAACTTCCTAATGGGAGATAATGTACATAAATTGACACTTCCCAAAAACATACCGGCCAAGAATTTCTGGTCGGTGACAGCCTATCACCCGGATACGCGTTCTTTGTTGCAGAACGGCCAGGATAAACCCAGTGTAAGTACCTATGACAAGCCGGATGTTAATCCTGATGGTTCCGTTGACATATGGTTTGCCCCCCAAGCTCCCAAGGGAAAAGAAAAGAACTGGATCAAAACAATTCCCGGAGAGGGGTGGGAAATACTGCTCCGTCTGTATGGGCCATTGGAGCCGTACTTCGATCAAACATGGAAGCCGGATAATATTGTAAAAGTCAAATAATTAATTCTAACGGGGATACTGCATGTGGTTGTGGGGTATGGGGGGGATTGCTCCTTATCCAGGCGACGTTGGATGGCAAAGTTAATAGAAGGGAAGGTAACTGGGAAGGGTAAATTAATCACAGAGATTACATTATGCACCCCACGATCACTCGAACGAACGAGGTTCATATGGAAGGGGAAATTGAAAGATTACGAAGAATCGGAGATAACATCATGATATACGGGCGAGACATTGTCTTTGCTCTGGTTATACTCGTGGGGGGATTAATCGCTACCAGGTTATTCATCAAGTACTTCAGGCGCATTCTCCAGAAATTCACGGCTAACCAGTCTCTGATCTCCTACGTGAGCGCCAGCCTTCACGTCGTGCTGGTCGTCTTGGTGGTGACAGCGGCCTTGCATTATGTAGGCGTGCCAGCTATCATCATCCGCCGCGTTTTATTCGCATGCATCCTTGCTGCTGTCGGCTTAATCGTCATTTTTAGGCCTTACATGCCTACTCTTCCGTATAAGGTTGGCAATACCATTGAGGTCGGGGGACTTGTGGGAAAGGTAGAAGCCACTACCTTCCTCAATACCCGTCTGAAGACTTTTGATGGGAAGACACTATTTATTCCTAATCGAATGATTCTCAACGACATCCTTACCAACTATCATTTCACGCCTACCCGACGGATCAGGATAGATGTAACAATTAGTTACCATGATGACCTTCTGAAGGCGAAACAGCTGCTGAAAGAGATTCTGGCTGATGACTCGAGGGTGCTTCCAAAACCCACACCAAGCGTCTATGTCACTAACTTGGGGGATAATGGTGTGGAACTGTCAGCGCGCGCTTGGGTTGAGAACCCAAATTATTTGAAAGTTCGCAGTGATCTTCTTGAAAGAACTAAATTGCGTTTTGACCGAGAAGGCATTACCATAGCCTTTCCCCAGCGACATGTGCATCTCAATGACAGGGTCGACTTTTCAGCCTCCCGTGAGGATGAAAATATGGCCTCGGGGAAAAAGTTCAATCACTCAAGCAGCGATGTAGGCGAAGTAGGGTAAACACTGAAACAGTTAATGATTCAGGATAGTAAGAGAAGTTTTGCGACACAAATCAACCGTAAATTTCAAATTATAGAAACAGCAAAAAGCGTGATGGCCTATTCGGTGTCATGCCTCCTCACGGTACCTAACTGTATCCTTGAAATTCTCCTAATCCTCATAAATCCAAGGTTTCTAACGCACCTATCGTGCCCTGCCGGGTATTCTTCTCCAGAAACTACTGTCCCACTATACCTTGTGAGCCCTTGTCCATTCTGTTACTATTGGGGCGTCAACGGTTCATTGCTATCGCGAAGGAACGGACAACTCCCCTATGAATTCAGGAAAACTATTGGCCGAAAAGAGCAGAGAATACCTTGATCTCACCGCCATCATCACCATTACCATTCTAACCCTTCTCTGGGGCCTTAACCACACCGCCATAAAATACTCCACCCAAGGGGTATCCCCGATCTTCGCTTCAGCGCTGCGCTCCGTCATCGCTTCTATCTGCGGCATTATCTATTGTTTGAGAAAGGGTGAGAGGATATTCCATACCGATATCATGCTCTTTCACGGGTTCATAGTGGGTCTCCTGTTTGGCGTGGAATTCGCCTGTATTTACTTCGGGCTACTCTATACTGATGCCGCCCGGTCCGTGATCTTCGTCTATCTGAGCCCCTTCGTGGTAGCCGTGGGGGCCCATTTCTTCCTTAAGAAGGATAGGCTGACCCTATTAAAGACGCTGGGCCTCGTTCTGGCCTTTTCGGGCATATTCATCGTCTTCCATGGGAGACCGGAGGCGGCCAAACCGACCATGTTCATCGGGGATATCCTTGAGCTCATAGCGGCCTTCTTATGGGGGGCCACAACCCTCTATATCAAGAGGTTTATGGCGGAAAGGGTCCACCCAATAAATACCTTCCTCTATCAGCTCTTCTTCTCAATTCCCATCCTATTGGTTGTAAGCCTCATCCTCGAGCCACGGTGGATCTACGGGATCAATCCGTATATCGTGGCCTCGATCATCTATCAATCGGTCATCGTTGCCTTCATGAGCTATTTCATCTGGTTCAAGCTGATACACAACTACTCGGTGAGCAGGCTCTCTGCCTTCACCTTCTTCACCCCCATCTTCGGGGTTCTCTTCGGTACACTCTTGCTCAACGAGGAATTCACCGTTTCCCTCATGGTGGGTCTCCCCATGGTCTGCCTCGGGATCTTCTTTGTGAATTGGAGGAGAAGTACCGCACGGTAAATTGAACCGTTCGCCTCAGTAAGGTCCGCAAGAGGATCGGGCGGAAGAATCAGCTGGGCAATAAAGGGATCTCGCTGATTTCCAGCGGGGATGGGATTTCCCTCTATTCCCCTAATCGTTTGAAATCGAAGTCCTCCTCCAGAATCTCTCCCTTCAAATGGGCTACATCCTTCTTCCCCTCGATGGCATCCAAAATCTCCTGGTTACCGCTCACATCCCCCAAGAGGATACAGCCGATGATCAGGCTACCTTTGAAGATTAGTTTCCGATAAATATATTTCTCCCCATCCTTCTTCACGAGGGATTCAAACTGGCCCTCCACATCGATCTCCCCCGAGGAGACCAGATCAATCCCAACCACTTTCAGCCGGTTAGACATCACCGTACCCTCATACAGCTCCTCTCCCCCGGCCATATTAATGCCGGCGACTTCACCCTGTCTTTCCGCGGCCGGCCAAATCCCATAAAAATGCCCACGGTGCTGCACCACGTCCCCGGCAGCATAAACAGAGGCGCTATTCGCCTCCATTCGGTCATTGACGATCACCCCTTTGTCGATTTCCAAACCCAGTCCCTGCGCCAGCTCCAGGTTGGGCCGCACACCCGCCGAGATGAGGATCATGTCGCAGGAGATGGAGGTGCCATCCTCCAAACCCAGACCCTCAACCTTTCCGTCCCCCATTATCTGATTTGATTTAGCCCCCAGGTAGAAGGTGAATCCCATCCCCTCCATCTGCCGTTTCAACAATTCTGCCCCAGCCACATCCATCTGCCGGGGGAGCAATCTGGGAAAGAATTCCACGACCGTCACCCTCAGTTCGGACCTCCTCAACCCATTTCCGGCCTCCAGACCCAAGAGCCCCCCACCAATGAGAAGCACCTTGGCGGCCTTCTTCGCATACTCCCTTATCCTCCGGGCATTCCCGATAGACCGGAGGGTAAAAACCCCCTCCTTTTCCACCCCTTGAATGGGAGGGATAAAGGAGTGCCCTCCTGTGGCTAAGAGGAGTCGATCATAAGCATATCGTTTACCCTTGGTACTTCGAACCTTCCGCTTGCCGGGGTCGATTTCCTCGATGGCCTCCTCAAGATGGAGCTCTATCCCCCTCTCCTCATACCAGGATTCTTTGTGAAGGACGAGCTCCCTTTCCTCGACAGCCCCTGCAAGGAAATCGGGAAGCCTGATTCGGGTGTAGTAAGGAATGGACTCATCGGTAAAGATCTGGATCTTCCCGTTTCCATCGTTTTCCCGAATCTTCTCGGCTGCAGTGGTCCCTGCAACCCCATTGCCTATAATGATATAGCGGTTCATCATAAAACCTCTCTGCATTCATCTTTGTATTGCCGAGTCGATGACTCAACCGAGAACCTTTTCTATTAATGTAATCCCTAAAGAAACCCATATTCAAGGGAAATCTCCGTCCGTATCCGGCTCCTGATCTTTTTCATGGGGAAAAATCTTGAAAAAGAATCGAATGAGCTGCACATCTTGACAGAACGGTAATAAGGAAATATCTTCAATTATGGGTTGTTGAATTCGGTTGAGTCGACAGGAGGAAGCAATGGGAGAAGAGGCAAAATCAGATGCGAAAAGGAGTTTTGTGAACTACACCATTGAGGAAAAAATGGCATGGGTTACCATCGACAATCCCCCCCTTAACGCCCTCAATCACACCCTTATGGATGAACTGGGCGCCGTCTTTAAGGAACTGGAGGAAAACGATGATGTCCTTATAGTTATTTTGCGAGGCGGAGGGGAAAGGGCTTTCGTTGCGGGGGCCGATATTAAACAGTTTCCCCCCATGGATCAGGCCGTGGCCGAAAAATTCTCCTTTGAGGGGCAGGGGGTATTCAATCAGATTGAGGACTTTAAGGGTCCTGTTATCGCCGTCATCCAAGGATTCGCCCTGGGGGGAGGATGTGAGTTGGCCATGGCTTGTGATATCCGAATTGCCTCGGAGGATGCCAAGTTCGGGCAACCCGAAGTCGGTCTGGCAATCATCCCGGGTTACGGGGGAACCCAGAGGATGCCGAGGTTAATCCCAACCGGAAGGGCGAAGGAACTCATATACACAGGGGACGTGATCGATACAATGGAGGCATCGAGAATAGGACTGGTCGACAGGGTCGTCAAAAAGGAGGATTTGTTGGATGAGGCGAAAAAACTGGCGACAAAAATCCTCACGAAAGGGCCTTTGGCTATCAAAGCCGCGAAAAAAGCCATCAACGAGGGATTGGCTCTGCCACTGCGAGATGGGTTAAAATTAGAAGCCCGGTATTTCGGCGCCCTTTTCGCCACGGAAGATAAAAATGAGGGGGCCTTGGCATTTTTGGAGAAGAGAAAACCCATCTTTAAGGGGAAATAACCCCTTGTACAATAATTCCCCTTTGGAGCGTGAGTATGGAAAACGAGCTTGTCATACATGAAACACCTGATCTCTCTCATCCTTGGCTGATTGGGGGCTATGAGGGGTGGGTCGACGCGGGAAAGGTCTCCAGTGGATCCTTGACCTTCCTTCGGGATAGCCTCAGGGCACAAAAATTCGCGGAGATCCTCTCGGATGGATTTCACCATTTCAGGGAGTTCAGACCTCAGGTGGTGGTTGAGGACGGTTTGATTCGCCAGATTGAATATCCTAAGAACGAATTCTTCTACTGGAAGAACAGAGGGTCACTGCCTGATTTAATCCTTTTCCTCGGAAACGAACCCCATTTTCGGTGGAAAGCTTTTGCCGATCTCTTCCTCCAGTTGGCCTCTCAGTTTCGTGTTGAACGACTGGTAACTATTGGAGGGCTCTATGACCAGGTGGTCCATACCATTCCTCGAAAGATATCCGTTGTAGCCAACAGTCCCGATCTCTTGAAAGACCTCCTGGTGCATGATGTCCAAATGATCGACTATGCAGGCCCTGGAAGCTACGTCTCCCTTCTTCAAGAGCGTGCCAACACCGATGGGATCGGTTCATTTATGCTTTGGGGGCGCGTTCCTCCTTATGTAGTGATGAAATCTTCCTGGGATTGTGTTCAGATTCTCGAGTTGCTCGCGAAGCTTGTTCCCTTTGAGATCGATCTGAACGGATTGCGGGAAGAGGCCAAACTCATCGATAAACAGCTCCAAAAGGCCGTGGAGGAGAAGCCGGATTTGAGGACATATGTGAAACAGTTGGAAGCCATCCACCGATCCAGAAAGCCAAAAAAATCGAAGTCCGGTGAGAACGTTATCACCATAGAGGCTTTCTTAAAGCATGTCGATAAAGGGGATAAAGAAAACGACTAGATTTCACGAAAATTTCTCCCAACCTTCCTTCGGGAAATAAGATATCATTCACAACGATTTTTTGAGCACACCAGATTTCTATTCCTTGATTATAGAGCCTTATTTGAAAAAGCCACCGCGGCCTCTTTCCAGCATAAGTGAAATAAGGATTGGTGAAATGTAACGTGGGATCCCGGCGACCGAATTTCCAAGGCCTTTTATCCCTAAAATTGCGGCAAGGCGAATCGAAGATTCAGGAGAAACCCATGGATTTCGAATTGACCGATGAACAGAAGGATATCATCAGGGCGGCCCGGGCATTTGCGGAAGGCGAATTTCCCGAAATCGCCCGCGAGTGCGACCAGAAGGAAGAATTCCCCAGGCATCTTTGGAAAAAGGCATGCCAGCTGGGATTCGTCGGCGTCTTCATCAAGGAAGACTACGGCGGACCGGGATTGGGATTTTTTGAACACTGTCTCATCAATGAGGAATTTTGGAGGGTGGATCCAGGGATAGGCTTGTCCATTTTGGCCGCAACCTTCGGGTCCGAAATGATTCAACTCTTCGGAACGGAAGAACAGAAGAAGGCCTTACTTCCACCATTGGTGAAGGGTGAAGCCATTACAGGAGCGGCAATCACGGAACCCGATGCCGGCAGCGATGTCACCTCCGTCATTACCCGAGCTATCCCCGTGGAAGGGGAATACATCATCAATGGTACTAAAACCTTCACCACCAATGGCACCACAGCGCACTTTATCCAGGTCCTCTGTCTGACGAATCCAGAGGCCGAATCCCGGCACCAACGCCACAGCGTCATCACCGTTGAAACGAATCGTGAAGGTTTTGAAGCAACTCCCCTCAAGAACAAGCTGGGAATCAGGGCGTCCGAAACGGCGGAGTTGATTTTCAGTGATGTCCGCGTTCCCAGGGAAAATTTGGTGGGCAAAGAGGGAAATGGGTTTCATCAGTTCATGGTCTTTTTCGACCATACGAGGCCACATATCTGTGCCCAGGCCGTAGGGCTTGCTCAAGGAGCCATGGAAAAGGCCGTTAAACATGTCATGGAAAGGCGGCAATTTGGAAAGCCTTTGGCTTCTTTCCAAGCCACCCGATTCAAAATAGCCGAGATGGCTACCCGAATTGAGGCGGCAAGAAATCTCTACCATAAGGCAGTGTGGCTACTGGATCAGGGAAAAACGGACTCCAAACTCATCTCCATGGCGAAATGGTATTCAGGTGAAATAGCGGTGAGGGTTGCTGATGAAGTCCTTCAGCTCCATGGCGGGTATGGATATATGGGAGATTATGACGTAGAGCGGTTTTACCGGGATGCAAAGATCGTGGAAATCTATGAAGGGACCAAGGAAATCGAAAAGCTCATCATTGCCCGTTCCATCTTGGGGAGGGTTTCATCAACGCCATGACAATGCCTCTCCCTCCGAGGAGATCCCCTTTCGCAGGTATCATTTTAAATTCACCCCCCTCCGGGTTTTTCCATTGGGACATCGGGATGCAAATGCTACCCCTGAAACCATGTCTCAAAGCTGCCTACGGGGACACCAAACCACGAAATCCGATCATGGAATTCCATGCCTCAGTCCTTCGATTCATACGTTCGATGACTACCTTATTCAGACTTCGGCTGCGCTCCCTTCGGTCTGCTTTCGGCCATGAGCAGTTCGGCCTTGAGACATGTCGACGAGCCGAATGGAGTGAGCATTTGGTTAGATCCTGCTCCGGAAAACACGTCATTTATATTTGCGAATCGAAGCACTAAGTTGCGATCGGGGAGA
>Ga0209427_10006276_pt1 | contig 13591 bp, 10 predicted proteins | sample DeeMarSWOR136_30_FD_187465 | JGI IMG/M metagenome (GOLD analysis project Ga0209427, IMG submission 187465) | Marine sediment microbial communities from White Oak River estuary, North Carolina - WOR-1-36_30 (SPAdes) (version 2) | ecosystem: Environmental > Aquatic > Marine > Intertidal zone >... | reverse complement strand
GGCTATGGACACCGGCACCGCCCGCAATTTCGAGATAGGTGTCTGGAGCGGCAACTACTTTGATGGTCTGATTGATGAGGTCCGCGTTTACAACCGTGCTCTGACGCAGGCTGAGGTTGCAAGCCTTGCCGGCAGGAGTGCTACGTTTACCCAGATAATGTATCCGCTGATTGACCCGATGGATGCCGACAGCGGTGCAGTGGATATGAACGGTGACAACACGATCGACCTGAAGGATTATGCCCTACTGGCAGATACGTTCCTTGATGAGAAGCTATGGCCATAACAGTAGTGCGTTGACGCAAGGCTGAGTATTTAGCCAATGCTTTTGCACGAGTCCGGGGCCTATGCTGACTTATTTGGCATAGGCCCCGGTTGTCTTTGCGTGCTGCGTGAGGTGTATAGCGCATTCAGTCCCATGTCGATGACAGCTAAGCGAGACGCTGGAATGTAATACCAATTCCAGCTAAGAATTGCCGACGGGATCGCACACTATACTGCTGGAGGGGCTTGTATTCCTGCTTTCGGAGGAATGACGGACTCACGCAATCGGCAATCAACAAATAGAATTGGTGTAAGACCTGTCAGCCGGTGCATAGGAGTAGCCAATCGTGTTCGGGATGTTCCGGCTTTGGCCGACGCACGGGCGAATGTGGATTAGCTTGCCAACAGCCGTGGTTTATGCGAAGATGGAAGGCACAGAGCACGGACAGATATAGGTGCCCGAAATGCGGTTCTGACACGGTCAACTTGAAAGTCATACGTGCCTTTTGTCGATAAAAGTTAGGTTGGACGAAAGACTTGGTCCGAAAAACCGAACATCGACTTGGCTTTCGCCATATAACTAAATAGGCAGTGACGGCGGCAAAAGCTGCATTTTGGGTTCGTTACGGTTTGACGGAATGAGCGGAATGTGATAAAATGCAATTGGTTGCTTGCATTGCGGTGGCCCTTATGTGGCGATTATGCGGGCAGGTTCCAGTTGTTTGCTGAGAATAATTTTTGAGGTGAAAAATGTTCGAGCGCTTTACTGACCGTGCACGCAAGGTTATGGCGCTGGCCAACCAGGAGGCCCAGCGGTTCAACCATGAATACATAGGGACTGAACATATCTTGCTGGGTCTCGTTAAAGAAGGCAGCGGAGTCGGTGCTACGGTTCTGAAGAACCTGGATGTTGACATAAAGAAGCTGCGACTTGAAGTGGAGAAACTGGTAAAGAGCGGGCCGGATATGGTTACGATGGGAAAGCTCCCACAGACACCACGAGCCAAGAAAGTCATTGAGTACGCAATCGAAGAGGCGCGGTCACTCAACCATAATTATGTGGGGACAGAACATATCCTGCTGGGCCTGTTACGGGAGAGCGAAGGAATAGCAGCGCAGGTTCTTATGAATCTGGGTCTGAAGCTCGAGGATGTGCGTCAAGAGGTGTTGAATCTTCTGGGCGCGGGAGTTGACGACGGACCAAGCGACCTTGGGATGAAAATGGGCCCGGCAGTGGGCCGGAAGCCAAAGAGTAAAACGCCGGCGTTGGATAGTTTCGGCAGAGACCTTACACAATTGGCAACCAGTGGAGAACTCGACCCCGTCATCGGCAGAAAGAGAGAGATCGAGCGATTGGTGCAGATACTCTGTAGACGCACTAAGAACAATCCTGTTCTGCTGGGCGAAGCAGGTGTCGGCAAGACCGCTATTGTCGAAGGACTGAGCCAGCAGATAGTCCACAAACAGGTGCCCGAACTGCTCAAAAACAAGCGAATTGTAGTGCTTGATTTGGCAATGATGGTGGCGGGTACGAAATATCGTGGGCAGTTTGAAGAACGAATAAAGGCCGTGATTAACGAGGTTAGACGGGCTGGCAACGTCGTCTTGTTTGTTGATGAACTCCATACACTCGTAGGGGCCGGCGGTGCCGAAGGGGCCATAGATGCATCGAATGTGTTGAAACCTGCCCTTGCCAGGGGTGAGGTTCAATGTATTGGTGCCACCACTCTTGACGAATACCGAAAACATATTGAGAAAGACAGTGCACTTGAGAGGCGGTTCCAGACGATAATTGTCGACCCGCCCTCAAAGGATGAAACCCTGGACATACTCAGGGGCCTTCAGGACCGCTATGAGGCGCACCACAGGGTGCGGTTCACCGATGAGGCACTATTCCAGGCGGTAGAGCTATCCACCCGCTACATCACGGGCCGATGCCTGCCTGATAAGGCGATAGATGTGGTGGACGAATCCGGGGCGCGAGTTAGGCTCAAGAATATGACCCCTCCGCCGAACTTGACCGAGATCGAGGCAAAGATCGAAAAACTGCAACGCGAAAAAGATGACGCGGTCAGAAATGCTGACTATGAACGTGCTGCAGCACTGAGGGATGAAGCCCAGAAGCTTCTGGATGATAAGACGCAACTGCACAAAAAATGGTACGAGGAGAATAAGGAGGCAAGCGGCGTAGTTGATACAGAGATTATTGCTGAGGTCGTTAGCAATATGACGGGTGTTCCGTTGACGAAACTGGAAAAGAAAGAGACCCAGAGACTTCTAGAGCTCGAAGCGGAGCTGCATAAAACGGTGGTTTCACAGGATGAGGCGATCAATGCTGTGGCCAAAGCTGTAAGGCGAAGCAGAAGCGGCATGAAGGACCCGAATCGTCCGATGGGCTGCTTCATATTGCTGGGTCCGAGCGGTGTAGGAAAGACGTTGCTTGCACAGGCTCTGGCGGAGTTTATGTTCAGCGACAAGAATGCGCTTATCCGGTTGGATATGAGTGAGTTTATGGAGAAGCATAATGTCAGCCGACTGGTTGGTGCCCCTCCCGGATATGTGGGCTATGAAGAAGGGGGACAATTGACCGAAAGGATTAGACGTCGGCCATACGCTGTGCTGCTTCTGGACGAGATCGAAAAGGCCCATCCGGACGTTTACAATATACTCCTTCAAATTATGGACGAGGGCAGACTGACGGACAGCTTCGGACGGAGCGTCGACTTCAAAAATGTCATTCTTATTATGACCAGTAACATCGGCGCTGAGCTGATCAAGAATCAAGCCGGCTTCGGCTTCGGCAAAAAGACGCCCGAGGCAAGCTATGAGAAGATGAAAGATGTTCTTCAGAAAGAGGTCGAGCGTCACTTTAGGCCGGAGTTCTTGAACCGCGTCGATGACACGATAGTCTTCAAGGCATTGACAAGAGAAGATCTGCAGACCATCGTTGATTATGAGCTTGCGAAGGTGTTCAAGCGGCTGACCGAGCATGGCTTGAAACTGGAGCTGTCCGACCAAGCTAAGGAGTTTCTCATCGACAAAGGCTACAATCCTGAGTTTGGGGCCCGACCTTTGCGAAGAGCAATCGAGCATTACATCGAAGACCCTCTGTCGGAAGCTGTCTTGGCAGGTAAATTCAAAGGCAAAAACCTTATCAAGATTGACGTGCAGGACGAAGAGAACCTGAAATTTCAGGGCGTTGAGATAAAAGAGCCAGAGCAAACGGAGTCGGAGCAGGTCGAGGTTAAATAACCTATATCGTGAAGTGTCAGATCAAGTCTTGATTATTTCACGTTAACCATAGCGGCGTTTTGGTTGCACAATCCCACAGCCTCTGATATAATAACATAGAATGAATCGGCTTTGCGGATAACTGCATCCCGCACTCTCCAGATGAGCTGCTGCAAGAGAAATGAGATTTGAGAGTCGTGGGATGGATTTTGGCTTATCGTGCCATAGTAAAAATACCAGTTGTGGTTCAAATATCTGTGCTTTTGGAGGGTGGGATAAACGCTGATTTCACAAAGGCTCTGGAAAATGTGTCTAAGTTGACACAGTGGAAAGGGGAAAAGAGATGAAAAGGCCGGGAGGTTTATTCTGTTTTTTTTTGTCAATCAATGCTTTAGCGTTTGGCTATGACTGGAGCACCAACCCCGGCGACGGCTCGGTGGGCAATCCCTACCAGATATCCACGGCGGAGGAGTTGGCTTCGATCGGGTCGGATTCGAATTTGCTGGATAAGCATTTTATCCTTACAAATGACATCGACCTGGACCCGGCAGTTACCGGCATGCTGGCCTTCACTACCGCCGTAATCGCGCCGGATACGGGTCCGCGTTCTGAATTTCAGGGCACACCCTTTACCGGCGTCTTTGACGGTAATGACCGCAAAATTACGAATCTGACAATTGACTCCTTGACGGATTGGGAGGGTTGGAGTTTCTATCTTGGGCTGTTCGGCCAGATAAACTCCGGCGGCGAGGTAAAAAACCTCGGTATCGAAAACTGCTCGGTCACCGGGCAGATTGGTTGTGTCTATGTTGGTGGCCTGTGCGCGTCGCACCGTGAGGGCACGATCTCCGGCTGCTACACCACCGGAAGTGTGTTCGGAGGGGTTTATGTCGGCGGTCTGTGCGGAGAAAACTATGAAGGCACCATCTGCAACTGCTACGCCACCGCTAATGTGACCGGCGACATGTATGTCGGCGGCCTGTGCGGGGGCAACGCTGGCACCATCTACAAGTGCTGGGCGACCGGAAGTGTGACCCGTGCGACTTATTCGTCTTTTCTTGGTGGCCTGTGCGGAGAGAACGATAAAGGGACCATCTCTGACTGCTACGCGACGGCAAGTGTGAGCGGCGATGACGAGCTCGGCGGCCTGTGCGGATTGAACGACGAAGGGACCATCTCCGACTGCTACGCGACCGGAAGTGTGACCGGGGGGGATGGTTCTTGGTTGCTCGGCGGGCTGTGCGGAGTGACCTGGGGCGGCACCATCTCCAACTGCTACGCGGCGGGTAGGGTGACCAGCGGGGATGATTCGGAGTATCTCGGCGGTTTGTGCGGGGACAACCCATTGGGTGGTACGATCTCCAATTGCTTCTGGGATATTGATACCAGTGGACTCGGTACAAGTGACGGGGGAACAGGCTTAAGTACAGCCCAGATGCAGGAAGCGAGCACATATCTCAGCGCAGGATGGGATTTCGTCGGTGAAACCATAAACGGCCCGAATGACATCTGGACAATCAAGGAAGGATTCGACTATCCCAGGCATGTTTGGAAGATAGTCAATTTCGTCGGTTGGGACGGCGTGGATTTCAAAGACTACCGCTTCTTCGCCGAGCAATGGGGGCAGACAGGTTGCAGCGAGGTGAACGACTGTAGCTCGACCGACCTTGATTTCTCCGGCTCGGTGGACAGTAACGACCTGCGTATCTTCACCACCTACTGGCTAAGCGGGAAATAATCTGCGGACATTATCGAATAGATGGAAGGTCTCATAGCAACCATAGAGAATTTCTGCGCCGCACAAAACGGTTCTTCATTGCCATTTAGCTATCCCTAAGACTTCGGCGAGTTCAGTCGAGCCGCTGCGCTTGAGACTGCCACACGCTCGTATCATGCCCAAGCTACGCTTGAGCATGCCACCCAGGGCGAACGAATTAGACCAAAAGCGTATTACTTGATTCTTACTTTGCCGTCTTGAGTGAGTAATTTGCCCTCAGCGAAAAGTCGTATGGCCTGCGGATAAGCGATACATTCCTGCTCAAAGACCCTTGCAGCGAGTGTATCGGGTGTATCTGCCTCTTTGACTTCGCAGGCTCGTTGGACGATTATTGGCCCTTCATCATACTCATTTGTGCAGAAGTGCACGGTGCAGCCGCTGACTTTGCAGCCCGCTGCAAGGACCGCCTCGTGGACATGATGGCCCCACATACCTTGTCCGCCGAAGCTCGGCAGCAAAGCCGGGTGTATATTCATCACGCGATGTTCATATCTTGCCGGTATTTTCCATAAGCACAGCCAGCCGCCCTGAATGACAAGGTCAACGTTTGCGGCGACGAGCTCTTCCTCGATACGTTTGCTGAACTCATCGACGTCGGGATAGTCCTTCTTGCGGATGATTTTTACGTCCAGCCCAGCCTTCCTTGACCTTTCCACGCCGGCTACGGTCGAGCGTGAGCTTATTACGACGGTGACCTCGGCATTTAGCTTGCCGCGTTCTATATATTCGAGAATATTCATCAGTGTCGTGCCGCCCCCGCTGATCAGTACGCCGAGCCGAACAGGTTTCCTGTTTTGTACGGCCAGTGCCGGTTTACCTTCAACGTCACGCCCGAGATTCAAAGCCTGGTTGACAAGTCTGTCGGCTTCTTTGTTTTTGTCTCTGGAAACGAACCGGACCTTTGAGTTTTGGAATTGCGTGAGCAGTTTGGTGGCTTGCTCAAAAAGCGGCCTGATTTGCTCGCTTTTTACCCTGTATTCGCCGTTTATCTGTCTGACGAGCAGCTCACTGTCGCTGAAAACAGATATCCGTGCCGCGCCCATTCGTTTTGCGGCTTCGAGCGCTTTGATGATACTCGTATATTCAGCCACATTGTTTGTGGTCTGGCCTAAGCAGAAGGCTTTGGCCTGCAACTGAGTTCCAGTAGAGTCGCTCAAGACAAAGCCCGCAGCGGAAGGGCCGGGGTTGCCTCTACTGGCACCGTCTATGTACGCGATTAGTTCTTCCGCCAATGAATTAGCTCCTTCAAAGTTTGGGATTGTTCTTTTCGAGCAGATCAGGCTTGCGGGTCGCCGAGCACTATTATTCTTGTGCAGTTAGGACATCGGATTATGTCGTCCTTGGTCATGAGCAGATTGACACACTCGGTGGCGATATTCATGAAGCAGCCTCCGCAGCTATAATTGCCCTTTTTGCCCTCCTGCTGTTCAACGACTGTTACGGCTTGGCCATCATACGTTTCGGCGACGCGCCTGAAGGTCTCCAATGGCTCGGCCGGTATCGTCTTTGCAACGTGGTCCCACTCAGCCTGGATTTCTCCAATTTCGGCCTCGTGCTTAGTTCCAGAGCCTTCCGCTTGTGTGCGTGTCTCTTCAAGCTTTTGCTTCTGCTCATCTATCTGCTGGCGGATATTCTTGCACTCCGCCTCGTCAGTCTCAACATCTTTCATCAATCCAAGGATTTGGGTTTCGATTTTGGAATTGTCGGCTTTCGTCGTATTTAGCTGGGTGAGCAGTGCTGCGTATTCTTTATTGGTTTTAGCGCTGTTAAGTGCCGCTCTTAACCTGGTTATCTCCTCATCTCTGCTCTTGAGTTCCAGCTCCATGCGGTCGCACTGCACCTTGGTAAGCTGGATCTCCTCCTTCTTGGCTTCGAGGGCGTTTTGAAGGCTCCTGACTTGGTTTTCCTCGAGGATTACGCTTCTTCTACATCTTGCAAGTTTTGCTTTGGCAGCACGCAGGCGATTTTCGACGCTTTGAAGTTTTATCAACCCATGCAATACAGGTCCCATTTACACTCCTTATCGCCGGCCCTAAAACTCTTAAACTTTCCATTATGTGCTTCTAAATTTTAATCTGCAACAAAAATTTTTCTGCTTTTTGTTTTTCCGTATATTTGTTCTTTGTAGACTGAATACTCTCGGCCCCAATTGTACAACAGGACAGAGCTAAAAAGGCCAGATGGAATCCTGGTGTTGCGTGTTGGTGCTTGTATAATAGGCTTGCTGTGAAAGCGTTACTGAAAAGACTAATTCAGGCTGAGACGACCGCCAAAAAGGGTGAGTTGGCTGCGGCGGAGATTATTTCGGCCGAGCTGGGCAGGTCCGGCATAGATTCTCGAATAGACAGCTGGGACCAAAACAGGGCTAATATCATCGCCCACATACAGTCAGGTGGCCGCAGGCGTGCACTTCTATTTGTCTGTCATCTGGATGTCGTCGGGCCCGGCGAAGCAAGCTGGAAGTATCCTCCCTTTGAGGCCGTTGAAAGCGATAGCAAAATCTATGGCAGAGGCTCAGCCGACATGAAAGGCGGTATTACCGCATTTATCACTGCCATAAATCAAATCGTCGATTCCAGCACAAAACTGCAAGGCGATATTGTTTTTGTCGCTTCTGCGGGCGAGGAAACCGATAGCTGCGGAACGCAAAGATTTGCTCGCCAATGTAGCTGGATGCCTGAGCTTGCCGGCATCGTGCTCCCTGAGCCGACCGATTTTGAAGTTGTTACCGCCCATCGCGGAATGCTGTGGCTCAGGATCATCACCAAGGGCAAGGCCGCTCACGGTTCAAGGCCGGAATTGGGCGTAAATGCCATAAACTCAATGCGATCTGTTTTGAATGAGCTGCAAGACCACAAAATTGCCTTTGAACCGCACGATCTGTTAGGTGATTGCTCAATGAGCATCAATACAATTACAGCTGGCAAAGCCTTTAACGTCGTTCCAGATGAGTGCAGCATCGGAGTGGATATTCGCACTGTGCCGGGGCAAAATCATCAGGACATAGTGGCTGATTTTGAAAAACTTCTTGCGAAGCTGAAGTCTGACGACCCAAAGTTTGATGCGGATGTCTCGGTCGTGCGCGCCGTGGCACCGCTCGAGACCGACTCCAGTTGCGATTTTGTCCAGGATCTTTGCAGTGCTGTCGGAACCAGTCAGACCAGAGCCGTTGCCTTCACCACAGACGGGCCCCATCTTGCTTCATTGGGAGCGCCGGTCGTCATCTTCGGGCCGGGCAAGTCTGAGCTCTGTCACAAACCGGACGAATACATCGAGATCGCCGATGTCGAAAGGGCAGTCGAGCACTACAGGAATATCATCCTTTGGTTCTTGAGTTGATCCATATCTCCAAATGGCCATAGAAGCAATAGTGTTTGATCTTGATGATACCTTGCTCGTGGAGGTGGCATCAGCCGAAGCTGCGTTTCTTGCCACCTGTGCCCTTGCAGAGGCTCGGTACGGCATAAGCCAGAAACATCTGTGCCAGACTGTAAGGGCCGAGGCAAAAGAGCTGTGGCACAATTCTCCGGCCCGCCCGTACTGTGTGTCTATTGGCATAAGTTCCTGGGAAGGGTTGTGGGCACGGTTTGAGGGAGAAGATCCGAATCTGGACGTCCTTAGGGATTGGTCGCCCAGATATCGTGTTGAGGCTTGGTATCGTGCTTTGATGGTATACGGCGTAAATGACCGGTCGTTTGCCGGCCGGCTCGCTGCTGTCTTTCAGAGAGAACGACGGGCTCGGCATGTTGTGTATCCCGATGTAGAGCCCGTCCTGACGAAGCTGCGACAAACCCATCGTCTGGCGTTGCTTACGAACGGAGCGCCGGACCTTCAGCGTGAGAAGCTGGACGGTTCAGGCTTGGAGCCCTATTTCGATGCCGTCGTTATTTCCGGCGACGTGGGTTTTGGAAAGCCAGCTCGAAAGATCTTCGAAATTGTCCTTAATAAATTGGATACGCAGCCGAATACGACCGTAATAGTCGGCGATAGCCTTCACAGGGATATTGCTGGCGCAAGAGAAGTTGGCCTCAAGGCCATCTGGCTCAATCGCGACAACAAGGACCGTGATAACGGAGTACAACCAGACTACGAAATCAACAACCTGTATCAATTGCACCAGTGTTTGGCTTCCTGCTAATCAGGCTCTTAAGCACCCAACCCCTTCTTTCTAAGGAACTTAGCTCAAGAATCGAAAAGAAAACTCCGATATTCTCAGATAAATACGTTGATTCTTACAGCTTGGCCTGGTAAAATACGCAAAATTTATGGATCAACTGTGTGCGATAATAGGCTGTTTGCTGTGGCCGACGCAGCATGAAAAAGACGGAGAGAACATGATTTCCTGGACTATCCGGTCTGATTTTTGACGATATATAGTAATGTTCATGGATGTTAGAAAGGAGAGATATTATGAAAACTAAAGTTCTGATAGTTGTCTTACTAAGTCTGATTGCAATCTCAACTATATCAACACGTATAGGGATTGCAGCAAATGATAGGGCTGCGGGACTTGAAAGAGTTCCTGTCTTGATTGGCTTCAATCGAGTTCCTGGGCCAAGTGAACAGGCCCTGGTACGCGGTCATGGGGCACTGATTAAGTACAGCTACCACTTGGTTCCAGCTATTGCTGCCTCAATTCCTGAACCAGCGATTCAGGGGCTGCTGCGGAATCCTAACGTGACACGCATTGACCCGGATATCAAGGTCTACGCGATTGACGCCGAACTGGACAACTCCTGGGGGGTGAAGCGCATAGGCGCCGGCACGGTTCATGACGGCGGTAATAAAGGCACAGGAATCAAAGTAGCCATCATTGATTCGGGCATCGATTACACTCACGAGGATTTGGACGGCCGTTATGCGGGCGGTTATGACTTCGTCAACGATGACACTGATCCGATGGATGATGCCGGTCACGGCACCCATGTAGCCGGGACCGTCGCTGCTGAGGATAATGGTGTCGGCGTCGTTGGCGTTGCGCCAGAAGCACTCATTTACGGCCTGAAGGTCTTGGGACCCGATGGCAGCGGTGACTATAGCGATGTTATTGCTGCCCTCCAGTGGGCTGTGGATAACGGGATGGAGGTGACAAACAACAGCTACGGCAGTTCTGGAGACCCAGGCCCGAGCGTCAAAGCGGCCTTCGACAATGCCGCAGCGGCCGGTATACTGCACGTATGCGCCGCCGGCAACAGCGGCAATCCACGAGGCAGGGGCGACAACGTGATTTACCCCGCCAGGTATGCGTCGTGCATTGCGGTCGCCGCAACCGACAAGAGTGATAAGCGGGCGAGGTTCTCCAGCACCGGCCCCGACGTTGGGGTAGCGGCACCGGGAGTTAGCATTAACTCTACTCTATTAGGCGGCGGATATGGTACAAAGAGCGGCACATCCATGGCCTCGCCCCATGTGGCTGGTACGGCCGCCCTCGTGTTGGTCGCCTACCCGTCCTGGACGAACGCTCAGGTCAGAGCACAGTTGCAGGGCACCGCCGACGATTTAGGTGACCCTGGGCTGGATCCAGAGTACGGCTACGGTTTAGTCGATGCCGATGAGGCAGCAGGTGGCCCGGAGGAACCTGTAACGGACGTCGCCATCATGGTCTTGGATGCTCCTACCTCTGTCGTTCAGGGCGATGTAGAAGACGTGTATGTCACCCTTGAGAACGTGGGCAACCAGGACGTTACCGGTAATATCAATGTCACCCTCGCCAGTAACCTTGATGGTTTCATCGACACGCAGACGATCATGGGTCTAGCTGCGGGTGCGTCCGAAACTCTTACATTAACGTGGGACACCAGCGAGGCCTCGCTTGCCGAGCATACCCTGACAGCCAGCCATGACTTCGCTGACGATAACGGCAGTAATGACTCGCTGAGCGCCACGGTCACCGTCACAGAGCCAGGAACTGAGCCGACCATGCATGTGGCCAGTATTGAGATGTCTCTTAGTACAAGGAAGGCTGGCCGAAATACATTCACAAACGCACTTGCAACCGTAACCATTCTTGATGCAAGTAATAAGCCAGTACAAGGAGCAACGGTGTACGCTTCTTGGAGTGGCGCTACTTCTGATTCCGATTCTGGGTTAACTGATACACAAGGTAAAGTGACATTAGAGTCAGATGCAGTAAAGAATGCGTCAAGTGGGACCACCTTTACCTTCACAGTGGATAATGTTGTTAAATCGGGCTGGACCTACGATCCGGCCAGCAACATAGAATCGAGCGATTTCATAGTTGTTCCCTAAATCTCGATATAAAATTTGGGCTGACAAAATTGAAGACAGGCAAAAACAAAATCCCCCGGAATCGGGGGATTTTGTTTTACCTTGCCTGTTCGGCTTTGGCTGCCCAGCTTCTGCCGCCAAGCTGAATCGAGCTAACCGTAAGTCTTGCCCGCTTCATCCACATAAATAGTGCCCTTGGCTTGCCTTATCACTTTAGCTGCCTTTGGCACCTCCTCCAGCTTTGGGACCCTAAATAGCTTGCCGCACTTTCGGCACCTTATTCTTTTGTCCGCAGCGCTGCTATCTAAGATCCAGTTAGTGCTACATTTGGGGCATTTTGCCAGGATCTGCACAAGCGGCTCCTTTACGCCGGCAGCCGAACATTAAGACCAAAACAACCATCCGGACTCGAAACCCGGACAGAATATTTTTACCACAGTCTTCAGTCTATCTACAACAAATCTTCCTTTGGCCCAATAATATCGCCATGCTGCCAACAATATCTTGTCAGGCTAAAAAGGCTCCTGGTTTGCGATACTGGTTGCTATGATTTCTCTTGATCGAGCCGCCCGAATCTGTTACAATAATGAAAATTGGGGGGTATTGTGGAATGATAGAAAGAATCTCATGCACAGTAATCAGGTCGCTTCCTCTTACCACAGCAAATAACATATTTCCGCAAGCAAATCGGCCGGATACAAGTCGTCCTAAGATTGACGATGTTGTGGCGGTGAATGTCCGGGTCAGGCGCACAAATCATCCCTCTATCCATTCAGTCCGGCCCGCCATACCGCCGGCAGCTATCAACTACCATCCTACCGGGCAAATCCTTAATTGTTACGTTTGAGGCCCCTGTTCCATCACAGCTTAATCAAGGATAGTCACCTCCGAAAGCCAGCAAGCCAAATTGAGGTTGAGCAGCCGTATCTCTATTCGCTGGAGCATTCACTCAGCCAGTACTCCATGAACATAGCCAAATCCTCTATATCAACGACCGCATCCATGCTCAGATCACCTGTCAGCTCAAGACCTGTAAGCTTCCAGTTGCCAGCAAGTATTGAGAAGTCTAAAAAGCCGACCCTGCTTAGGCCGTCAAAGTTGGGACAGTCTTCGTCACAAGCGTTCCCGATTCCGTCAGCGTCCGCATCGCCCTGTGATGGATTATAGATACTGGCACAGTTGTCCTGTGAATCTGCTACCCCGTCACTATCATCATCGTACTCTACTGTCACGGGCACGGCGAAGCCTCTCCAGCCATAAGGGCCATCTTCGGCTTGAACACTCCCCGAATCATCCTCTGTCCGGACAAATAGCTGATGCGGTCCCACCTCTGCACTCTCCCAGGCAAACTCCCAGTGTTTCCAGACGTTGGGAACGAAGTAGGTTAGTAGCTTCGCAAGCTGCCACGTTGCTCCGTTGTCGGTACTGATTTGGACTTTAGTTATCTCACTCCCCTCGCCGGCGAGTGCCATACCGCGTATAGTACGCGTGCCAATCGCGATAGTCTCTTCGTATATTGGCTCAAATATTCTCGCATGATTGGGAAAGTAGAAGACCGAGTCAGTCGGAGCAGATGTCTTGACTTCAATACGCTCAACCCATTGCACCCAGTGGAAACCGCCGGCGCCGGGCACAACTAATCTTAAAGGGTAGCCTTGTTCCACCGGCAGTGTCTCTCCATTCATGCCGTAAGCGAGAATTATGTCATCGGCCAGCATTATGTCGTTTATGTCGTAGTCACCCTTTGAATAGCCGTCCATGGCATGGACCTTGACCGATGCCGCTTCTGGTACCGGCTTAGCTGCTTGGATAATGGTCTTCAGCGCAACCCCTGTCCAGTTGGCATTGCCGACGAGTAGGTACCTGCCGCTCGGGATGGCACACTCCAGAGTCGCCATTTGAGTCTGTGCAGGATACTCTGCAAGCTCATCCAGGTTTAGTGAGAGCGGTCGCCCAACAGCACCTTCCACCGTCAAATGCCAGTCGTCAGGAATTGAAGGGATGCTGCCTTCATTGAGAACGAAGAATTCATCGATAGGCGTGATGATAGGAGCATCAAGAGAATTAGCTTTCGCAAAGCAGCAGACCGCA
>Ga0209427_10006274_pt1 | contig 13596 bp, 6 predicted proteins | sample DeeMarSWOR136_30_FD_187465 | JGI IMG/M metagenome (GOLD analysis project Ga0209427, IMG submission 187465) | Marine sediment microbial communities from White Oak River estuary, North Carolina - WOR-1-36_30 (SPAdes) (version 2) | ecosystem: Environmental > Aquatic > Marine > Intertidal zone >... | reverse complement strand
GAGCCGTTAAGGCTGACAGTCAAATACTGCGGGACCAAATAGCTCATGCCTCCACTCCCAACGAAACATGCTTGGTTTCAAGAAATGCATTGAGACCTTCCAGAATCCCAGCTGCCACAAATGGCTTTTCTTTGAGGACATCAACCTTACGGCGCATCAGCCACGCTTCATAGGTTAGACGAATGGATCCTCAAACGTTCACAGGGTACATAGACAAGATGATCATGGCTGGGTAATCTTTGGCGCTGACAATTCAACATAATCGAGCAAAATGTGGGCTGCTTCGATCAGCACGGGATCTTCTTGGGATTTTTCATCCTTATTGCCGTGGGCGGCGCTCATGGTGTCCGATTCGATTTCTGACAGCTCTGTGAACGGTTCTTGGCATTTATCGCGTCGGCGACTGTTTTCCAGGTCCAGACGCTGTTGCTTGATCTCGTCGCGCTCCTGGCGACGCACGGTCTCATTGAGAGAAATCACGGTCTTCGATCGGACTTTATCCAGGTGCTTGCTCAAGGCCAGCAGGTATTTAAAATCAGGATCATCCTGCAAGCGGCACTCGTGACGTGTACGCAGGGTGTCCATAAGGGGCGACAGATTGTTTAATGACTTATAGGTTGTCCTGGCGATCGTGTCCCAGGGCAGGGCATTGCTTAATGTGCTCTCTCCGATCTTTTCCCTGTTGTGCAAGCTGGGATAGGTTAAGTCGGGATTAGTACCCCTGTACTGCGTGCTCTCTCCGCTGATGCGGTAAAACTTGGCCACGGTTGCCTTCAGTTGTCCGCGATTCAGTTTCAACAGGGACTGAACCGTGCCCTTTCCGAAAGTGGGTTCCCCTATGATAATACCGCGTCCGTAGTCCTGAATGGCAGCGGCACATATTTCAGACGCCGACGCGCTCAGACGATTCGTCAGAACGGCCAGGGGGCCCCGGTAGTAAATACTGTCGTCTGGATCTCTAAGGATACTAATACTGCCGTTGGCTGCACGCACCTGGACAATGGGACCCTGTTCAATAAAAAGTCCGGTCAGCTCAATGGCCTCCTGGAATAATCCCCCGCTATTGTTGCGAAGATCAATCACTAGGCCCTCAACGTTGGTTTGGGAGAGTTCTCGCAAGAGTCGTTTGACATCCCGAGTAGAACTGCGGTAGTTCCGATCACCAGAGTGTAGGGCCTTATAATCCAGATAGAAGGTGGGCAGATCAATCACAGCGATTTGGGAAAGCCGTCCCTGATGCTCTACTTTAATGATCTCCATTTTGGCAGTCTGTTCTTCCAATTTGACTGTACTGCGTTCCAGGGAGATAATCTTTGTTTGGTCGTCAACTGCATCGTTTGGGATGATTTCCAGGCGCACAACCGTCTTTTTGGGCCCTCGGATGTGTTTCACCAATTCATCGATGCGCCAGCCCACTATATCAACAATTTCTCCGTCCGGTCCCTGACCGACACCGACGATACGGTCGGAGGGTTTCAGCAGTTTGGATTTTTCGGCCGGACCACCCTTGACCAAACGTACGACCACGGTATACTCATTTTCAGTTCTAAGCTGCACGCCAATCCCCTCCAGGGACTGGCTCATGGAGATATCGAAATTCTCTGCAGCACGCGGCGAAAAATAGGATGTATGCGGATCAAACTGCTTGGCCAGGGCATTCATATAAAGCTCAAACACATCCTCACTCCTGGTCAGTCGAAGACGGGCCAATTGGTTCTTGTAGCGTTTTTCCAGAATCTCAGTGATTTCATCAAGTGTTTTGCCGGCCAGCTTCAGATTCAGAATGCTGTTCCTAAGGGTTTTGCAGGATATTTCATTCATTTCGTCGATGTCAGCTGGCCAGGGCGCCTCCTCGCGGCCAATATCCATGGACTCGTTCACATCAAAAGATATATCGTTGAGTCCTCTGTCAAGTCGGTCCAATCGAAACTGGAGGTGTTCAGTTGCACGCTGTATATAACGATTGAAAATAATAAAGGCCGGCTCCAGATCACCGGAGGCAAATAGGTCATCAAGACGGTAACGGTATGGTTCAAACTCGTTAATGTCGCTGGCTAGAAAATAGCTCCGCGCAGGATCAATCTCAGACAAGTAGCTCTCAAAGATCTTACTCGATAGGCCATCATCAACGGATAGCTTCCGGTAGTGTTCTCGCATAAGGCGCTTCAATATGACTCGGCACGTGCTCGCATGTTCCTCCAGGGGGCTCAGAGGCTGTTCATATACAGGCTCGTCTGCACTCGGAACGTCCGATGTACGGGCCGGGAGCAGATCTAACCAGATAAATAGGCAGACTCCAAATGTCAAAAAGATGGTTCTTGAGGCGAAAATCCTGTGATTCACCGATAGGAAATTTGATTTATCAACCATGGGATGATTATACTCCCCAGAGCAGGGCAGGTCAAGGGAGAACAGCCTAATAATCGTCGAGGAGGTCTCAGGGCCGTTGCACGTGGTGCATAGCCTGCAGAACGACTTCACGTCACCGTGTCAATTGTGGCGTTCTTGAACTCCTGAAAGAGGTGACTTTGAGTAAGTTGTGTCGCTCCTTTAGAGTTTCTGTTTGTGTCTGTTTTGCTCGCCACTCGTTGGCTTTTTTGGCTTATTCCAGGCTTCGTAGAGCTCGATAAAGGTATGTAAATAGTTTGAGTCACTGGTTGATTCTCATTAAAATAGCATAGCTTTATTAGAAAATCCAGATCCGAGAAGAATCATGACGGATGTCACACGAATTCTGAATGCAATTGAACAAGGCGATACCAAAGCCGCAGATGAACTGCTCCCGTTAGTGTATGAAGAGTTGCGTCGCCTCGCCGCTCGTAAGATGTCACACGAACCTCCCGGCCAGACACTCCAGGCTACTGCCCTCGTTCATGAAGCGTACATTCGGTTGGTAGGCTCAGAAGCCCAGAACTGGAGCGGCCGAACGCATTTCTTTACTGCCGCTGCTGAAGCCATGCGTCGTATCCTCATTGATAACGCACGCCGTAAGAAGAGCCAGAAGCGTGGTGGTGGTGAACAGCGAATTGACCTAGCTAAGGCAGCTGCACTGGGAGATAATCAAGAAGAGTTGGACGATCTGATCGCGCTGAACGAAGCGCTTGAGAAACTCTCGAAGGAAAACAAGATTGAGGCCGATCTCGTTAAGCTTCGATATTTTGCTGGTCTAACCTGCAAGCAAGCGGCTGAGCTTCTGGGCATCTCACTTTCCACAGCCAACGAGCACTGGGCCTATGCCCGTGCCAGACTGCTTGTGGAAATCTCCAAGGGCGATGAGATACCCAGGGCGTGACACTTCTCAACAGTCTCCCGCAACCAGAAATCTGGCCAAATCTGCCCCTTTAGAAAGCCACAAGGTGATACGCGTGCCTCAGTTATTGAAGGCCTTTGCATGGACTCTTGAGCCTGAAAAGAGTCGGACTAATAATTTTTTTCCAAGAATCCAATTTTTTGCCGGACATTTCACACTTAAATTACGCTTTATATAGTAGAGTCAGGCAAATTAGGAGAAAAATCATGAATGCCGAGCACAAAGATGAAAGAGCGTTATTCAAAGCCGCACTCAAAATAGCATTACCAACGGAGCGATCTGCATATCTCAAGAAAGCTTGCGGAAATGACACTAACTTATTAGCTCGTGTCAAGGCGTTACTTAAAGCTCATGAGGAAGCCGGCAGCTTTCTGGAAGTCCCAGATGTTGGACAGAATGCCACATTGGATGACCTTTCTTCAATTGAAGGTCCCGGCACAAAAATCGGCCGGTACGAAGTACTGGAGCTCATTGGTGAAGGCGGTATGGGATTGGTATATCTGGCCCGGCAGAAGAAACCTGTAAAACGACAGGTAGCTTTGAAAATAATCAAACCGGGCATGGATTCGAAGCAAGTAATTGCGCGTTTTGAGGCTGAGAGGCAAACTTTAGCCGTGCTTGACCATCCAAATATCGCCCACGTACTTGATGCCGGAACAACTAAGGAAGGTCGGCCATACTTCATTATGGAATACGTCAAAGGTATGTCCATCACCAGATATTGCGATGAAAACAAGCGTAATATCGAACAAAGGCTTCGTCTGTTTGAGCAGGTTTGTGAAGGAGTCCATCACGCTCATCAGAAAGGAATCATCCACCGAGATATAAAGCCCCCGAACATACTGGTCTCTGTGCATGGTGACCGAGCGGTTCCCAAGATCATCGACTTTGGAATCGCCAAGGCGGTTGCACAGCCGTTGACGGAAAAGACTTTAGTAACTTTTCAGGGCCAGTTGTTGGGCACACCGGAATATATGAGCCCTGAACAGGTTGATATGGCGACGCAGGACATAGACACCCGCTCTGACATTTACTCGTTAGGTGTGGTTTTATACGAACTTCTGGCCGGCGTTGTGCCGTTTGGTCGAGAATCACTTGCAGGTCTTGGTTTTGCGGAAATCCAGCGTACAATTCGAGAGAAGGAACCGGTTTCTCCCAGTACACGATTAACGAGTCTTGGCGAAGAAGCAAAGACTATTGCCGAAAGTCGAGGTACACAGGTGATCGCATTAGCGAGGCGCCTGCACCGTGAACTGGAATGGATTCCAATGAAGGCAATGCGGAAGGAACGCTGCAGACGATATAAATCAGCATCCGAGATGACTGATGACATCAGAAACTATCTCAATGGTAATCCTCTCATTGCCGGTCCTGAGACGACCATTTACCGTGTCAATAAGTTCGTGCATAAACACGCCGGCTCGGTAGCGACTGCAGCAATAATAGCAGTTGCAATAATACTTGGCTTCGTCATCAGTACGGCGATGTACTTCAGGGCTGAGAAAGCACTGGAACGAGAAGCGGCTGCTCGCGTTCGTGCGGAAGAGGCAGAAACAACAGCGCAGCAGCAGCGAGAGGTAGCCGAACAGGCACGGGAGCAGGAAGCCATTGCCCGTGTCCAAGCGGAGGAATCTGAAAACGTCGCTCAGGAACAGCGTAAGCTCGCAGAAGAACAACGTGAACTTGCAGAAGAGCGAGCTGAAGAATATCGGTGTTCCCTGTATTTCAACCGGATTGCCTTGGCCGAAATTGCATATCGTAATAAGGACACACTTCGCGTCCAGGAATTATTAGATTTGTGTCCCGAAGACCTTCGTGGTTGGGAATGGCATCGACTCAGTCACATCTCGGACCATTCGCGTATGACGCTTCGAGGGCATAATGTCGGGCGATTGCGAATGTTGTCGGGAGTCCGGGCGGCGGAATTTAATCCCGATGGCAAGCGTATCATCTCATGTGGTGATGATGGTACAATTAGACTATGGGATGTATCAACTGGTACTGAATCAATGACTATTCGCGCGCATACCGAAGGAGCAGGATGGGGCGGAGTCTATTGGGCAGCATTCAGCCCGGACGGACAACGGATTGTCTCCTCAGGTCGCTGGGATAAGACGATAAAGGTTTGGGATGCAGCAACCGGCGCCGAACTGATGGCTCTGCACGGTCACGAGGAACATGTCCGCCCTGTTTCGTTCAGTCCAGACGGCAAGCGAATTATCTCAGTAAGTGAGAACGGAGCTGTCAAAATCTGGGATGCTACTATCGGTACTGAATTAACAACCCTTGTTGGACATGGCGATTCTATCAATTCGGCAACATTCAGCTTGGATGGTGGGCGTATAGTATCAGGTGGTAAGGATGGAACTATCAAGATCTGGGATGCCTCGACAGGCGCTGAACAAACGATGCTAGGGGATCATGAAGAAGAGGTCTATTGCGTGGCATGGAGCCCAGACGGCAAACGACTCGTCTCAAGTAGTGAGGACAAAACGATCAGGGTTTGGGATGGGGTAACTGGAGCCGAGTTGTTGATCCTCCGAGGACATAACAAAGGAGTCTATTCGGTCGCATTCACCTCAGACGGCGAACGCATCGTTTCTGGTAGCGCTGACAACACGATCAAGGTGTGGGACGTGGCCACCGGTAGAGAATTAACGACCCTCGTGGGGCATAGTAAACCTGTAAACTCGGTAGCCTTGAGCCCGGATGGCAAGAGCATTGTGTCGAGCAGTAACGACCATACGATCAAGATATGGAATCTTACGCTCAAAGCAGAGGAAGTGATTATCCATGGGCAAACTGTTAATTTTGGTTCGATAGCGTTCAGCCCGAATGGTAAGCGCATCATCTCGGGAAGTAAGAACAGGATCAAGATGTGGGATACTACTACTGGTATTGAAGTGATGACCTTCAGTGAGCATGATTCAATGGTCTCAGCAATTGCCTTCAGCCCAGATGGTGAGCGAATTGTCTCGGGCAGCGCTGACAAAAAAATCAAAATCTGGGACGCGGCAAATGGAACGGAATTGGTGACCCTGCGTGGGCATGAGGATACTGTTACAGATGCTGCATTCAGTTCAGATAGTAAATTTATCGTCTCTGGTAGTAAGGATAGAACAATTAAGCTGTGGGATGCGACAACCAGTGAAGAGTATCATACGTTACGCGGACACAAAGATGTGGTAAAGTCGGTTTCATTCAGTCCAGATGGAAAGCTCATTGTCTCGGGAAGTCTTGATAAGACTATCAAGATATGGAATGCGGCAACCGGTGATGAGATTCATACTCTGCTCGGACACAAAGACGTGGTAAGCTCGGTCTGGTTCAACCCGGACGGCAAGAACATCATCTCGGGAAGTAAGGACAACACAATCAAAGTATGGGACGTGGCGACAGGGGCCGAATTGATGACTCTGCTCGGGCATGGAGGATCAGTCACTTCTGCTTCGTTTAGTCCGGATGGCAAGCGCATCGTCTCGGGGAGTAGAAACAGAATCACGGTATGGGATGTTGCGAGCGGGGCCGAAGTAATGACGCTCCACGTACAGCAGATTCCCATCTCTTCAGTGGCATTCAGTCCGGATGGCAAAACTATTGCTGCCGGCGATGTCGCGGGCAGTATAAAGCTCTGGGAATCCTCCACGCCTGCTGGTGGCTATGAGCCGCGGTTGAATGCTGAAGCTGCGAAGGAAGTGGTAGATCAGTTGTATGAAATACACGGTTTGTATCAAGAGGTGATAGACAAACTGAAGACTGACAAGATGCTTGATGAGCCTATTCGTGTGATTGCTCTGCAGATAGCCAATGCCCATCTTTGGAAGGATGCTAAGAAACTCGCTGAAGAAGGGGTCCACCGGATCTCACAGTATGTGAACGAGGACCGTTACGACGAGGCGAAGACACTGCTTTTCAAGGTGCTGGAGAGCATGCACCCAGGGGGGCGAGAGAACGTTCTTGCGCTGGACTCACTTGACAAGCTGGCCTCGCTTTACATAGACAAGGGACGCTATGAAGAGGCAGAGCAACTCTATGCAAAAGTACTGGAAATGAGGTTCCAAACGCTAGGTGTTGAAGATTATGCCACGCAACGGTCTATGGAGAATCTGGCGTCGCTGTACATAAACAAGGGGTATTATAAGAAGGCTGAACAAGTCTATGTCAAGGTAGTCGAGCTTTATCCCGACAAGGCCTACTATTGGTCCAAGATTGCTTTATTACAATTATATTCAGGCGATATTGAAGGTTATCACAAGACGTGCGCCTGGATGCTTGACCACTTTGCCCAGAGAAAAAGTCTTGACAACGCCTTCGGGCCAACCTGGACCTGTTGGGTCTGTGTGTTGGCTCCGGATGCGGTCGAGGATTTTGGGGGAGCCATCAAGCTGGCTGAGCGAGGAGTGGCAAGGTCTAACAATACTGCCCAGGACCGTCTTAATCCGGGCGCGATTCTTTATCGTGCCGGCCGATTCGAAGAAGCGATCGAAAAACTCGAGGAACTTGTCGCCCCTTGGGAAAAGACCGGCCAAGTGCCGGTCATGATTTCGCCTGCATTCGCATGGTTCTTCCTGGCCATGGCCCACCATCAATTAGATCAGCAGGAAGAAGCAGAGATGTGGTTGACCAAAGCCACCGAGCGGGTCGAGTACGAGATGGAAGGCAATCCCAGTTTTTGGAGCCGGCCACTGACGCTTGAACTTTTGCAAACCGAGGCCAAACGACTCCTCGGCGTATCGGAACAATAATCCCCTGCGGGCACGCGAAATTGTTAATCAGGAGAACAAATATTCAGACCTGGATAAAGGCTGACTTTTGGCCACACACCAGAACGGGCTGACAGTTTAAGACACTGCCAGTCCGCTTTTTTTCTGCAACACTGAGAGCGTTCACCTATGAAAAGCTCAAAGTCAAATACTGAATTTCTTGTAGCCACAAAAGAATTTTCTTTGAGGCATCGATCTCACGACCTGTCAACCACGTCTCGTCGCTCATCTGAACCGCCCTTCGACTTCACGATGCAGTATCTTAGACATCGTGAACCTGCCTATGTCTTGGTCAATCGTCGCAAACAGCATCTAGGATTGAAACAGTGGTCTTTGCCCCTCAGGGGGCTTTAAATTGTTTCAACTCCAATTAATGGGATCCACAACTGAGACACAGTTCTTTTGCGGCACGGCATGTTGAACCCCCCGGAATATTGTTGCAATTGAACTGAAATTACAGTACTATGAGACTTGATGCTTGCAAGAGTGTGGCAGCGAAATGTATATGGGAAATCCTGGATTCCTATAAATAAATCAGCTAAGGGTTGCGCATTTTTTGCTTTTCTAAGATGCCGAAGTTTTGCGGTTCTTCCTAGAGGAGGAACTATTATGCCAGACACAGAGTTGTAACGATAACTTCGTGCATCAGAGCTAAGATTTTCACGTTTCAATTAACAGCTCATATTGAGCTTTTGAGGGAAGGAGGTAAAGTCAAGTCCCAAAAGATTGTTTTAGACAAACACAGATTTGCATGACGAGCAGAGTTCTTATTTGTTGTCTGTTGGAAGTTGTTTGAGACAAGCATAATCAGCCACAAAGATTTGATGCCTGTCGAAGACAACGAGTGTTTTAGCGTTAAGCCAAAGCGTAGGTTCACAACTCTTTTTGAAGGAGGCATTATTATGAGAGGCAAGATACTAGTTTTGCTGGCCGCCTTGGCAATGACAGTAGGCTTCGGCGTTTCAGTTGCCAGCGAGCAGATATGGAAAGTTGATTTCCAGGGCGACGAGAACCACAACAATACGTATGGCCAGAATGGTCCGAGAGATTACACTGAGCCTGGAGTTTACTGGAATATTTTTGAAGTAGCCGGGTTTAGCGCTGTGGGTAACACCAATGTTTCAACACCGCCGACGTCCTTGAAGTTACTTGATACCGAAGGCAATGATCATGGCGTAACGCTGACGCTTCTCACCGATGCTTGGGGCTGGGCCAATGAGGGCACTCTTGATGATCTGTGGGGGGACTATCTGATCATACTCAATGCTCACGGGGCCATATCCGATCCTACCGATTGGGAAATTACGGGTTTGACTCCAAATACCCAGTGTGAGTTGACATATGCCCATCGCGCTAACATCGCTAGTCGCGGAATAAACTTTGTGGCCAATGGAGTTGAGACCACGGTTATCAGTACCAGCGACGGTTATATGGCTACCGCCCTTGTAACGACCGACTCTTCGGGTAAGATTGCAGGTACTGCGGACTCAGATGGTTATAACGAAGGTTGCTGGGCCGGATTGGTGATCGCTATAATTCCCACCGCTAGGCATCCTCAGCCGGCTGATGGTGCGATCATTGCCGATACATGGGTGACCCTTTCCTGGACACCGGGATCTTTCGCGGTCTCGCACGATGTGTATTTGGGCGACAATTTTGATGACGTGGGCGACGGCGTCGCCGATACGTTCCGGGGCAACCAGACCTCCACGTTTTATGTTGCCGGCTTCCCCGGATTTGCCTATCCGGATGGGCTCGTGCCGGGAACGACGTACTACTGGCGAATCGACGAGGTCGATGACGCAGATCCCGATAGCCCGTGGAAGGGAGATGTCTGGAGCTTTTCGATTCCGCCTAAGACGGCTTATAGTCCCGATCCCGCCGATGGAACCGAAATCGCGGATGTGAACGCCCCAATACTGAGCTGGGCAGCCGGTTTCGGCGCCAAATTGCACACGGTGTATTTTGGTGATGATTTTGACACGGTGAGCAATGCTGTAAGCGGCATGCCCAGTGGACTGACAACCTACAATCCTGGTCCGCTTGAATTGGAAAAGGTGTATTACTGGCGGGTCGATGAGTTTGACGCCGTAGAAACACACAAAGGCGATGTCTGGACCTTTACGACGCCGGGTGCGGTCGGAAGTCCACAACCTGCAAATGGCGCGACTGATGTGGCGATGGCAGCAGTTCTCAGCTGGACGGCGGCCGATAACGCCGCATCCCACGAGGTGTACCTCGGGCTGGAAAAGAACGTTGTACGCAGCGCCGATACCGCCTCGCCTGAGTATAAGGGGTTCAAGGCACTGGGAGCAGAAAGCTTCGATGCTGGATTGCTTGAGCCGGATACAACGTACTATTGGCGCGTGGACGAGGTTAGTAATGGAAATACGGTCAAGGGCCTCGTCTGGAGCTTCACGGTAGGTAACCATCTGCTGGTCGATGATTTCGAAAGCTACACCGATGATGATCCAAAGAACCAAGCCATCTGGCAGAGCTGGATCGACGGCTTCGGTATTGCCGACAACGGCGCGCAGGTCGGCAGTCTACTGCCTCCGTATGCCGAGCAAACGATTGTCCACAGTGGCTTGCAGTCCATGCCGCTGCTTTACGTCAACGAAGCCGGCGTAACGAATTCGGAGGCAGCACTAACGTTAACGGAGCCGCGCGACTGGACGCAGGCAGGCGTCGCAGAATTATCGCTGTGGTTCAGGGGCGATTCGGCCAATGCGGCTGAGCCGCTGTATGTCTCAGCAGCCAACAGCGCGGGCGCCCCTGCAGTAGTGGCCCACAATGATGCGGCTGTCGCAGCGAGCGGACGGTGGACGCAATGGCGCGTCCCGTTACAGGCCTTTGCCGACCAGGGGATCACCCTGAGCAACGTGGATAAGCTCGCGATCGGTCTGGGCAGCAAAGCCGGCATGGCAGCAGTTGGCGGTTCGGGCACGATGTACATTGATGACATCCGTTTGTATCGTCCATAAACAGTAACCGAGGAATGGAAGGGATCTTTTTCTGAATCAGAGATGATGCGATATAAATCTTCTGATGAATTCTAAAAAGGAGAGCTATTATGGGCAGACAATTGATTTATTTAATTTCTTTTGTTCTCGTGCTGTTTCTTTCCAGCAGCGCTTTAGCCGATCTAATAGCATACTGGCCGCTTGACGGTGACGCCATGGACAGGGCGGGCAACCACCACGGTACGCTAGTCGGAGGAGCGAATTTTATCAGCGATGCGTCCAGAGGCCTTGTTCTGAGTGTTGACGGTGTGAATGGTCATGTCGAAGTACCGCATGATGACGACATGGTGTTCTCCTCCACAGATAGCTACACGATCATGGCATGGGTATATTTAGAGGCTCTTCCAGGATCGTGGCAGACGGTTATGGCCAAAAGCCGGGATCAGGGAACCCATTATGGGATATGGATCACCGACAGCGGTGAGTACATGGGTGGCGGCTGGGAGAATCGCGGCAGCCCTGCAGCCACCCAGGCCTGGGTTCATATCGCCTACGTCCAAGATGGTGATGCGGGTACCGGTGTGACGTATGTCGACGGCGCCGAAGATTGGAGTGGAGGTCCTCGGGATGGTACGGGCGCCGGCGATTTCTGGATCGGGGGGGCTGCGAGCGTGACGGAATTCCTGCAGGGAATGATTGATGAAGTCCGGGTCTATAATCATGCGATGACGGAAGAAGAAATTCAGATCGTGATGCTGAGCGGCGCAGAAGGATATCCTCTTGCCTCTCTACCTAATCCGCAGGATGGAGCTTTCCATGCAGATACGTGGGTGACTCTGAGTTGGAGGCCGGGTGATTTTGCGGTCTCGCACGATGTATATCTGGGTGACAACGTGGACGATGTCAGTGAAGCCACACAGGATTCACCTGTCTTCCGAGGCAACCAGACGACAGATTTTTATGTCGCCGGCTTCCCCGGATTTGCCTATCCGGACGGCCTGGTGCCGGGTACGACTTATTATTGGCGAATCGATGAGGTCAACGACGCCGATCCAAACAGCCCGTGGAAAGGAGATGTCTGGAGCTTCTCCATTCCGCCGAAGACCGCTTATGATCCCGATCCGGTGGATGGGGCTGGAATTGCAGAGACGACGGTGACCTTAAAATGGACAGGGGGTTTCGGTGCGAAATTACATACGGTCTACTTCGGCGATGACTATGACACGGTAGCCAATGCCACAGTGGGTGTTCCTGCGGGTACGACGAGCCATAATCCTGGTCCACTTGAGGCAGAGAAGGTGTATTACTGGCGGGTGGATGAATTTGATGGTATCGGTACTTACAAAGGTGAAGTGTGGGTCTTTGCGACACCGGGCGCAGTTGGAAATCCGCAACCAGCCAACGGCGCTACAGATGTGGGAATGGCAACGGTCCTAAGCTGGACGGCGGCGGAGAATGCCGCGTCGCATGTAGTGTACCTCGGTTTGAACAAGGACACCGTGCGCAGCGCCGACACGGCTTCGTCCGAGTATAAGGGGTCCAAGGCACTGGGGGCGGAAAGCTTCGATCCCGGATTGCTGGAGCCGGACACTACATACTATTGGCGTATAGACGAGGTTTATACTGGAAATACAGTCAAAGGTCCTGTTTGGAGTTTTACCGTCAGTCCCTATCTTCTGATTGAAGATTTCGAGAGCTACACCGATAATGATGCGGCCGGCGAAGCGATTTGGCAGACATGGGTCGACGGCTTCGGCGTTCCTGATAACGGCGCACGGGTCGGCAATTTAGTACCTCCGTATTGTGAGCAGATGATTGTCCATGGAGGCGCCCAATCGATGCCGCTCTTTTACACCAATGAAGGCGGCGTAACGAATTCAGAAGCGTCGCTGACGTTAGTGTCACCACGTGACTGGACAACTGCAGGCGTTGGAGAATTGTCACTCTGGTTCAGGGGAGGTTCAGGCAATGCGGCTGAGCCACTATATGTCTCAGTCGCCAATACCACCGGAGCGCCTGCTGTTATGGCTCACGATGACATAAACGCCGCACAGGTAAGCAGGTGGATGCAGTGGACCATTCCACTGCAGGGATTTGCCGATCAGGGCGTGCATCTGACCGATGTGGACAGCATCGCTATCGGTCTGGGCAGTAAAGGTGGTGTGTCAGCCGGTGGTTCAGGCACAATGTTCATTGATGACATCCGTTTGTATCGGCAGTAACCGCAACCGTATAAGTGGGTACTGTCAGTAGCAAATAGAGTTGACTTCAAGGGGCTCGTATCGATCTAAGGTACGGGCCCCTATTACTTTCATTGCATCATCAATAAACACTACAGATAGTCATGATTCGGGCAAAGATCTGGCAGTTTGAGAAGGTTTTCAGCCCTTCCATTTTTGGACACGGCCATTGAAGACGTTGACGCCCGATAAATTTTTTGCAAATTGTTTCTTCGACCTAATACTACAACGCCATTTCGATTATTTGCGAACCACGAACCATCGTTTTTCGAGCGTTATCGCACGTTTTCCTGTGCAAAACCTGAAAGTAGCGTTGTAGT
>Ga0209427_10006272_pt1 | contig 13597 bp, 11 predicted proteins | sample DeeMarSWOR136_30_FD_187465 | JGI IMG/M metagenome (GOLD analysis project Ga0209427, IMG submission 187465) | Marine sediment microbial communities from White Oak River estuary, North Carolina - WOR-1-36_30 (SPAdes) (version 2) | ecosystem: Environmental > Aquatic > Marine > Intertidal zone >... | reverse complement strand
GGTTGGGATGATTGGCCCAGGTTATGGTCACTGGCCCCCCCCTCAGATCCTTCCCGTACCGCTCCTGCATGGTCATAATATCTGCGAGTACCTGGTTCGGGTGGTACAGGGAAGACTCCATATTGATAATTGATACACCTGCGTGGCTGACGAAAGACCCGATAACAGGATCCCTCCTGTCCCTTTCCCAGCTCTTTCCTTCGGCAAATGCACGTATCCCGATCGCATCCGCGTACCTCCCGAGTACCCGTGCGGCATCCTTGATGTGCTCGGCTGCAGCGCCGTCCATCACCACCCCCTCCTCGGTTTCAAGCCTCCAGGTATCCTCACCGGCGTTGAGGGTGACCACGTTGCCGCCGAGCTGCATCATGGCAAGCTCGAAAGAGGTTCTCGTTCTGAGCGACGGATTGAAAAAGAGGAGGATGAGAGTCTTGCCCTTCAGGCTCATTTTCTTCTTTCCCTTCTTGAGTTGCATTGCAAAGTCGATCATGTGACTCAACTCTTCGATTGAGTGATCCGCCACCGTGATGAAGTGTCTCATTGTTCCCTACCTGTTTTTTCGTCCTGGCAGGACGTCTTCTGAAGTGTACTTCTAGAACCAATTGAAGGCCTCTAAGCGAAGGCTTTCATCTCCCCAAGGAATAAATCGGCATCCTGCAGCGTAAGGGTGAGTGGAGGAAGAAGCCGCAGGATATTTTTCTTTGAAGATGTTCCCGTTATGATCTTCCTGTCAAGCAAGAAATCCCTCAGTTTCCCCGCCTCCTGTTCTATCTCCACTCCAAGAAGAAGGCCTTTGCCCTTTACTCCCTTCACAAATGACAGCTTCTCAAGCTCTTTGCGGAGGTACTCACCCAGGGTTCGCGCATTTTCAACGAGCTTCTCCCCCTGTATGACCGAGATATTCGCCAGAATCGCAGCGCACGCCACAGGTCCGCCTCCGAATGTGGAGCCGTGCTCTCCATGCCCGATTGTCTTGGAGATGTGCTCAGAGATAATCACACCTCCCACCGGAATGCCTCCGCCGATCCCCTTTGCGAGGGTAATGATGTCCGGGGAAACACCGATCCCGTCTCCGAAAAACCAGTGTCCCGTCCTGCCGAATCCGGTTTGCACCTCATCAAAGATGAGCACGATCCCATGCTCTGAACAGATTTTCCTGAGCTCAGCGTAATAACCCTCATCTGCCATCTCAACCCCGGCCATGGACTGTACCGGTTCAAGGATGATACCCGCAACTTCGTTGGCAACACCGCCGCTGATAAGATCCCCAAGTGTCTGCTTGAGCGCGTCGATGTTTCCGAACTCGACAAACTCGTAATCTTTTAATAACGGAGTGAACTGCTTCCTGTAATCACCGAGACCGGTCGCACTCAGCGCACCTACGGTTCGGCCGTGAAACCCACCCTCCATGGCAATGATCTTTGTCCTACCGGTAAACCGCCTGCAGATCTTCATGGCTGTTTCGTTCGCCTCGGCACCCGAATTGCAAAAAAACACCTTGTCCATTCCTGACGGAGCGACCCGGATGATCGCTTCCGAAGCCTGGGCTCTCACCGAAGAGTACACCACGTTCGAATAGAACACGAGTTTTTCGACCTGCTCCTTCACCGCTTGCACGACGTCTGGATGGCAGTGACCGGTGAGCGCTACCGCATGTCCGCCATACAGATCAAGGTACCGACTCCCTTCCGAGTCAAAGACATAGACACCCTCCCCACGTTCAATGGAGAGAGGGAGCTTCTTATAGGTATTGAGCTGAAACAGATCCTCTTTCCGCCGTATCTCTTCAAAGATGCACGCCACTGTATTTTCCCCCGCAGTAAAATAATATCCCAGGTCAATTTCTTGAAATGACGCTGTTCCTGCGCTCAAGGTACCATCCCGGGAAACTGAATCCCCGCATCCTCTGCAAATCCACACATCACATTCATATTCTGCACCGCCTGTCCGCTTGCCCCTTTCACCAGGTTGTCTATCGCGCTCATGGCCACGATGAAATCACGCCTGCATGCCCAGGACACTTCCACATAGTTGGTGGCATACACCATTGTGACCTCCGGAGAGGTACCGACGATCCGGATAAACTTTTCTTCTCCGTAGGCCGAGGTAAACGCATCCTTGACCTCCTGCTCCGATTTCTCTTGATTATAGCAGACTGCGGTGGTAAAAATCCCCCGAACAAAAGGACCTGACTGGGGCACAAATCCGATCCTTAAATCCCAGCCAGGGAAGTTATCCCTGAAGAAGCGTTCAATTTCCGGCATGTGCTGGTGTTCCAGTATCTTGTACGCCTTGAAGTTCTTTGCCCTCACGGGGTGATGGGTGATATCTTTCGGAAGCTCACCAGACCCTGAGGAGCCGGTCACCGAAACCACAGACACGGAGTCCTTCACCACTCCCGCACGAAAAAGAGGGTAAAGAGCGAAGATGACGCCCGTTGCGAAACAGCCCGGATTGGCCACGTACTGCGCCCTGGAAATCGCAGGTCGGTTGAGCTCAGTGAGGCCGTATACGAACTTCTCCAACAGCTCGGGGGCGCTGTGCTCCTTGTCATAAAACTCCCGGTAGATGAGAGGGTTGTCCAGACGAAAATCGCCGCTCAGGTCGACGATCTTCACCTTCTTCATCGACTGTATGATCTGCGGGACCAGATCCATCGAAGTGCCGTGAGGAGTTGCAAAAAACACCAGATCGGTATCGGAGGGAAGCTTTTCGATCACGGGTTCGACAAACACAAGATCTGTTGCCCCCTTTAAAAACCGATGTACATCGGAAACCCTGACCCCTGAATATTTTCGAGAGGTCACGAATGAGAGAATGGTATGAGGATGAAAGAGGAGCAGCTTTATGAGCTCCGTTCCTCCGTACCCTGCACCACCGATGATTCCGACCTTGATTTTCTTTTTGGATCTATGTGTCATTCCCTCACTCCCCCTGCCCCGACAATCTTCTCCTCCACATAGGCTCCGAGCTCCTCCTGCTGAGAGAGCGCGTTCAAACCGACGAGCCCGAGGTTCTTTCTCACAAAATCAATTCCCACCGTGTTGTCCGTTACGGGACCGGAGACAACGTGAATCGGAATATCCTCCTTTTGCATTATTTCTCTCATGCCCCAGGCGCCTACCGGATCGATGGCACAGACAATCGTACAGGCAACACGTTCCATGAGCGCCGGGTCTTGAAAAAAATCAATTACCCCGTATTCACCGAGCAATCCATCCCCAAGCTCGATCATGATTGCTTCGGGGCTGTACCGGCTGAGCTCATTGACAATACCCATGGCGATGAGAGGAACGTCATCTATTCCTACGGTCGACGGGTAACCGAAATCGAGAAATGAGAGCGCCTTGACCGCTCCGTGGTCCTCCATGTTCAGCGTGTCCTTCAGAGCTGAGATTCCGGTTACCTTTGCCGCGCACACCTCCCTGCCACGCCAGGTAAGCACCTGTATAATCCTGGAGAGTGCCTCGGTCTTTCCACTGTTCATCGATGTTCCGCATACGACCACGAGCGGCACCCTGCTCTCGAGTGTTCGGGCGGTCTTCAATGCTCCGTCTCTTATATTGAGAATCCTCCCACCCCTCACTGCCATTCCCAGTACCTCCACCTTCAATGGCTGGCCGTAATCGCGGCTGAAGGAGACCGCCTTCCCGATGATCCCACCCAGATTGAGTACATGGAGCACATCCCCTTTTTTTACAGTTTCAGGCACGATGCCTGCAAAACCCTGGAGTGCACGCCGCTCCCCCAGGGCTCCAGCAATGATGTCGCCTCTGGAGATCTTTGCCATCCTTCCAGTTACGAGCTCAAGCCTGTCGTAGACCCGCTTCTCCTCCAGCGCTCTCACTACACACACATTCCCTGCCCTGGCATCCAGATCCTCCGTGATGGTAACCTCCTTTTCAATGTGAAGATTGACCGTTACAGAGGCACGCTTGTCCACTCGGATTATCTTTTCGTGAGCCATCGATTAGAGCCACTTCTCCCTGTTCACCATGCTATGGAGCTTGGAAGGAATCCCGTATATCTTGCAAAAACCCTCTGCATCCCTGGAATCCCAGAGCTTCTGCACTTCGCCATAGGTAGCAAGATCAGATTTCATCAGAGAATAGGGGCTTTTCACTCCCTCCACCATGAAGGTGCCCTTGAGCATCTTTATCTTTGCCGAACCAATGACGTTATTCTGTGAGGAGTCAATCATCGCTTCGATATCCCTCATCACCGGGTCGAAGTAAAGCCCCTCATGAAGCATATTCCCGTACACCTGCCCGAGATGGTCCTTCCAGAATCTCTGGTTCTTTGAGAGCACGAGTTTTTCAAGCTCCCTGTGGGCTGAAACGAGGATGATGGGCGCCGGAGCTTCGAACACGATTCTGCCCTTGATGCCCATGATCGTATCACCCAGATGCACCCCCCGGCCGATTCCGTGCGCGCCAGCTCTCCTGTTGAGTTCACCAACGAGCTCGATCCCAAGGAGCTTCTTACCGTCAAGAGCCACGGGGAGCCCTCTCTCGAAATCCACCACCGTGTATTCGGTCTTCTCGGGTGCGCGCGCTACGGAAGTAGTGTTCCTGAATACGGATTCTGGAGGAAAATCCCATGAGTCATGGGTTTCCTTTCCCCCGATGGTCGTTCCCCACAGCCCCTCATTGATGGAGTAATCCTTAACCTCAAGCTGTACGGGGAAACCCTTTTTTTTCAGCCAGTCAGCCTCATCGCCCCTGCTCCACCCGAGGGTTCGTATGGGAGTAATGATCTTTCGGTCCGGCAGGAGCACAGCGAAAGCCACATCAAACCGGATCTGATCGTTTCCAGCGCCCGTTGATCCATGGGCGACTGCCTCCGCATTCTCCTTAATGGCGACCCTAGAGACCTCGATTGCCTGCGCAACACGCTCTGCCCCGACGGATAGTGGGTAGGTGTGTCCCCGAAGGGTATTTCCCTTTACAATGTAGGAGACAAACTGTTTGTAAACGAAGTCCCGGGCGTCGATGGTGTGGTGCGAACGCACCCCCAGCTCCTTTGCCCTGCCCTCGATTCTGCGAAGCTCCTCATGAGTAAACCCGCCGGTGTCCACGGTGACGGAGATCACTTCGTATCCCAGCTCTTCCTTCAGATAGACCGCACAGAAGGAGGTATCAAGGCCTCCCGAAAATGCGAGGACAACCTTTTTCATTCCTTTCTCCAAGGTAGTCGTTCTTACCGCGTAAGAAAACAATCGAAAATTGTGAAAATAGGCATTTCAGCTTGTGATGGCTTTGTTATACGGGCGACACAAATGCGTCGTAAGGTACCACCAAGCCTTTATCAAGCAATTCTGGATGATGTTCTATTCATCAATTGGAAAAGCCCATTTTCCTATTGAAATATTGTAGGGTTATAGTAATCTCCTACAATTCTGCACGTCAAGCGATTATTCGGATGCCGCTGTACGGTCCCATGCATGTTCTTGGACTAAACTCCACTTATCAGACGCTCTTCTAATTCGGAGCAGATAGGAGATCCTTTAAAAAAGCTTCATCGAGGGTAATCCATCTTGTTTTTTCATTATAATAACTCACCATCCCGGGGGGAGCGCCTTTCATCTTTCGCACATACTTGCACCGTGTATAGAGGATGTTACCCCTGCCCTGCCTCTTGAGCGCACTGAAATACAGTGCAAGCTGTGCAGCATCGGTAATGTCTTCTTCCAGGAATTCCCCCTCTCTTTCATACTGCAGAATCACATGGCTCCCTGCGTACGATTCTGCATGGAACCAGAGATCGTTTCCCCTCGCATATCGCAGGGTAAGCTCTTCATTCTCGGCAGCGTTTCTTGCCACGAGTATACGTTTTCCGCTTCGTGAGCTCAACTCGAGAAACCTGCGCGGTTTTTGTACAACCCTTCCACCCGGCTCTCCGGTGACACCCTGAAGCCGATTGAGAAATCTCTTTCCGAGAGATACTGTCCCCAGGGAGTCGATTAGCCCAGCGGGAGCGTGTGCAAGATCCGTGGATGCATCTTTTTGCACTTTCTCGATGAGTCTCTCCACCAGTCCGAGTTTCCGCTTTTGCACGGCAAGCCTGTCTTCGATTACTTCTTCCCGCTTTTTAAGTTTCCTGTACTTCTTAAAATAGGCATCCATGTTTTCTTTCGGGCTCAGAGCGGGATCGAGCTCGACGTTCATCTCGCGTCCATCGAAATCGATGAGGGTACAATATACCCCCCCCTTTGGAATCATGGCCAGATTGTACTTCATCAATTCTCCAATTTTTTTGAACCGTTCCTTTTCCCCGATCTCCTCCTTCTCGATCCTGAGCTTTTCTCCAAGTCTCTTCAATTTTTTCTCCTCCGATTTGATGACCTGCAGCAGCTGCCTCTTCAACAGCTGCTGACGCTCCTGGAAGAAATCTTGAGAGAGGGACCGGTTCAGTGTGAAGGAAAGAATGTTTTTCCCTGCAGTTTTCTCGAGGGGCACCCTCTCTTCGTCTCCTATCCCTTTCCTGTGAGTCACTCTTTCTCCACTTACTCTCCCATTTTCCTTAGGCACCCTCTTCTCATCTTCTCCTCCATTAGCGTAAGGACGTAAGGAGTAGAGAGGGCTCCCTGAGGCGTCTTTCAGCGCAAAATTGACGGCCCGAAAGTCAACAACAAATCGTACGCCAGGGAAAAGGAGCTCAACGGAATTCCTCCCAATCGTCATCCCGGCGATTCTTCTCCCCACCAACTGTTTTTTCATGTAATCTGTAGGTGCGGAGGAAAAGAGATAGAATTTGTTTATCTGACCAAAGAGCAGATGAAATCTCTGAGAGCTCTTCCTGAGCGATAGGAGGAGCTGCCAGTTCTCTCCGGTGCTGTAGAAGTCGAACAGAAAGGTATACCGGTCAAGCTGCTGAATCCGGTTCACCCGTGCACCGATGAGCAGGTCCTTCATTTCCATTACCGCCGCTTCATGCATGATTCCCTCATTACTTCCTACGCTGCCGTCCTGAATACTCATACTAAAAGAATAACCCAGAGTCTCAGCACAGAAGACCCTCATCGAGAGTGATTCTTTACAAAAAATTATGGCGGCAGTAAAAATTAGTTCTTAGTGAACAATTCGTGTATTCAAAATAAATATAAAGCGTATTAAATTTTCAGTGTTACTTATATAATAAGTTAAAGAACAAATTTATTGAGCCGGTGTAATAACTGTTATGAAAAAAAAGGAATTAAGCCGTGCACCCATGGAGAATGCACCAGCGACTAAAATAAGTAAAAATCTCGCCCGTTGAAAGCAGTTTTCATATCCGGCAGGTTCATTCTCAGACTGAAAAGGGGAATAACCCTATGGAAGAAGCATTTATAGAAAGGGAGAGACTCAGCTCGGTTGCAGATCTTGTTGAGATCGCGGGACAAATGGCCTCTTCCACCGTCGTCATCGCGGGCGGAGACAGAGCCGAGGATCTGAGGCTCGTTGAATCGGCGCGGGATCACGGCATCATCGACCGGATCATCCTGGTGGGTAAAAAAAATAACATCAGGGAAGCGGTTGATGCACTTGGAATCGAAATTCCAGATAAGGATGTGGTTGATGCGCAGTCTGATGAAGCTGTCGCATCTGCAACGGTGGAACTCATTCGGGCAAGTTCTGTAAACATCGTGCTGAAGGGCAACATCTCCACTCCGATCATAAACCGGCACATGATCTCTCTCGCCATCCGTCCCACCGTAAGCCTCGCATCAATTTTTGACGCCGCACCCATTGCGGATGGCAGGCCCATAATTTTGACGGATGCGGGCGTTACAACCGTCTGCAACTTCGGTCGCATGGTAGATCTGATTCAGAATGCCGTTGAAGTTGCCCACCTGGTAATGGGGATCGAGCGACCCCTCGTTGCGATTCTCTCTGCCAATGAGAAGCAGATACCCTCTCTTCCCTCCACATGGATCGGGGAAAAGCTCTCAAAACGGAACTGGCAGGACGCCGTGGTATACGGTCCACTCTCCTTCGATCTCGCGACTGATCCCCGGTCCGTTGCAATCAAAGGTCTTCCCGATCTTCCCGATGCGCGTGAGGTTGCAGGTCAGGCAGACATACTTGTTTGCCCCGGGATCGATGCCGCAAACATACTCTATAAAACCATATCCGCCCTGTGCAAGTACGGAGAGGCTTCCATCGCGGGAATCACTGTCGGTTTCCCAGTGCCCTACATTATCCTTTCCAGGTCGGACAGCCTGGACACGCGCCTGGAATCCATCGCATTATGCAGCATCTACGCGCAGAGGAAACTTCTTGAGAAAAAACGGCGAACAGCCCCTTCCATCTCCAGGACGTACAGAGTTCTCTGCCTTACACGGGAGGAGGATTCGGTCTACTGGATGATCTATGAGAACGAACAGCGTGTTTCCACAAACCATTTCCCAATACCCAGCCCGCCACCGAAAGGTAAAGACCTTGTGGAGGCCTTCGTTGCGCATATGAAAACGTGGCTAAAGAATCAGGGACCAAAGAGTGGCATCGACGCAGTAGCCGTGGCAGAGGGATGTATGCCTGCCGTGGCTCATCCCATATCCAGAGGCCTTCTTGTGCTCTCAGATCCAACGAGCGTTCTTGATAATTATACCCTCCAAGCCTCTTTTTTCCGGGGGAAAGAAGGGACGGGACCGCTCCTCCCCAGTGCAGCAGCGCTTTCAGCTTCTCTTGGTGTTCCAGCATTCTTTACCTGGGCGTTCGCAGAAAAAGATACCCCTCCTGCCGATGAGCTCCTCCTTTTTTTGAACGCTCCTTCAGAGGGAAAAATTCCCCTCCTCAGCATACAGGAGGGAATGAAAAGAGCAGCGCAGCTTGCACTGCGACCCGTCGAGGACCTCACCCTCGTGGTTGCCCATCTCGACTCGTCCTGCACCGTTGCAGCAGTTGTGAGTGGTGAGGTTGAGGATTCGGTGACACTCTTTCAGGAGGGAATAAAGGTCCCGGGCAATGCAGAACGGTATGCACCGGAAAGGGAAACGCCTGTAAGAGAGCAGGCCGGGAAGATCGGAGGATCGGGCCCTCTTGACTCCGATCTAATCGAACGCCTCGCCCTCAGCAATGAACCTGCGCTTCAGCACGCATTCAAAGGGCTCGTTCATCGAATCACAGGCGAGATAGGGAAGATGTTCGTTATAGCTGGGTGCGACGTGGAAACAATCGTTCTCTCAGGCAGACTCTTAGAGAGCGAATGTCTCAAAGACTCGCTGCGCCACAGCGTGGGGAAGCTTGCTCCAGTGCTCGTACTGAAGGGAAACCTCGTAAGCGATGCCCTCGCATCACGGACAGTCGCAATCCTCTCGGGAAGTACAAAACCGCTTTTTCAGTCACAGTGGAAGGTTCATTCACACAAGGAGAAGGAGAAATGAGCACACAGAAAAAACAGAGCTGGGTTTTTCGCGCCCATGTGCTGGACCGGGCAGGCGCCCTCACCAGTATCGCATCCGCCTTCAGCAACGAAGGGATCAGCATCGACACGGTCGTCGGACACGGTTTTGAGGAGCGGGCCCATGTGGACGGGAGCGTGGTGCTCACCTTCAACTGCACCCTTGAAGAGAAAGACAAGATGGTACGCAAGGTGAGACGGCTGAGCAAGGTAATCGAACTCGAGGAAAAACCCTACGAATCGCAGTCCCTGAGAAAATCCGTTATCCTGCTGACCACGAGAAAGCTTACCCCGAAAGACGTGGCAGGGGAGAACTCCTTTCTCACCTGTGAGCAGGTGCACAGCGATCCGAATGGATGGACCTTTTTCCTTGCCGGATCGCCCAGCGAGCTGGATATGGTGTTGGAAAGACTGGGGAAGGATAGGGTGATCAAGGATATCGTCTATTCTCTCGTGGGGTTGTAAAACACTAACCGCTTACGCGAAGGATTCTAAGAAACCAGAGCCCCTGGGTTTTCAATACACCAGCAGTACGGAATACCGTCGGTACAATCCACCATTAGTACGAAGTACTACAGGTGCTCACGTTTATCAAATCTCACAAACGGAACTCTCTGTAGTCACAAAACGTGAGTAACCGATTGTCTTATGGGGAGCTTCGTCGTCTATTCTGTCGGCTCAACCGGTGGCTTCAGCACCACAATGGTTGCACCCCAGCCACCCGCCTCATCCCCTCCAAGTCTGAAGGATTGAACAGTATCCAGTTTTTTCAAAATCGAGTGTACCTTCTCCCTGAGAACACCCTTTCCCTTTCCGTGGATGATGCGGACCTGGAAAATCCCGCGCCCCACACATTCCTCGATGTATGCGGGAACCAGAGCATTCACTTCGGAAGGATTAAAGGCGTGAAGATCCAGTACTCCATCGATCGGGATTTCAACCGGACCTTGCTCTTCCATCTGTCCTCCATTACAAGAATATAACGATATCCCATAGATGAATCCTTACAAAATGTGAGAAGGAGAGAAACACCTATGGAGAAATAGGCCAGCTACGAGATTACCCTTGACCGGGATATCATTTTTCTGTATTATTCGTTAAATATTTGTCTATTCTGGAGGAAGCACGATGAAGAAAGTTGCAATCGGAGCAGACCCCAATGCAAACGTATTGAAGGATACAGTTAAAAAGCATCTGACCGACCTGGGTTATGAATATGAGGATTACGGGAGCGACGATCCCATCTATGCGAACGTAGCATTCAAGGTTGCCGAAGCCGTGGCAAGCGGCAAGCACGACAGAGGAATCCTATTGTGCGGTACCGGGATCGGAATGTCCATTGCGGCGAACAAGGTACCCGGGGCCTACGCAGCCCTCTGCGCGGATCCCTACTCCACGGAACGATCCCGAAAGAGCAACAACGCCAACATCATGACCATGGGCGCACAGGTCGTTGGACCGGAACTTGCCAAGACACTCGTATCCATATGGATGAGCTCCGACTACACACCGGGCGGGAGGTCTGAGCCAAAGGTTCAGCGCATCTATGAGTATGCGAAACAACACGAGAAGTAAAGAGCGCAGGGTACCCCATCTTTACCGCTCTCTCCGTAAGCGGTGAGATCGGTTGAAACCCACCGGATTTAAATATTTTAAGAAGAACGGTATTTGTATTCTGAGGTGCAGGGGGAGAAAGTATGGAGAGTTTAACAAACATGGAAGAGATTGAGTTGAAAAAAATCGCATTCAAAATTAGAAAAAACGTAGTCCGGATGATAAAAGCGGGTGATGCAGGCCACGTGGGAGGGGCCCTTTCGATTGCGGAAATGCTTGCGGCCCTGTATTTCAAGATCATGAAGGTGGATCCTAATAACCCTGCATGGAGAGAGAGGGACCGCCTGGTGCTATCAGCCGGCCATAAGTGCCTGGCGCTTTATGCGGTGCTCGCCGACAGGGGATTTTTCGACGAAAAGATCCTCGATACCTATGGCGCGCTCGGGTCTAAGCTCCCAGGTCATCCCGATATGTACAAGCTTCCAGGTTTGGAATCCAACACCGGTGCTCTTGGTCATGGCCTCAGCATCGCCGGTGGGATGGCCCTGGGACTCAAGATGGACGGTGTTGATTCGAAGGTCTATGTGATCATGGGCGACGGGGAGCTCGCGGAAGGATCGAACTGGGAGGCAGCTGCAGCCGCAAGTCACCACAAGCTTGACAATCTCCTCGTGTTCGTGGACAGGAACACTCTCCAGATAAGCGGACGAACCGTGGAGGTAATGAGTTACGAGCCTCTTGATAAGCGTTGGGAGTCCTTCGGATGGCGAGTGCGGGAGATCAATGGCCATGATCTGAAGCAGATCATGGAGGCTGCAACCAGTGTACCCTTTGAGAAGGGTAAACCCTCGGTGATAATCGCAAACACGGTGAAATCGAAGGGGCTCTCTTTCGCTGAGGACAGAGCCGATTACCACTACTGGAAGGCGACACCCGAGGAGCTTCAGATCGCTGAGAGAGAACTTGAAGATATCGAAAGGGGGCTGAAACAATGAGTGAGGCAAAGGATCCGAGAAAGGTCTTTGGTGAAGCGCTCGTCGAAGTGGGAGAAAAAAACCCCGATGTACTTGCTATATCTGCCGATAGTTCGAGCGGTTCAGGGCTTTCCCCTTTTAAAGAAAAGTTTCCCTCGCGTCACCTGGAGTTCGGGATCATGGAGCAGGGTATCATCGGTTTCGCATCAGGCCTTGCGACCACAGGAAAAATACCATTTGTGGTGGCCATTGCTCCTTTTGTCACTGCCCGGCCCTTTGAAATGTTCAGGAATGACCTTGGGTACATGCGGCAGAACGTGAAGGTGGTCGGACGCTGTGCAGGGTTGACCTACTCTACCCTCGGTCCCACCCATCAGTCCCTTGAAGACGTCGCGATCATCCGTACGATTCCCGGTGTGGTGGTGATAAATCCAGGCGATCCGGTAGATATAAAGAAGGCCACCCATGCCCTCGCCGCCCATAAGGGCCCTGCCTATATGAAAATCGGAAGCCCCAAGATGCCCGTTCTCAACAAGGAAGACTACGACTATGAGATCGGCAAAGGTGTGGTTTTAAAGGAAGGCAACGACGTGACCATCATCGGAACGGGAACCGTCCTTTCAAAGGCCTATTTTGCATCAGAGCTGCTCGAAAAAGAGGGGATCCACGCACGGCTCATCAACCTCCACACGTTGAAACCGATCGACCGGACACTCATCATAAAGGCAGCCAGAGAGACCGGCAGGATCGTGACCGTTGAGGAGCACTATCTGCATGGCGGGCTTGGCGGAGCGGTTGCGGAGGTGCTTGCCCTGGAGCACCCCTGCCCCATGAGAATGATCGGCGTTGACGACCAGTTTGCGAGCAACGGTCCCTACGAGGAGTTACTGGGGATCTATGGGCTCCAGCCCGAGCAGATCGCCGAGACGGTGAAGAAGTTTGTCACCTGACCGCACACCCTGACTGCAATTGTGACAGTACCATCCCGGTTTGAAAGGTACTTTGCAATTCTGTGGAAGAGGTATTCATACTGTAAGGTCTATAGAACAGTTTCACCTTCCAGACGAATCCTTTTCACACCGAATGGAGTATACGGCAAGGGAAATTGACCTTGACTTTATCCTCTTCTGGTATATCATAACTCCTTGAGATATTATGCTCACAAAACTATCTACGAAGGAGGTTTTATCATGAAAAAGAAGAAAGTGTACTTGATTGCAGCGATTGCGGTTCTGGGTTTCGCCCTTCTGTTTATGCTCGGGTCCGGAACCAAAGAAGCCGAAAAAGTCGCGCCAGCGAAAGTGGGGGGTGCAGGGCTCGGGTACAAGTTCATCCTTGTAAGCCATGGTTCTTCGGGTGATCCATTCCACAGCGTTGTCAAACAGGGCATGGAGGACGCGGGTCTTGTCTACGGCTGTGCTGTTCAGCTCCTCTTCTCAGAAGGCGACAACGCGAAGGAGGTCGACCTCATGGAGCAGGCAATCGCCGCCAATCCGGACGGCATCGGTATTTCCATCGTTGATCCTATTGCCTTCGACGACGCGATCCAGAAGGCGCTTGACAAGGGCATCCCGGTGATCTCTTTCAACAACGACGATGCGAATACTCCAAATCCCAGACTCGCCTATATAGGGGCTCATGAACGTGCAGTCGGGTACCAGCTGGGGAAAGCGATGCAGAAATATCTG
>Ga0209427_10006271_pt1 | contig 13598 bp, 12 predicted proteins | sample DeeMarSWOR136_30_FD_187465 | JGI IMG/M metagenome (GOLD analysis project Ga0209427, IMG submission 187465) | Marine sediment microbial communities from White Oak River estuary, North Carolina - WOR-1-36_30 (SPAdes) (version 2) | ecosystem: Environmental > Aquatic > Marine > Intertidal zone >... | reverse complement strand
ACTCCTGCTTCATATCGAGCGAGATAAGTTGCGTTTTCCACAGAATGAGGTAAAGGAACTCTTGAGTCACTGTTGTTCCATGGACAGTACTCTCTCTCAGGGTGCTGGTACCCTTCAAGATAGACCTGTGTTTCCATCCCGCAGACTAGGGGCCGAGGTGGAGGGTTCTTCAATCCTATCGTACATGAAAGCGGTGGCCACTCTGATGATTCGAAAACTGCTTTGAACTCAACCCTGAGCACTGATCCCATGCCAAATACCGGCGTGTGCGTTTCATCAGATGCGTTGAAGACTACTCTAACTGTGCCAGCCGTGTTGTTGATTTCTTGGATGATTTCGTTTATGCCGGTTGGCCAGAAGGACGCAAACCAGCCGTCTGGATCAATAGTGACTTCTACAGCTTCAACTAGCGAAGAGTTGAAATTCAAATAAATCTCAGCGCCGCTGACATCGAAAAAAGGTTCAAGGGCGTCTCCGCCTCCTCCCATCAGCCAGGCGTCTACCGGGAAGGTTTCATTGGTGCGTTTGTCACCGAAGGTCTCTGGCACCACCTTCAACATAGGGTACGGAGGATGTGTGGGTGGGATGGCGTATAGTCTTAATTCTCCATCTTCACAAGGCTCGTACGTTTCATCGAGGAGTAACGGAAGGCTGACAAAGTTGTTGGGAGGGGGTGGAACTTCATCAGGATATGGCTGATTTATGATTCTGAATGTCATCTCAAAGACTGTGCCATTACCATTGAATGGATCTCCAGTCAAAGTGCTAGCGGCAAGCCAATACGTACCTGCAGTGGCATCCACGTCGTCAGCAAGGACGATTATTGGCTCATGAAGGACTCCGTCAGGGTAAGTCTCAACAGGAACTTTTGCGGTATGGCTCACATAATGCAAGTAGGTTGTGTTCCAGGAAAAATCGATGCTGAATCCAGAGAGGTCAACGGCATCAGACACTGTTACATTCACGGTGAACTCTGTGCCTATCACACTACCTGACTCTCCAAGAATTGCGAGGCTAGGGTCTACTTGGTACTTTGTGGAACCTGAACTGCATGAATGCATGCTGACATTGGCAAAACTGAGGAAAAGAATCAAAAATAAGATTATACTTCTGCTTAGCTTCTCCATTTTCCCCACTAGTCTATCCGGTATTCTGAGATTTATGGTTTATGTTCATATTGAAGCTGATGAAGCCTCGCATCCTTCACATCTGATGCACATAAGTCACATCTACCAGCAGCTGCCAAAGGAGTTGCCGATTCGTGAGAAAGGACATGCTGAGTAGTCTTTTTCTGTCTGCGCCAGTTCTGCTTCTACTGTGCTCAGTGCTGGCAGTGCTTGGATGCGGCGTCACCGTTTCTTGCCAATGTAATCAGCTGTCAGTAGGGCGCTTCCAAGCTGGACTCTAACCAAGCTTCTGATCGGTATGACCTTGTAGGCTAGTTGGCTTTCAAGTTCTTCATTCCATGTCTTAATCTGCTCTAGGACTGCTTTCTCGATTTGTTTGTTTTGCGTTCCTTTCACGCAACGATAGAGCATGCCCAGAGACAAGAGGTCGTAGAATCTGCTGATAACATAAGAATCGAATTTCTCAGCAACTGTGGCTTTTCGTCTCACTTTTGGATCGGTTTTAGCCCAGCGCTTCCATGCTTTTATGACATCTGGGAAACGTTTCAGGGAGTCTTCAATAGCGTCTACGAATGGTCTTTTGTCAACCCGATCCTCGACGCTCGCCTTCGCTTTAGAATAGTTCTTCTTGACGAAAGAATGGCGTTCTTCTGCTAGCTCAATGCCATGTAGAATCGCTTCTTTTCTAATGACGTCTGATTCACTGGTGTCCCCAATTCGCGAATCATAATAATACGGCATTTCACAAACCAGAGTGAAACTTCCGGCAACTCTTCGAGCATAGTCATCGCTACTAGTTCCATAATTGATAATCTCAGCCGGGTCTTTCTCAGAGTTTTTCTTTAGAAAATCGTATCTTTCAACCGAGGTTGGCATTTTGAATATTGCCTCTCCAAGTTTCTTCATGTAAGGTGCTTCAGGTTCGCCTAGGTGTAGAGGCAACCCTTCGTTCTTCGCAAGATTCTGAAACTTTGAGTATAATGGTCTACAGCGTGACGAAACGTAGAAGTAGACTCCGCCGTACCCAGAGTTGTGGAGGCTGTACATGAATTGTGGCTTCACGTTCTCCATAACTTTCATCAAAGCTCTGGTTTCAGGAATAGGGTTGTCCCAGACGAGCGTTTTGTACTTTATTGGAAATGTCCACTCGATCTGTTGATATCCCGGAGGCCTGTAGTAGTTCAATGCATAATGAAGTGGACTGAAGGGTCCCTTGAACCATCTCTCATTCAGTCTTGCTCCATCTGGATCTGCGCACTTGATGATATACCATGTGTAGTCGAGTTGGTCTAGGGATCGGTCTTCAACTAGCCGCGAGGAGAGATACTCAAGCGTCATGCTTCCTATCGGTTCGTTGGGATGAGGAAATCCGAAAAGCAGTGCAGTGTTTCTCCCTTTGCCTATTCTTAACGCTCTTATTTCTTCTCCCTTTCGCGAATTGCCAATCTGAAAGATTTCGACCTTTGAAGGGTTTTTCCGAGCCAGCTCTTCAGAGCTTTTGTTCAACTCATCAACGGTGAAAAAAGCTTTGAAGTCAGGAACTTCGGCTAAAGCATCTGCAAACATGCAATTCAACTAGATAAGAATGCAGACTAGAGCATAAAGAATTTCGCAACGCATGAGCACGCAGAGATTTGCCGAGAGCTTCGAAGACTATCTATACGTCAAAAGCCTGTAAGCTATTCCTTTTTTCTGCGGATCTGGCTCATCATGGCTTCTCTGAACCAGCTTTGAACGTCATTGAAAGCGGGGGGATGAACCAAGAAGATCTGCATGTCAGATGGTAGATGCTGTTGAAGCTGAATTCTACTTTCATCTGCCATTATCAGCAGCCCGGCCTCGTCGTCTTCCAGGGTCCTATCTATCTTTTTCGCGATTTGTTCGAGTCTCTTCTTAGCCACCTTCTCGTGAAAGCCAACAACTTTCTTGACTACTTTTTGGCTTCTGCCAACCACGGACAAACACATGGACCAATCCATGTATTCATCAAGTGTTTCGCTATTTTCCACCACTTCAAGTCTTCCTCCCTGCTCACGCTTCGCTTCAACAAGCTGGTAACACTTCTCACTCAGTTGCTTCAAAGCATTCATTGCTGAATCTCCAATCGAAGCGATGGATTCAACGTATATGCTCGTAATCTTTCCAACTTTCTCCAGGTTGTCTACTTGTTCAATCGCTTGCTTCCAGTACTGGCTAACTCTCTCCTGCAAACCTTTTTCGGTGTCTCCACCTCGAAGTTCGGGTATCAACGGCACGCAAAACAGCTTTCTACCTCGGCGAAACCTCTCCACAGAGGGTTTCTCAATTCTACCTAGCTTTGGAGCCATCTATATCACCCATCTTCAGAGTTCTAACATGATAATACGCTATCAAGCATCATGCACGACTGCGATTTAAGATTTTCAATTCTTGTGTGTGCAGGTAATTCCGACTGCTACAGCGTTCATATCATTGCAGCCTCGGCTTGATCAAGGTGAAACAAAACTCTTGTAAATAACGTATGCCGTAATGCCTTTTGCGGAAGTGCAAATCATGTTAAGGGTGAAGGACGTGATGGTTACCAGTGTGGTGACCGTTGATGTAGGTGTGAGCGTGAGGGAGGCTGTTGAACGGATGAACGCTCATGAGATAGGCTGTTTAGTTGTGCTTGAGAAAGGACAATTCGCTGGAATACTCACCGAACGTGACGTGTTGAAGAGGATTGTAGCTACTGCTCGCAACCCAGAGAAAGTACTCGTCGGGCACGTAATGTCTAAGCCTTTAACAGTTGTGGATCCCGAGACGAGTCTAGAAGAAGCCGTCAAACTGATGTTTGAAAAACAGGTCAAGAAACTTCCTGTCATTAAGAGAAAGAAACTTGTGGGCCTAATCACGATTACAGATATCGCATCCGCCCATTTGGAGATGGTGAAGTACATAAAAGAGCTTGCTGCTAAATACGATATACCGAAAAGAATCGAGAAAGTCATAGGTTACTATGTCGTGTGACAGGATTCGGCAGAGCTTTCAAGGACCGGAAGAGCCCTGACTATTCGTATGTTTGTATGCTGCAGTGAAGCTTGGGAACCCCAGGAGGCGCCGATGTGCAGGAGTGGATATGCTTTCAAGAGAATAGAATTGAGGAATCTGCATGCATGCATCAAAGCTTAGGCGTGTTGCCTTCTCCACATATGGTGGAGATACCTCCCGCGTGCAACCGGAAGTGATAATAGACTCCAAGGCACAGTGTATTTGGGGTTGAAGGTGAAGAGATTCGTTAGTGGAGTGGGGCTTGCATTAATACTGGTAGGTTCCTTGGTGGTTGTGCTTAATACTCCTTCAGTCTCTGCTGAGTATGTTGATGTTGAATTGTCCTATTTGGCAGCCAATTTGGAAGAGTTTCTATGGACACCTGTTAATACTACTGGGAAAATTCGTCTGGACCTTTTCTCAATATACGGGCTTCGAGATTTCCTAGAAGCCAAGGATGCTCCGCTTGTAGGGGTGTGGCTTTCCAAATCAGGAGGACTAGGAATTCCTCATGGTTGTGTAATAACCGTCTATGGAGTGGTCTTACCCAGCCTTTATGAGGGCTTTTACTACCTTGAAGTTGTCGAATGGGAGCCAGCGACACAGTGGAATCCCGCCGATGTAAACTTCGATGGGAAGGTAGACATCTACGATGCCATAATATTCATTGATGCCTACGGTTCCACCCCTTCAAATGCCCGATGGTGGGAATATTGCGACATAGCAGAACCCTACGGAATCATAAACATCTACGACATCATATTATTGTGTGATAACTACGGAAGAGAATACGAACCGTAGTCTGGCGTGGACGCAGCAACTTCTGAGCCGAATACACTAAGGAATCTGCGCAAAATAGAATATTAGTCTAGAAGTTCTATTCTAGAAGCCCTATTCTTCATGAAGTCAACACGAATACGAGCATGGTACACGAAAACGCCAAGAATCTGGATTGATATCTGGCCTCAACCCCCTTGGGGCAAAACTAGATGCGGCGCATGTATGGATTCAAATAGGATGTGAGCTACTGCGAGGCATGTTTCCTGCTTGCATATAAGAATCCGAAGTTCACCCCGGCGTGTGCGGTGCTTTTCTGGTGGTGGATGGCGTGTGCGTTCAAAACTCTCTTCATGTATCTGCTTTTCGGGCGGTAGCTTATTCTTATTCGTCGGTGGAAGAAGACATCATGAACCAGGAAATATCCCATGCCATAAAGCATTATGCCGATTCCGATGGCGAATTTCAAGTCAAACCCTGATAGTAATCCCGTCGAAATGAGAATGAAGGATACAATCCCAAAGAACAAGCCGAAAACGTCATTTTTCTGAAAACTCCTTGGGGTGAAACGGTGATGATCCTCGTGTATAAACCAGCCAAAACCATGCATTACATACCTGTGAAGAAACCATGCTACTCCTTCCATAACCACGAAAACCGCTACAGTAATGACAACGTATAACAGAGCATATAGCCAATCGTATATTGTCATATAGGTCTATCCGGCTTGTTATATGTTCACACGTGACTCGGGATTCACACACCATCACGTACTCTGACTACTGCAGAGTCAGCAAGAACCTATAATACACTTTCTAGAGTGTGCATATTGAGATCTGTGCTGGCGCAGCCGTTTTTCGTTAGGAAAACTCCTTGGCCTGGTATGCCAAGCTTCTTTAAAGGACCCAAGCCCATTTTCAATTCCATACTGCAAGCTACACCGACCACCCCATCATGTTTGCCGTCCCTAAGTATTTTTTCAGTGCAGGCGCCGCCTGGAACAACGTAGACGTCGTAGCCTTTTGCTTTTCCAAGCTTTGTGGCCTTATTTATTAGGCAATTGTCCTGACAGGCTCGACATATATATGTGGGAATGTCAGCGTCGAAATCTGCCTTACACTGTTTATCCATATGCGCTCTGGCGCAGTGCGGAAGAAGCAACGCTCTCCGCTGAGTCTTCTCAAATTCTTTCCTCTGAAGTGCGTTTGCCATCTGCACTTCAATGAGGTCTTCAACAAGCATTATGGCATCAGTTACGTTTAACCCTGTAGCTTGGTCAATCTTAAACATCTTAACAAGCCTCTTGGCGTGGCCACCAAGAAGCCTGTGCAACCTTGCTTTGTAGGCAGACTCCAATAACTGTTTGATTATGCTTTGTGGGAGACGCGTTAGATCGTAGACAAAGCTGTAAGGCAACTACTGGTTCCTCCGAATTCGAACTCAACTTCTCAGATCATGTGCTTCTGAAGAGCTTTCTAAGTATCCATTCTCGTTATGACAGGCGTCATATTTAAGCATTACCTGCGCGCCCAAAGTTAGAGAAAAGAGATGATTTTGCTTGGACACTTCGTTAAGCTTTGCGTTTTGTTAATTAATCAGTGGCAACTAGTTCATTTCCTATGTATCTTTACCTTTACATCAACCTTGCAATCCTTTTTCTGCCACTTGCCATTTCCTTCGAGAGAAAGCGGATCAACTATCAATCAAGAATCAAGTCAGTTGTCCTTTCCATCATCTCTGTTGGCACAGTTTTTGTTGCATGGGATGTTCTGGCGACGTACCGCGGTCACTGGTCGTTCAACCCCGACTACCTGGTTGGAGCAAGACTTCTGGGTCTTCCCATTGAAGAGATCCTGTTTTTTGTCACAGTCCCGTTTAGTTGCCTTTTCACCTACGAAGCTTTGATGTACTTCTTGAAGGATGGAAAAATACATCTAGCGGGTAAGTTGCAGCCTGTAGTCGGAATCGTTTTTGTGTTTCTATCTTTTTTCTTCCTGAACAAAGAATACACCTTTCTTGCTTTGCTTTCTGTAGGAATGACTATTCTAATTGCGCCCAAGGTTGTTGGCCACATATTCTCTTCGAAGCTTTACTGGTATTACATTGCTGCAACCTTCGCTTTTTTCCTTGTCTTCAACTTCTTTCTCACTTCACTGCCAATTGTAGAGTACTCGAATCAGGCAATAAGCGGTCTACGCGTGACCACAATTCCGATTGAAGACTTAATGTTCAACTTCTCACTGCTCACTCTTTACCTTGCGGTTTATCTTAGGTTGTCAAGAAACCGAAAGCGGACTGGTTGAGCTATTACCTGCCAATTTTCGCGTGTCTGGAGATCAGTCCCGCTGATATAATTGAAGAAAGATATATCGTTGGAAGACCGCTTCCTGGATGAGTTCCCCCTCCCACCAAATAGCAATTTTGAAGTTCTTCAAACCTGTTGTGTGGCCTGAAATATAGCATTTGACGAATGTTATGGGCCAGGTTGAATGTAGCTCCTTTGTAGACATTGTATTCGTTCTCCCAATCTTCTGGGGTTATGATTCTCTCAACCTCGATTTTGTCGCTTATGTCCTTCATGGATGTTCTAGCCTCAATTGCATCAAGAACCTTCCCTCTGAAACCGGGCTTTTCCTCACCCCAATCTATTTCGGAAAAGTTGTTAGGCACAGGAACCAGAACATAAACAGTGGACTTTCCCCGCGGAGCCAACGTTTTGTCAGTTACGCAAGCGTTCTGTACGTAGAACGAGAAATCATCAGAGAGTCTACCTTGCACAATATCATTGATGTTTGAACGATAATCATGTGAGAAAACTATGTTATGATGAGGTGCCGAATATTGCTTCTTGACACCCAAGTAAAGCATGAAGGTTGAGCAAGAGTATCTCTTCTTGCTAATGTTTTGCTGAGAATACTTTCTAAGCTTGTCCGGCTCAACCAACTTTGTGAACGCGTATCCAAAATCTGCATTTACCACGATGTAATCAAACGAATAAGCCTCGCCGCTCTGGAGCCTGAGACCGGTCACCTTACGACCAGATGTCACCAGCTCCTCAACTCTAGCTCCAGTTTCTAAATTGCCGCCCTCTTCAATTACAACTTTGGCCATTGCCTTTGACAATTGGCTCAAGCCGCCCATTACGTGATAGACGCCAAATTCATGTTCAACGAAGGAAATCATAGTGAAAGCGGCTGGGCATTCCCATGGAGACATCCCCAAATATTTCGACTGAAATGTGAAGCAGACTCGAAGCTTCTCTTCCTTGAAGTATTTTCCAAGGTTATCATAGATTGACCCACCAGCGAAGATGTAGGGTATCGCTCTTATGACCTTGGGTGAGATAAATGAAGTCAATCTGGAGAAGTCCCTTCGAAGGTTCGGCAGGATCTTTTCGAATCTTGCCTTTTCCTTGACGTAGAACTTTTCCAACCCATGAATGTTTCCCGGAAAAACTCTTTCTAGTTCCTTGTTCATGCTTTCTTTATTGCTACTCATCAATATTTCCCGGTCTACAAAGCTTAGCTGATACATGGGATCAAGAAGCTTAAACTTCAAATAGTCCGAACTATCGCGTCCACAAAGTTGAAAGAGCTCGTCCAAAACGAATTTCATATTTAAGAAGGTCGGTCCAGTGTCAAAAGCGAAATCGCCTAGCCGAATTGATGCGTTTCTTCCTCCAACATCGCTTGCTTGCTCGAATACAGTAACATCAAAACCGTTGTGAGCTAGCGACATCGCGCATCCAAGTCCACCAGGGCCTCCGCCAACAATTCCGACCTTCATGTCATTCATCTTTTCCACTCCTGTTCAAGCATCAACAGCACTTGACTATTCTAAGCCCTTTGGATATTGTCCAGGCTTTTTCATTCTTTTTTCTCCTCAATATTGTTTGCGGCTGCGAATGCATACGCGCTCTGCTGCATCCGTCAAGCATGCATGCATTACAGTTTGGCAGGATTCCATTATCCCAGAATTCCGTGCGCGCGTGTTCACCTATGCCTTTATAAGAGCGCAAGCACGACAATAGCTGAAGAGCTTTCTTTTATTGTATAGGCTTGGCTTACAGTAACTGGAGTCTTTTCGAATCTTGTCAAAGAGGTAGATTTAGTTGTGTAGCTTAAGAGCAGGTATAGTAACCAACTGTAGAAAATGTAAGTCTTCTGTACGAGTTCATTGCACACATAAGAAGAAAATTCGAGCAAAAACATATGTGGACAATCGGAAGAAAGGAGTAGCTTGAGAGGCTTAAGATAGACGACCTGTATGCGCCCATGCCATGCAGCATGCATATTCTTCGTACGTTTCGTTGAAGGTTGAATTCTCACCTATTCCTATGCACGAATGAACTCCCAAAGCTTTGTGACTTGTGCAAACGCATTGAGGGGCATGCATGCTTCCGTTTCGGCATGCTTGCATTAGCTCTTAATGGTGTAGCCATCCTGTCTTGATGTTCTCTTTCATGTCGCGCAGTGTGTAGGGTTTTATGTCTATGACTGGAGTCTTATCTGCAGCATCTATTCCCCTTATTTTCAACGTGTTCCTCTTTCTTTCCAGCAATTCCACAACTGTCACCGCTATTGGGTTTGGTCTATTTGGATGTCTTGTGGTAAAAACTCCATGCACCCCTGCATAGTATAAGGGTTTGACGAGTAGCGAATGCCCTTTTGATTTGTGGAAAACCCATAAAATCATAAGGTGGGAAAATCCTTCAATATCCTGCAACCCTTGCTCATACTCTTCAAAAACCACCACTTCGCCAATAGTTGATCCATAATCCCGTGGAATTTCCTTAACGCTCTTGTAAGGCGAACGAATTATCCCTATAGACTTAATCTTCACTTCCATCTCCTTATCACCTACTCCAATCTCTGACATTGAGAAATTTATGCATGCATGTGCACAGAGGCGCGGGCATGTGGAAAGCAAAAGCGTTGGTGCTCTGAGTAGAAGTAATTTCCATAATAGCTTTTATGACCGTTTGTTTCACTATTAGATGTATTCACGTTGGTGAGGTTCAATTGAAGAAAATAGTGAGGGCTGAGGTTCTTCCTCTATTATTAATGCTTACCGTGTTGGGAGCTGCATTCTGTTTGGAAGTTAGCAAGTCGGAACCTACCGAGTGGGTGGTTCCCATTGACTTCTCGACGATCCAAGCCGCCATCGATGGAGCGAGTCCTGGCGACATAATTCATGTGAAGAACGGCGTCTACTATGAAAATGTTAACGTGGATAAAAGACTGACCTTGCTTGGTGAGAACCCTAGGTACACCATTATCAACGGTAGTGGATTAGAGCTTGGTGGGCCCCTCGTCCACATAGGCTCAAACAACGTGAGCTTTGTAGGCTTTGGGGTTACGCACAGTGTGGGAGGAAACATGGGCATAGAGGTTGATGATTCTCAATACTGCGAAGTCTTCGAAAACATCGTTAGTTTCACGGGCAGCGGAGGGATTGCATTCAACGGTGGAAGCCACAATTCAGCCCACGCAAACACAGTACACAACTGCAGCACCAATGGAGGCATAGAAGCAGTCCTCAGCAACCACAACTCGATAATCTACAACGTCATCTACTTCAACCCTGGAGGCATCGTCCTCAACAACGCCTCTTTCAACTTCATCGCCCACAACACTATTGAATCCAACAACAAGGGCATCAATCTCTACTGGACCTCAAAGGGCAACGAAATCCACGAAAACCTCATCAAGAGAAATGCTGCGGAAGGGATCATTATTTCAAACCATTCTAATGGAACCACCATTAGCCGAAACCGAATAGTCGAGAGCTATTATGGCGTCAGGATTGGATACTCTTTCCACCAAACTGTCGTCGGCAACTACATTATGGCGAATGAAGTCGGCATCAGACTCGAGGGGTCATCAGTCAACAACCATATGGCCCACAACAGTTTCATCAACAACACAGTCCAAGCATCTCCTGGACTCGCTGAGAATTCTTGGGACAACGGCTACCCGTCTGGCGGGAACTACTGGAGCGACTTCAACCTCACAGACATGTGCAGCGGGCCTTCCCAAGATCAAGCCGGAAGTGATGGAATTGGAGACACGCCCAGACCGCTGTCGGTTCAGCCCTTAATCGCGGATTGGTATCCGCTAGCAGGGCCCTTTGGGCATTTGACTCCCCAAGGGCTAAATGTCACAGTGTTTCCCATGGAAAACGTTAGCCTAATGTTTCCAGCAGTTTCCGCTCAAGGATTCACTGAAGCCTTCCCGGGTGGTGACTTCGGGCCGCCACCCCCACCAGACTCCTCAATAGAAATGTTCTTTCACCTTGAAAGCAACGCAACCTATTCCGGAAACATAACCATGCGGATTATCTACAACGACTCAAACATGACACTAGAAGAAGAAGAGAAACTGCGGATGATAATGTTCGCATACACCGTGCCAGGTGACGTGGACTGGGACTACGATGTGGACATCTACGACATCGTAAAGATTGCCGGAGCCTACGGATCGTCAGCAGGTGAGCCAAGATTCTTCCCCGAATGCGACTTGGACGAAGACAGGGACGTGGACATATATGACGTAGTGATCGCGGCTGGCAACTATCTTGAACGCATCCCCGAAGAGCTACGCTACCTGAACATAACGGTGGACATCAACACAGCCACCAACATCATATATGGAGCCGCTCCACACCTTTCTATATTCGGAGTCACACGCAACTGGTAGTGCCAACGCATGCATGCATAAGCCATGGAGATACAACCCGCAATTCTACCACCTTTTTATCCTGAGAAACCTGAGTAGCGTCGTAATGTAGCAAGGTTTATATATCGACATTGATATCAATATCAGTATCATATATGATATCAATATCGATTGAATGGGAGGTGAGAATATGAAATATTCACATAGACACCATATTGGTCCTTGGATGAGACATATGGCTTCTGTTCCAAAAGGCTTCTTGAAATACTCCGTGTTGAAACTGCTTGATGATAAGCCCCGGTCAGGATCGGAAATTATGAACGAAATCGAAAGCAAGACTGAGGGGCACTGGAAGCCAAGCCCTGGGTCCATTTATCCCCTTTTAGCGTGGCTCCAAGACAAAGGATATACCAAGGAAGCACCGGACCAAGAGCCCGGCATGAAACGTTATATCTTAACTGATGAAGGCAAAGCGTTTCTAGAGGAACATGTTAAGAGAAGGAAGGAGATTCGAGAGAGGTTTGGTGCATTCAGGCCTCCCTTCCACAGGTTCCCATGGCTCAACTCGTATCCTGAAAAAGCAAAGGAGCTACTCGAAGCAGGAAAGAGTTTCATGAAAGCTAGCTGGCGCCTTCTTGACAATTTGCGCGAAAAATACACAGAAGAAGCTGCCACACAAGCCAAAGAAGTTATCAAACAAGCCACCGAAAAACTAAATGAAATAGCTACAAAATTGGAACAAGCTGACTAGGTGTACAAACACCGACAGTGGAGATATCTCCCACTTTTTTCCCCTTTTTCAATTGCTTCGTCATAACCCTTTCTCGGAGAATTGTGTTCAGAAATAGACGAATTACAATGGAAGATAAAGTAGAGTTTGAAGTGTTAGAAGCAAAGTTATTGGGAAGTGATACGGTGGTTTATAAACTCGAAGATGGAACCAAGTTAAGATCAGGGTTGACATTGCCCGAGTAGGAGTAGCTAAGAATTTCGAAAAAATCCCGATGGCACGCCTCGTTATCCCATGGATACAAATCTGCAGATTTCTTTTGTTCCTGCCTCCAAGAAATTCCACATTCTAAAGTCTAGACTCAAAGTTCCTACTCCCCCTAAAGAGTCGAAATTTAAACCAATCTGACAACTTCTACATGCATGCTGGTAGACGATCTGAAGCTGTTCCGAAAGCCAAGATAGCCTCTAAAAAAACCAGCGGAATTATCCAATAGCTAGCAGATTGGGATTCTTCCATAAGCAGTGGAGATGTCACCCGCAATTCTCCCATTTTTCTGGATAGAAGATTCTTCCATAAGTCATATTAACTTCCGACAAAAGTAGAAGAACAGGAGATGGCAATTGAGTAGGGAAGTCGGATTTTTCTACATCTTTTCAGTTCTTCTCATAAGCATGTTTGGTGCAACGCTTGGAGTATACAGGGCAAGAGCTTCAGGAACCATCTACATCAGGGCGGACGGAACCATTGACCCTCCGACAGCAAACATCACTCGAAGTGGAAACCTCTACTACTTCACAGATGACAACTACGACGCAATCGTGGTTGAGAGAAGCGACATAGTGATCGATGGAGATGGGCATTTCCTTCAAAGAAACCTTAGTTCTGGAATAACAATATCGAATGTGAGCAATGTGACTGTTCGGGATTTAAACATTATCGATTTTCGATCGGGTATCCGAGTCTTCTATGCTTCTAACTGCAGGATTGTCGGAAACAACATAACAAGCTTAGGCGGCGGGACTGGTTATGGAGTATCCCTCACAAACTCTTCGGGGACTGCAGTTATGGGGAACCGCATAGGAGGGTCTGTAGTATGGGGCGTATACCTTAGTTATTCTTCCTACAATGAAATCTCCGAAAATACCATTAATGGCATGACAGGTGGCGTCGGTATTGAATATTCACCACACAATCAGGTCATCATGAACACAATTGGAAATATCCTAGTTGCTGGCATTGGTGTGAGCAGCGGCTCTTTTAACCTCACTATTGCAG
>Ga0209427_10006270_pt1 | contig 13600 bp, 15 predicted proteins | sample DeeMarSWOR136_30_FD_187465 | JGI IMG/M metagenome (GOLD analysis project Ga0209427, IMG submission 187465) | Marine sediment microbial communities from White Oak River estuary, North Carolina - WOR-1-36_30 (SPAdes) (version 2) | ecosystem: Environmental > Aquatic > Marine > Intertidal zone >... | reverse complement strand
GCAGACAACTGCCTCGTATGTAATCGTGTAGAAGATGAAAACAGGAAAGGCCAAATCTCACAACACCCATAACTGGAGAACGGCAGCAGATCACACGGATTATGTCGAGCCCAAGGAAGAAGATTTCAGCAAAGGGGAGAACAGGGACAATCTGAAAACAGATGATTCCTCCAGAATGGTCAAGCCGGCCCCTTGGTATTTAACTCATTCATTGGATGCATTTTTGCGGTTCCAGGATGTTGTAGAATGGTTTTGAGGAAGGTCCTTCGAATTGACGAAGAACGATGCAACGGTTGCGGGTTGTGTATACCAGCCTGCGCCGAAGGCGCTTTGCAGATAGTGGACGGGAAGGTTAGGCTGGTGGGCGAGAAGTACTGCGATGGTCTAGGGGCCTGTATAGGGGAGTGTCCTAATGGGGCAATCAGCGTCGAAACCAGAGAGGCAGAGGAGTTTGATGAGGAGGCTGTCACAGAGCGAATGAGAGCACATGATACTGCCAAGGCTGATGATAATGCTTGCTCAGCTCATCAACAGTGTCCATCAGCTAGGGCTGTTCAGTTTAATAGAAGTGAAGCGAACCAAGAAATTCCAGGCTCTCTGGAAAGCCGCAAGTCTGCGCTCTCCCAATGGCCGGTGCAGTTGGCATTGATACCGATTGACGCGCCTTTTTTTGAGAATGCAGATTTGATCGTGGCAGCGGATTGTGTGCCATTTGCCCATGCTGACTTTCATAAGGAGTTCCTGGAAGGGAAAACACTCGTTATTGGGTGTCCCAAGCTCGACAACGCAGAGCTTTACAGAGAGAAGTTAGCTGAGATATTCAAGCGATTCAATATTAGAAGCATCAACGTTGTCAACATGGAAGTTCCATGCTGCTTCGGCCTATATTCCCTAGTCAAGAAAGCTGTAGATTCGTCAGGAAAGGAAATTCCACTGCACCAGGAAATAATCACTTTGAAGGGAAGCCGAGTTACACCCCACCATGAGGCACGCGTTCTCCAAGTGGGGCCTCCAGCTAAGTGAGCGTTTTAGAGGTGAAAACTTATGTATACAGCAAATGGAACTTGCCCGGGCATCAACAAGTTCGTTAGGCCTATTCCTGAATATTTCAAATGCTCCAACTGTGGGGGAACCGTGGAGATTTGGAGCGACGAAGAGGTCGGCATCTGCGATACCTGCGGAAAAGAAACGCCCCGACCCACAAAAGAACAGTCATGTCTAGACTGGTGTGAACATGCAGACAAATGCAGGGAGATAGTCAAGAATATGAAACGTTAGCCACTTCTGCTAGAAATCTCTCAGGAGTTCACTTTTGCTCATCGAGTAGTCTCTTTTCACCAGTAATTCTCTGAATATCCGTGATGTCTTGGGTTACTTCAAGGCATCCTACGTATGTTCCCTTTTTATCCCAGACTGGAAAATACCTTATGTACACCTTTCGTCCGCGCAGGTCAAGCCAGAAGGCTGCAACATCTCTTTTCTTGCTCTTTAAGTCTGCAAGTATCTTGTTCACGATATGGACGCTCTTTTGAGGGTGGCATTGCTGAACCTTCCTGCCCACTATGCCTCTTGGTCTCGGAAATATCCTATCACCGTCTTTGTTGAAGTACCTGACCTCGTCATTCTCGTCGACAAACGACATTTCAACGGGCAGAGCGTCTAAGATTGCTTCGATGATTTCTGGTTTCAGGTTTTCTATCACGGAGCCTCACTTTCCTGAAGTGTACTGGTACCCTGCACATAAGGGTTTTCTGAGTACGGTGGAAATGTTTTTCCTACAATTCACAAGATTAGCTCATGTGTCAAGCTCTCTTCTGAGAATTCCCGATAGGCAGCCAATTCCTCCTGCCGCTTTATGAAGTTCGTCAACTTCAACTGTCACACACTTGATCCCCAGGTCTTCATAGAAGGACTGAGTTTTCGGATTCCCGGCAGGCATGACGATCTGCCGCGGGCCCAGCGTGACGAAATTCAAAGCCATACTCCTTACCGCTTCTTCCTCGTCAGGTAGTGAGAGAACAGAGAACCCGCGTTCTCGAAGAGCCTCAACGGCCGCGTAGGGTACTCGGGACTTCCAACAGATAGCGAGATCTTTGTCAACAAAACGTAGAGTCCCCATCAGGTGCATCGCCCCAAAAGGTAGACCAACCCTTACTACTTCGACCCCCATCTCCCTGAGAAGACTTGCCACTTGAGCAGCCCCCTCAGCATTTGTACGCAGCCCCGTCGCGAGAATCATCGCATCAGGGTCGATCCAACACGCGTCAGCCCCTTCGAACACCCCGTTTCCTCTTACACAACGCAGGATTGGGATTCCCAGCTCCGCTAGCCGTCTCGCCACAAACTTCTCCTCGCCCGCTCGGACGTTAGAAGCTGGGCGCGCCAAAACAGCTCCTTCAGGGGTCATAAGCATCAAGTCCGCTACGAACATCAAATTGGGAGTAGGTGTTTCGGAGGGTTCAACATAGAAAACGGAAATTCCTGCACCTCTATAAACCTCAGCCAAGTCATCGTGCTGGCGTCCAGCCAAAATCTTGTCGGGAACGGCGCGCATCAGCGATTTGTTTGCGTCTGTAACTGTCTCTAGCTCTGCGCCTGGCCGATGGAGCAAAACCGCCCTGAGAGAAGTCCATTCAGTCGATAAACCGCAATTTCCCCAAATTCTGTTGATTTCTTGACGCAGAGAATCTGTTCGTGGAGACCAGCCCTTGCCGCCATGAGCAGCATCTTCTGAAACCTCAAACAAAATGGAAGCCTCAGATTGCATTTCGTCGAACTCTAGATAATAGTTTCCCCTTACTTACAGAGTCAATACTCTTCAAAACCGTGTTTCCCGTTCGGCACATCTCGGATGAGCCCATAAAAGAAAGGCAAGGAGGTTGTAGATATCCTCGTCCTGTGTTTCAGGCTTGGTTCTTCGAGATCATGACTTCAGTCGCTTTGATCACTGCTTTGACTCTGTCGCCAGCTTTTATGTTCAGTTCTTCTACAGCCTCTTTAGATATTATCGCTGTGACCTCGATAGGTTTTTCGATTCTCATTTTGACCTTTGCCGTGATTACTCCTTTCTCAACTTTTTGTACTGTTCCTTCTAGCTGGTTTCGGGCACTTATTTTCAACCCAACCGCCTCCCAGTATTCGGGGTCGTCCAGAAGCCCACCCACATAGATTTCCACACGTTTGTATTCTCTTAGGAGGTTTTCGCCGATCTCTGTTAGCGATGCTCCTCCGCCATGTTTTCCGCCGCGAACTGCTTTTACTACTGGTTCCTTTAAGATTTGTCTCATGTTGCGTAGGTAGTTCCAGGCATAGCGATATGACATGCCAAGTTTCTTTGCTGCCTTGGAAATGGATTTCTCCTTTTTAATGGCTTGGAGAATTTCGGCGCCTCCTTTTCCGAGAACTGGATTTCCGTTATGTTCTAGCCAGACTCTGCATCTTGTCATTCTGCTGACTGCTTTTGTGGTGGTGGACATCGATTATGCCTACCGTTATGCTCATATAAGCCTATCGAAAGTTCAGCAGCCGAGTGTAACTATGTATGATTCCTTCAGGCTCTTTGGCCAAACCAATGCTTTTTATACCGGTAGAAAGCGATATGTACAGGCAAACATAATGGTGTGTCAGACTTGAGACTTGACACGTGGGGATTAATCCTAGTTGTAGCAGCTATAACCTGCGTAGCCTCAGTTGCGGGAACAGCCGTATACTTCAATGCGACGATAAAGCAGAGGGTTGTGGTGGCCACAACAACTAGCCTTTTCGACACCGGACTGCTAGATGAAGTGGAAAACGAATTTGAAATCAAGTACAACATCGACCTTTGCTTCGTCTCAGTCGGAACGGGGATAGCTATTGAATTCGCTCGAAGAGGGGACGCCGACATGATACTTGTCCACTCGCCGCCAAGCGAATTCTCCTTTCTCGAAGAGGGGTATGGGGTCAACAGAAAAATAGTCGCATACAACTTCTTCGAAATAGTTGGCCCTGAAACTGATCCGGCCGGAGTCGACGGCTCAAGTCCTATCGAAGCTTTGTCGAAGATCGTTTCCGCTGGGCGAAACGCGGAAGCGTCATGGATTTCAAGGGGCGACAATTCCGGAACTCACTCAAAAGAGAAGGCTCTATGGAAGGCCGCAGGGTTCAATTGGACAGAGATAAGGGATGAAACAAGCTGGTTCATAGAAACTGGCTCAGGCATGGGAAATACCCTAAAAACCGCAAACGAAATGAGTGCCCGTGGAAGTGGTGCGTACACCATAACAGACAAAGGAACATTCGTTGCCTACAGCAACGCTAACCAGAACCAGATACCCAACCTTAGAGAGCTTGTAACTCAAGGGTCACAGCTGTTAAACGTTTACAGCGCAATTGCTGTAAACAAAACTCTCCATCCCCAAACAAGCTTCGAAGGAGCAACATCATTCATCAAATACCTGATTTCCGAAGAAGGACAGCAGCTAGTTGGCGATTATGGAACAGCTGAATACGGACAGCCGTTATTCTACCCGGCTGCTGAACCGTTGGCAGAAGATACTAACCCGACCGTGGCACAAATGATCAGAGATTACGCTTTCTTTGAAGGCTCAGAGTGCCCAGAGCAATACAGGCAATCTCATCCAGAGCTTTATCCAGACAACTTTGATTGATGACACTTGAAAATGGCTCGAATATCTGCTGTTATAACATTCGCTCTTGCACTATCTCTCCTCCTACTGCCCCTATTCTTGGTCGAGGAGTTCGCCGAAGGCCTCATTACAGCTCTAAAGCTCATAGTCTCAGGGGATCCAGAGATCCTAAGTATTACTTTGCGATCCATATACATCTCAGGAATAGCCATAGCTTTATCGATCTCTTGGAGTATACCAATTGGCGTTCTGTTGGCTCTCAGTGATTCTGCTGCCAAGAGCTACGTTAAGAGCCTGTTCAACGCGTTGCTGGGAATACCAACCGTCGCCCTTGGCCTAGTTCTGTATCTCCTATTCTCGAGCTCCGGCCCCCTTGGACCGCTGAACTTGTTCTTGAACCCTTTAGGAGTCTCCATAGGGCAAGCCATCCTAGTCACTCCAATTGTAGTCAGCTTCACAACAAGTGCCGTGGAAGCAGTTGACCCTGACATAAAGGATCTGGCAAAAACGTTGGGGGCATCTCAAACTGAAGCCTCCTTGGCAGTTCTCAAGGAATCGACTTCCGGAGTTGTGTTGGCTATTGTGGCTGGCTTCAATAGAGCACTTGCGGAATTGGGGATTGTCCTAATGATCGGGCAGAATATCAGGGGGCAGACAAGGGTGCTCACAACTACGATCGCCTTGGAGACAACCCGTGCAAACCTACCATTGAGTATAGCTCTGGCGATAATACTAATGTCCATTGTTTTGACAATAGCACTACTCACAAATGTGATACAAAGGAGAGCAAGATGAGCCCCTCAGCCGAGTTGAGACGTGTCTCAAAGAGCTACGGAGAAACGAAGGCCTTAGACGATGTTACGCTCAAGTTCTCAAGGGGAGAGATTTTTACACTTCTCGGTCCTAACGGCTCCGGGAAGAGCACTCTATTGAAAATCCTCGCTTGCATCGAAAAGCCCGATAGCGGAATGATGTTTATCAACGGCGAGAAAATCACAAGCGTGAACAGGGACAGGGCTAGGCTGACCACTACCCTAGTCTTCCAAAGAACAACGCTCTTCAGCACCTCTGTCTACAAGAACATCGCGTACGGTCTGAAGCTGAGAGGATTACCGCAGAAGCAGGTCCGCAGATCAGCGGAAAAGGCGTTGGCAAAGGTGAAATTGGAGGGCTATGAAGATCGACCGGCAAAGAATCTCTCAGGCGGAGAGCAACAAAGAGTATCGTTGGCAAGAGCGTTGGCGCTTCAAACCCCAATACTACTCCTTGATGAACCTACAGCAAATCTTGACCCAAAGAGTGCTTCTATAATCGAAGAGGTCATTAGACAAGCTAACAGACAGCGAGATGCAATCGTCATAATAGCAACTCACAACGTGTTCCAAGCTGACAGAACCAGCGGAAAGGCAGCCTTCCTGGCAAACGGCAAGATAATCGCCGTTGGCACAATTGACGAAATTCTTGGGCGAAAACCGGAAATTCGAGCTAAATTCTCCAGGCTTGAGAATCTCTTTTCCGGCATATCGGAAATTCTTGAAGAAGGAACTTCCAAGATCACCATAGACGACGAAATAGCAATAGAATGTGCCTCCCGACAAACTGGCAGAATTACGGTTTTCATAAGACCGGAAGACATAATCCTTTCAAAGGAATCCTTCAAGTCAAGCGCGAGGAATGTCTTCAAGGGAAAAATCGTCGAAATCTCCGATCAAGGTTCATTAGTGAAATTAAAAGTCGACGCCGGAAAGCAGTTCACTGCGCAGATTACAAAAAGATCTTTTTCAGAATTGGGCATGAAAGTAGGGTCGCAAATCTACCTTACATTCAAAGCTTCATCAGTGCAAGTGGCCTAAAACCTCGTCCGTTTACACAAGTGCGCTCCTGAGGGTTGGCAGAAAACCGCCTCGAGAAAATCCAAGTCCTAAGACACACTAACATTCTACGCGCCAAACATATCATAAACTACATCACCGACGAAATGTGCCACGACGATTACCAGCACAGCGATTACAATGTGCTCAACTATGGCTTTGTATGGATTCTGTCGTTGTGTCCTTCCCATGAAAAAGCTGAAAACTGTTATCAGAAGCAACCCCCAACTCACACTTACAACTATCATGGTGGACAACTCCAGAAAGGCCACTGGAATAAAAAAAGTTAGACTTGTGAATAACTTTGCTAGAAAGGTGAAGGACGAGGTCTCCCACAGTTCTCTTGCAGAATGCTCCATCTCGGCCTCCTCAGAAACATGAATCCCCATAGCATCGGAAAAGGCGTCTGCTACTGCCAAAACTATCAGGCCTGCCAGAACTGCAAGTCTTGAGTGGGTACCCGAGTGTAGTCCGATAATCAAACCCAAAGTCGTGATTACTCCCGAAGTGAGCCCGAAGCCGATACCTTTCCAAACAACACTTCGCAACGCTGCAACCTCGTTGCAGCACCCTTGTGCATCCGCGCTTTTGACCTTTACGCTTACAAAAATCGTGTGGGTCACTTTGTAGGTTTATAAGTCATAATGAAAGAGCATTGTGAAAGGTGTTTCTCCTGGCGGTTGAGGCGGTCTTTGCGGTCGCGGTGCTGATTTCGGGCATAGTGGTTCTGACCATTTGCAGCGACAAGGCAGTTGAGCATTCAGTTCATTTCGCTTACGCGCTGGGGATTTCCTCGCTCATGATAGGGCTCGTACTAGTGTCTATCGGGACAGACTTGCCTGAGATAGCCAATTCAATCGTCTCATGCTCTAGCGGCCATGGTGACATCGATGTTGGAGATTCTCTTGGATCCGTCCTGACCCAGATTACGCTGGTCTTGGGACTCATCCCCTTCCTAGGCCGAGATTTCAAAGTAGAGAGGAAGGAGATCCTGATAATAGGAGCCTTCGAGATCCTAGCTCTCGTACTAGCCATAGCCGTGGCATTAACGGGATTTACCAGGGAAAAAGCTCTAATTCTCATAGCCTCTTGGCCGGTTGCGCTGATTGTGATAAAGAGAACAACAGCAAGAGACATTGCGAAGAGGAAAGACTCGCAACCTCGCAACAGTGGGCATTATCTATTTCACCTCGCGATAGCTACTTTAGGTTTTATCGGCGTGGCCATCGGAGCACTGGCAGTTGTCCAATCAGTAATCATGTTATCAACAACCTTTGCGATACCGGAATTCCTGGTCAGCTTCTTTGTGCTCGCGATCGGCACATCGCTTCCCGAACTCGTAGTCGACTTAACAGCGATCCGCAAGAGACAATACGAGTTGGCAGTTGGCGACGTCATAGGAAGCTGCATAGTTGACGCCACCGTTTCCATATCAATAGGCCAGTTGCTCTTCCCGACGCCGGTTTTCAACACCGCTCCCGAGCAGTCTATTCGGCTAGCTCTTTACGCTATCTTCGCCTCTGCCGTCGTGATATCAACTCTGGCGCTACGAAGGAAAGTTGACAGAAAAGCCGGGGTAATCTTTCTAATCTTATATTCTCTTGCCTATGTGCTGCTTTATGTAGTGTAGAAGCCCTTCAGATTCTGCATTTTCTCAATATTGCTTCGAAATTCCTTCTGCTTCTTACAGCCTTGTAAATCCTCAAGGCACCTATCAGTTCTTCTATATCGAAGCCAAGTTTCGCCCGAATTAAGTGGCTAATCTTACCTCCCACAAAAAGGTATTGACAGAGAGAGGTAACGTTAGAGACACGCCTTGAAACGCTTGCCGTCTCAAAGTCCACAAGATAAGGCACCTTATCTTCAGCGACAATAATGTGCTTGGACGCATTACTCAGCTCACCGTGATCTAAGCCACCCATATCGAGCCTCCACACTTGCTCAAGCACACGACGCAAGATCAGGCTGAGCGTCTTTCGTGTGTCTCCTCCTTCCGTCGATCCTAGCCATTCCGGGAGCAGGAAGCCTTCGATGTATTCCATCACCAGAAAGTTATCGCTAGCCCCCAGCAAGCGTGGGCCAACATCAACTTCGTTTGCTCTTCTCAGCATTTCCGCTTCATGTTGCATCGTCGACCTGTTCGCGTCCGTTCTTCGGATCTTAAGGGCTACTTTCTCTCGTCCTCTGAAGGCCACAACTACTAAACCCACACAGCCCTTCCCCAAGACCGGGATATTGAGCACCCGCTTCTGCCCCGTAAAGCAGATCGAATCAATCTCCAGCTGCCTCAACTCTAATACGCGATTCTCTGCTTCTTCATCTGTGCATTCTGGATAGCAGATCAAACGCCTGCACTTCTCTTCACTGAGAGACACCAATGCGATACATACACTGCTCCGCAATAGACAACTTCAACTGAGGCTTCTACTGAGACAAGAAAGAAGAAAAATCTTGCGAAAACCAACCCGGATTTCCAAGTTTTCCGGCACACCGCCTCATAGGGAGCCCGTTGTAGCTTGAAAATGGGCCTCAACACGGGTAGAAGGCTTTTATTTTCTGGTTGAGTGAGTGTTTTTTGCGTGCGGCCGTAGTCTAGCCTGGTTAGGACACTGGCCTCCCAAGCCGGCAACCCGGGTTCAAATCTCGGCGGCCGCACCACCTTGTCACGCACGGAGGTAGTTCCAACTGGACCAGAATGTATGTGTATTGATGCTTTGATCCGATAATCGACATTTAACTGCGAGCTCGTGTTGAGTATGGAAACATTATTTCGTAATTGCCAAAAAACAGAAATGCAGACAACTCTATAGAGTTGTCAGAGGATAGAACCGTATGCCACAGTATATTCTACTGTCCACTCTTACGGATGAGGGGTGGAAAACCGTCAAGGAGAGGCCAGAGAGGATCAGGGAAGTAAACAGGGAGCTCGCTGCATTCGGCGTGAAGGTGCTCTCGCAGTACGCAACCCTTGGGGAGTATGACTTTGTCAACATCGTAGAGGCTCCAGACAACAAGACGGTAGCTAGAGTCTCTATAGAATTGGGCTCTAGAGGAACCATTCAAATAAAAACGATGCCGGCAATTCCTATAGGCGAATTCATAGAATCAGTGAAGAAGAAATAGACTCAACAATCAAAACCCGCCCTTTTTTTATTCACAGACGACGATACATAACTTTAAGTGAAGGCTCATTTCCTGCTTTAGGAGCGGAGTATGGATAGATTGAGCCTCCAAGTTTTGAGCAAGATTTTTGACCCAGAGAGCATAGCTCTAATCGGTGCCAGCGATGAAGAGGGGACTGTCGGCCATACACTCCTTCGCAACCTGATCGGGGTTGGCTACCGAGGCGTTGTTTACCCCGTAAACCCGAGGAAGACAAGCATCCAAGGTATACAGGCTTATCCCAATGTGGAGAAGCTTCCCAGGCGAGTGGATTTGGCGATAATCGCCACTCCTTCAAGGACGGTTTCTGGGATAGTGGAAGAGTGTGGCAAGGCTGGGATTCAAGGGGCCATAATTATTTCTGCGGGGTTCAAGGAGATCGGTTCTGAAGGAAAGGACATCGTGAACAAGATTCTGGAGTTGAAGAGAAGGTACAACATGAGGATTATTGGGCCTAACTGCTTAGGCATAATTAGGCCTCACATTAAGCTAAACGCTAGTTTCGCTTCGAAGATGGCTCTTCCGGGCAACATCGCCTTCATCTCCCAGAGTGGCGCCCTGTGCACAGCGATTTTGGACTGGGCGAACAGTGAAAACATTGGATTCAGCAACTTTGTTTCCCTAGGCTCCATGATAGACGTGGACTTTGGAGATCTAATCGACTACTTCGGGACGGACCCTCGGACGAAAAGCATAATCATGTACATTGAAGGCATCACCAACGCCAGAAAGTTCATGAGTGCTGCCCGTCACTTCGCGAGAACGAAGCCGATAATCGTTGTTAAATCTGGAAAGTTTGGAGAGAGCGCAAAGGCGGCGACAAGTCACACTGGAGCCTTGACAGGTGAAGACGAGGTTTACGGAGCCGCGTTCCGAAGATCCGGTATGATCAGAGTAGAAGAAATCGAAGACCTGTTCAACTGCTCCGAAGTGTTGGGTTTGCAGCCAAATCCTAAGGGGCCCAACTTGGCGATTATCACCAACGCTGGCGGCCCAGGAGTCATGGCTACAGATGCCCTCATCGCCCGAGGTGGAAAACTGGCGCATCTGAGCCCTGACACGGGGCGGGCATTGAACGCAGTTCTTCCCCCTTACTGGAGCAAAGGAAATCCTATAGACATTCTTGGAGACGCAACGCCGGAGAGATATGCCGAAGTTGTTAAGATATGTAGACAAGACGACAACATAGATGGGCTTCTTATTATTTTGACTCCTCAAGGCGTGACAGACGCGGCTGAAACTGCCATTGCCGTGGCAGAGGCCTGCAAAGGCGCCACCAAGACAATTCTGACATCTTGGATGGGCAGGGATGACGTGCGGGAGGCCAATGAGATTCTCAATCGGAACAAGCTTCCAACCTACTCAACGCCCGAGCAGGCTGTCAAGACTTACATGTACATGTACCAGTACACCCGCAATCTCGAACAGTTGTATGAGACGCCTGAAGAGCTTCCAATGGAACTTCTTTCATCCAAGCAGCCTTTGATAGAGGTCATTCAAAAGGCATCAAAAGAGAATCGCGAAATCCTTACCGAAACAGAGGCCAAATCCTTTCTTGAAGCTTATGGCATTCCTACTGTGGAAACCCGATTTGCAGGAACAGAAGATGAAGCTGTCTCCATAGCAGACGACATGGGCTATCCGGTTGTCTTGAAAATTTACTCCACGCAGATCACCCATAAAACGGATGTTGGCGGGGTGGCTCTCAACCTGAAGAATGAAACGGAGCTCAGAGAAGCCTGTCGCAGAATTCTTGAAGCCGCGAAGAAACATGAACCGGCTGCACAGATCCAAGGCGTAGTTGTGCAGTCTATGATAACAGACCCCGGCTACGAGGTTATCCTTGGATCTAAGAAAGACCCTGTCTTTGGGCCCGTCATACTTTTCGGGATGGGGGGCATCTTGGTGGAACTATACAAAGACAGGGCTATAGGATTCCCACCACTGAACCAGACTTTGGCTCGAAGAATAATGGAAAGCACGAAGGCTTACCAGCTTCTCAAAGGCTTTCGCAAGGGGATGCCTCCTGCAAACATCAAACGTTTGGAAGAAGTAATGGTGAAGTTCTCAGAGATGCTTGTGGATTTCCCACAAATAGACGAGGTAGACATTAACCCCCTGCTGGCCAATAGCAGAGGTGTAATAGCTCTCGACGCTCGTATCGTCATAGACAAAGATGTTGCGTTTGAGAAGCCGCCCCTTCACAGCCACCTAATTATAAGTCCCTACCCGAAGAAATACGAATGGAAATGGAAAACCAAAGATGGCAGAGATGTAATGCTGCGTCCGATTAGGCCTGAAGACGAACCGTTGGAGAACGAACTTTGGAAAACCTTTTCGGAAGAAACGCAGCGCTTCAGGTTCTTCAGCCTTGTGAAAACTTGGGAACACACAACGTTAGTTAGATACACGAACATAGACTACGACAGGGAAATCGCTATAATCGCCGAGTCAACGGATAAAGGAGAGCGGAGGATGCTGGGTGTAGTACGCATGATAATGGAGCCTCCGGATTTCCGGACGGCTGAGGTTGCGATAGTTATAGGCGATCCTTGGCAACGGCTTGGCCTAGGCTCAAGAATGATTGACTGTATAATCGAAATCGCCAAAGACAGGCATCTTGAAAGTATTTATGGACTAATGCTGCGTGACAATCTTCGCGCCATAGAGCTGTTCGAAAAGAAAGGCTTCGCGGTTGATCTCGCATCAATGGGCAAAATAGTGAAGGCGACCTTGGAGTTCTAAACCGCCTAACTTCGCTGAGCTCTAAGGATTGAAAGTATGTCACTGACTTTTCTTATGTAGTAGTCGGGCTGCTCATCTGCCATTTCCATGTCGCTTAAGCTCTTAAATTGGCTTGGAATGAAGATGGTTTTCATGCCGAGTCGTCTAGCGCCGCTTATATCTTCGAGCGGGGTGTCTCCAACAAAAACCACCCTTTCAGCTTTAACTCGCATCCTGCTCAAGGCTTCCACAAAGATCTTCCTGCTTGGTTTCCGCCAGCCAACTTCCTCAGAAACAATGATTGTGCTGAAATGGTCATTTATCTTGAGCTTCCTAAGTGCTGCGTAGATAGCGGGAGCATAAGTGAAATTCGTAACAAGGCCTAGCCTGTAACTCTGCGAGAGCTTTTGCAGAGTCGATTTCGCAAAGGGCCGAAGCCTTAAAGCCATCACATAGTCTTCGAAGAAGACATTTACTGCGGTCTTGACTTTCTCGTCTTCTGGAGTGGCAGAGTATCCCAGTAGATCCAGGGCTTCCGAAACCCAGACCGCATTCGTGACCTCGACAAGCTTCTCGTAGCGTATTTTGCGGTATTTCTGATGGGCCTGGTCGTACGCCTCAAAAAAGCGCTTCTGGCTCACCGCGTAGCCAGCTGCTTCAAGACTCCTGAACAGCTTCTCTTCGGATTTCTCGAGAGAATATCCCACAAGATCTGTCAGAGTACCAATGAAGTCGAAAATTACCGCGTCAATGCCAGCCATACCTTCAAAGCTCCAGGTTAAATGGATAAACGAATCTCGACTCGGAAACTAAAAGGATATCGGAAGCATATACGATTGCCCAAGAAAGCAGTTCTCAAGTGGCACTTGCTATTATGAAAGTTTTAATCTTGAAGTGCATAGTTTATAGCATTCCTCTGAGCGGCCGTAGTCTAGCCTGGTTAGGACGTCGGCCTTCCAAGCCGTTGACCCGGGTCCAAATCCCGGCGGCCGCACCATGGGCAACTTTCGATCGCTTTAGAGGCAGGTGCTCGTACATTACGGACAGGAAAAGCTCGTTCACATGGGGGAGTTTCTTTCAAATCTATGGATCGGCGTAGCGGGAAAGTCATCGTAGTAGCCCATTGTATCTTAAATCAGAACTCGCGGGTATTGGGCGGAGCGCATTACTCGGCTGTAGTTAACGAAGTCGTAGACTTCCTTAGGAGGCATGAGG
>Ga0209427_10006269_pt1 | contig 13601 bp, 16 predicted proteins | sample DeeMarSWOR136_30_FD_187465 | JGI IMG/M metagenome (GOLD analysis project Ga0209427, IMG submission 187465) | Marine sediment microbial communities from White Oak River estuary, North Carolina - WOR-1-36_30 (SPAdes) (version 2) | ecosystem: Environmental > Aquatic > Marine > Intertidal zone >... | reverse complement strand
CATCGCCTCTTGGTTTCGACCCCGGCATAAAGGCGATTTCCGGTTACAGGGAACGCCTGCCTCCCCAGTCTATTCCACACCTATCGCCAATTTGTTTTTACAGTGATCTCCGCATGATTGTGAATAGATTTCTGAATAACTGGATGAAAATCAGAGCTAATGCAACTACTATAAAGGCTATGTCACGCGTTACAAAGAGCCATGTGTCTCCACCTTCTCTAGCATAAAGGAGAGAATCTTTTACTAGCAAATAAAGAAATATGAATACTATTAAGAATAAAATTATATTAATGTAAAGTGACCATTTATACCATGTTTTTTTACTCATTTGACGAATCATTTCTTCTACCATTACAACATCTCCTTACTAACAACAGCAAATGTTGAATAGATATATGAAGGTTATGTTTTAAATATTTACAGAAAATCTGTTAATTTAGTAGTTTTAACCTTATCACTCATAAATAAAGAGTCTATAGACTTCTCCACTAGTTTTATCCGTTGCCGTGCATAAGGTGAAATATTGTATCTTTGTGCTATCTCCTTTGATATCTCCAGGTATTTTTTAACAGATTTTTCATGAACTGTGAGGGTGAGTTTTCCACCACACTTTGTACATACTCCTTGAAGAGGGGGTCTTCGATATATAATATTGCAAGTAGGGCAACGAACTGATTGTTTACTAAACGCTCTCATGTTACCAAGTATATCTGGTAAAAAGTGCCTTTCAATAACCTTGTACGCGACATCAGCTTCATCCACAGCTCTAATCTTTGCAGCGAGATTAAGCTGTGCATTCATCTTATCCATCATGGTCTTTAAAGTCTTATAATTAGATGTTTTTGGACCCGCAGAAATATCAACTGTATCATGGGTGAAGCCAAACTTTTCATACTGTAATTCACTTCCAAGCCTTGAGGATACCAAGCCCATAACAGACTCTAATTCCTTTGAGTGTTCATGGCGAAGAGTAGACTCATAAAAATCAAGAGGATACTGTGAAAGAGTATCGACATTATGTGCTTCTTTATCAACCTCTAATGGATCGATACGAGTGGTAAGAATAAGTGGTAAATCCATCTTACCTCCACGTTTTTCTGGGATATATGAATGCGAAAAATTAATTAGTGCATCCAGGAGAAGCATGAGCCCGTCTTCATCGCCATCACAGTTGGCTGATAGTACAAAATCATTAATCGGAAAATTATGAAAGTCCTCTACTTCAATGTCATAAAGAAATTCAGAATTTGATTTTATAGAAGTAATCTCTTTTACACTGTCGAGGATATAATCACCAAATACTTTCAATCTTGGAGCTCTTTCCTTTGAAACAACAGATTCAAGCTGTGATTGTTTCCTTGTTAAAGAAAAGCCAATGTTTTCACAAAATTTTCTCGCATATGAAGAACGAATAGAGATATAATACAAGTCAAAAATGGGAGATTGATTCTTTTTATCGTAAAATTTTTTTGCAATGCCTCCTGCTTTTTTGCTTTCCTCTTTCAATCTATAAAAAGTACCAAAACGGAGTAACTGCAGACCAATATCCATTAATAAATCTTTATTAACAGAAGAACAAGTCACATGCAACCTATTCTTTTCTACAGATCCGTCGCCTGAAAAATATGACCTTAAAAGTTCTCTGATCTTATGTTTAGGCAATGCATAAAATCTTGATGGAATTCTTTTGGTCTTAGCGTTATTTCCTATTTGTAATATCTCTATAAAGAATTCATGTATTAATCTATTAGAAATACCTATGCCGCGATTGCTCTTATAAGGATTAATACCAAAAACATCTTTGATGCATTGAATTAAATCATTACGAATTTCTTTTTCAGTACAAGCAAAATTTACTTGATAACAACTTTTTTTGGTATACCTGGCATAACCCTCAGAGATGTAATATCCAAGAATGCGCATTAATGATTCATCTACGTTAATTATTCTTGGTATTGTTGTATGATTTCTTTTAACACTTAGTTTGCAATCCTTTGGGATTACATTTAGATTTTTCCCACATAATTCAAGCAACTTTAAGATAGTTGGAATGGGGATACTATCTCTGTATATGTAATTTGAAAATGTTTTTTTATTAACATTTAATTTTTTTGAAGTTTGTTTTAATCCACCAAGTTTTTCAACACATTTCCTAACCAATTCCTCAATACCTCTAACTACAACGTCCGCACATTTGCCATTTATTTGTGAAAATTCTAATAATAGATCGATTTCTTCAACATCATTATCATATAAATTTATTTTATGAGGAACTAAAAATTTGTCATCTTTATGTAGCTGCAACATTTTTTTGTATACGATATCCCCATTAGAAAGTACTAAAGCTCTATGAGACGGAGATGAAATAAAATCTCTACCGGATTTCAATCTAACTTTGAGTAGATGTTTTGGTGCTTTTACTTTAATAGCTGATTTAATATTCTTAACTTCAGTTCTTCCATTTTTATAATTCAAAGCGAAAGTGCCAATACCTTCGACATTCTTTAGCCTTGTACCAAAATCATCAACAATTCTTTCTTTGGAATTTATTTTGGAATAAAAATCTTCTAAGCTTGTGATAATAGGTTTTTCAGAGTTAAATGTTAGAATATTTGTATCAGGTGATAGACAGTTTCTTCTCTTTGCTGCATGATAAAACGGATGTGCATAACATACATGAGTATCAGTAAAACCAACTATTCTTGAAAGAGAACCAGCAGAAGTATGAGGAGCCAAACCAACAGTAAGATGTCCTGTTAGATCATCTAATTTTTTAATATTATAGAAACGTTCTAATCCATAGAATTTAACAAGAAGATCATCAACAAATTTTGAAACTTGTGTAAAATATTCTGCACAGGCTTTGGAAATTATTACATCCTGTACTTTTAACTCACAGATTTGATCCTTATTTTCTAAGTCATTTCCAAGATAATCCTTTCTATATCCTAATTGCTTTAATCTATCAATAGAAACACCAATTTCACTTGGTTTAAAATGTGTAAGAGGAGCATCGGTCATATCAAACCTTGTTGTTCCATCCTTAAATACATGAACACTATGCTTAGCTCGCAATATTCCTTTTTCAAGTGGTTCAGGTGTTTTATTTTTTGAAATAGTTCCAATGACTCCTTTTATTGTCTCAGGTAATGTTCTCTCTTTGATATTTTTCTGAGCAAGCTTAAGTTCTTCTGCAAGATTTATCTCTTGAAGCTCTATTCGTCCATTACCCGCTTCTGTATGTGCACCACATGTACAGAAAAGTCTATGGGTTTTCTTTTTACATTTGGGACATAATCTTGCTCCTGCCTCGACTTCTATTTTTCCAAGGTCTGCAGCATTTCTAATAAGACGTTGATTTCCACCATAATTTCCTATTGGAAACAAAACATGTGGTGGAGGTCTCATCTTTCTAGCTGCTGCTTTTTCTGGTCGGCCCATCCGAGTTCCAATACGAAACGGTGCACGTGGTCTAACTGTGATGCCTGAAAGTTTTGAAACTAAAGTTACTGTATTGTCTTTGCTTTTCAGATTTTTTATTCTATCGGTTTCAACAATTTTATCTTCTTTAATTTCTAAGCCACAACATCTAATGATGTGATTAGAATATCTATCCAAAATAAAGTTCCCATCTCTATATTTGTGAAGAGCTCCAAGTTCAATGAGAATTCTTTTGATTTCATCATCTTTTGGTAAGATGAGAGATGAATCTTTTCCGAGTTTCCCATGTTCTTTTATATATTTTGAAAGAAGAGCTAAATCCTCTACAGTTATATCATGCCAGAAAAGATTGTAATATGGATGTAATGGAACTTTATATTTAGTTGAAATTTCAATAGCATCTGCCCATGATGCTTCTTCAAGGTTTATCTCTCTACCAAAATCTTCGTTGATTTTTTTCTTGGTTTTTTCTTCTGATTCAAGAACTCCTGAGAATGAGTATTTTTTTGGCAGACAATCCAGTTTTTTCTGAAGATCTTGAATCCACCACTCGTACACATAACCAGAATCAGGAAGCAGAGCATTGTTTTCGATAAATTCCCCAAACGGAATGAGAATCTCGCCAAGATCAATTATTTGTTTAATGTCGATTTTCTTAATGTTTTTTACATCATTAACTTGAATTAAATCTCCATTTTGAAGTAGCACAATAGGACCTTCGATACTGGTGCACGGGGTACCTATTGTTCCCTTTCCAGGTCTCTCTGTTTTAAGTTGCGTCCCTACAGCAATAAAATTATCAAGTAAGTACATGGCAGCAGGGTTTATCGCAGTGGATGCCAAACCTGCTGTTCGAGCGCGCCCGTAGCGTAATCGAAAACCACCATTTCTAGAAGGATGGGAAAAAACAGGTCTACCAGCGATAACCTCGCCAATGTATTTTGTTGAAGGCAGAATCTCAGGGATTTTATCTTTTTTTTCGCCATTCTCATCTTTGTGTACAAAGATATCTAGAAAATCCCAACCTTTCAGTTTGAGTTTTTTAACGTGTTTTAAAATCTTAGGAGCTTTTAGACATAGACCTTCAGCTATGACAAGACAAGCGCCGCCTCTAAGTCGGTTTGTACCAACCCTTGGTAAATCTCTGTACCCTGTAACTTCCTCGTCTTCAGTTCCTTCACCATTTATACATATTGGACAGCCTCTGGTTATTTTATCTATCTCGTCGATTGATGGCGTGTATTGCAAATGTTGCGCTCTTTTGTAGAGAGGTATTTCTTCTTTGTATCGCTCTATTTCCCCTTCAGTTGGTTTATATTTTTCAATACCCATCTCTCTTCGGACAACATCTGCAATGAGAACACTCATTGCTTGTCCCGTTCCACCTGCGCTTCTTATGGGTCCGGAAAAATATAGATTTACATAATCTGTTCCATCTGAGTTTTTTCCAAGTCTAACCTCTGCAATTCCTTCCAGTGGTGCTACTAAAACTCCCTCTGTGAGAATTGCAAGACCTGTTCTAATTGATTGATCAAGTGCATCTTCAACCCTTTTAAATTTGTATTTTTTTTCATTAACAATTTCTTTTGCTATTTCTAATGAAACAAGTTCTCTGTCACCAATTTCTTTTGTCGCTGCCCGTATTTTTGGAGCTATGCCTTTCGGTCCAACTAGTTGTTCTACTCGGGAAGCAAGATCTAAAGCTTGTGGTATTTCAACTTTAAATTCTGGATCAAAACCTTTTTTCCTTGCCTCCTCGGCAATGGAATAACATATGTCAATGTCTTCCTGTAGTTTACTAAAATACTCGCGCATATCTGAGCTAACTGCGATATTTTTGGATAGATCCCCACCCATGATTGACCGCTCTAAAAAGCTAACAAGAATTCTAATGCAAAAAGTATGTTTAAAACTTTGTGTAAAACTTTTTTATAAAAGTCTAAGTTTTATAATATCTCCAAAAATGTTAATAACGATATCTTAATTTAGATATAAGTGATGGGATGAAAAAAATGCAAAAGAAAATCTTGTTATTTTTAATAATTCCAACGATTGTAACGTTAATTCTTGCAATTTTTCTAGAAACACTTGATTTTTATAGAAGATTCCCGCTTTACCTTTCAATTTTTGTACTAGTAGGGTGTTTTGTTGCAACGATAGCCAATGTATATAAATATTATAGGATTACTGAAACTGTTTCTTCAAAACGTAAAAAATCAGAATCCCAAATTGAGAACCATAAACCTTTTGAACCTCATTGAAAAACGAATTTATACTTTCTAAATAATCATATTATTTTTAGAACTTTTTACTAAAATCCATCATTGTTACATTTCCAGTTTTAAGATCAACAATTGGCAGCTTCCCAGAATCTGGAATAAAATTCAACATTTTTTGATAAGATGTTTGTGCCTGCCAGCTTGAAGCGTTCATGAGAGTTACACCACGGTAGTCACTAATTTGAGCGAGGTGTACATGACCTGTAACGAAGATATCTGGAATCTTATCTATTACCATATAGTCAAAATGTTCAGGTGCAAGAGGAGTATATCCTCCATAAGTTGGAGCAAGGTGATGCTTACGGAGCATAACCTTCATAGTTTCCACTGGCTCATTATATTTCAAATGTTGTATGTTTGTTGCATAATCAAGAAGGCTTTGACCATGATAGGCTAATACTTCTACACCATGAAGAGAAAAATAACAAGGATTACCAACAAACGTCATGTTCATACCAGAAAATAGATCCTGAATTTCTTTTTCAAAAGTAGGTTGCGGCTCAGCTGGTCTTACCGCATCATGATTCCCGGGTTGCATAATCATAGATATATGATCAGGAATGAGTCTGAGTTGTTCAGCTAGTGCTTCATACTGCCTGTATACATCAACAATCGAGAGTTCTTTATCCTGCTCTGGATAGATGCCTATGCCATCTACCACATCCCCAGGTATAACCATATATTTTATTTTACCAGCAACATCTCTCTGTCTGGAATTACCCATTTCACCATTGATCCAACGTAAGAACGCCTGCCATTCATTCTCCATGAATTGTTTACTACCAACATGTATATCAGATAAGAAAGCGACAAATACTGGGACATCTGCTTTGTGTCTCTCATTTTGAATACTAATATCTGGATAAACCACACTTCGAATTATTATCAGATCGCCATTTTTACTTAGTTGCCCTCGTATTCCCACTATTTCATCAAGTACAACTTCGTTTGCCATTTGCAAAGTTTCACGATTGTTTTTCAAAGCAATACATGTTGCAATATCTGTTTCATCCTCAAGCTCTATAAGCCTATGACCATTTGTAGTGGTTCTAACATCTTTAACTATTCCAACAATTTGTATATCTTTTACACCACTCTTTTTCACTCTGTTAATTGGAATAGCGTTAGCTAGCTCTCGTCTTTGATTTCTTAATATTTTTCGTAACGAGCTGTACCTATCATTAAAAAGTTTTGTAAAATCGTCTGTAGTTCCTTCGCAGATACTATTTCCTGTTACGTCTTTAATTATGTTGATCTCAGGATCATACTCTTTGGCTTTTGGTTTCCATCCTTTCACTTTTTTGATATCTATTACTTCGGGAATTTCCTCTTCCTGTGGCACTTCTTCTGGCAGTTTTATTTGATCTTCCTTGTCAGGATCATCATATTCTAATTCAATTTCTTCAGAGGTGCTATATTGTATCTCACCGCCATATATTTCAGAAAGCACCTTAGTTTGTAGTTCCTTTATTTCTTGAGGATTCACTGGTGGCTTTGATGTCTCCTCAACTTTTGTTAATTGCTCAACATCCTTGATATGATCAACGGTTAAAACTAATGGGAATTCTTTCAAGTTTTTAGTTAAAAAAGATGTAAATTCTTTGGGATCATCCTTAGATAAAATGTAATCGAGGGTATCTGGTTGTACGAATGTACCGTGCTCTGAGAATGACTTAATTATTGAATCCATCTTCCCGATCCCATAAAAAAATTATTTCAAAAAAGTGTATGCAATTCTGGGTTTTTAGAATTACGGTCAGACAAATAATTAGGTTTCACAAAGGTTCGATAACAACTAATATATATATTTTTCTATAAAAAATTGCTTTTTTGGGGCTAAAAAATAGGATTATTTCAATAAGATCAAAGCGGCTTACAATTTTTGAAAAAAATACCCATATTTTTAGAAAGGGATATAAAAGAGGAAAAACTAACATTAAAATACAGATGAGTACCAACAGGGAAAAAACGACATGATAAGCATAAAAATCTACAAACAAGGAAATGACCTCCTCATCGGAGCATGTGATGAGAAATTACTAGGAAAAAAATTCGAAGATGGAAAATTTCAGATAGATGTATCTAAGGATTTTTATGGGGGAAAACGAATAAGTCCAGAAGTTCTAAAGAAATACTTACAAGACGCAACTATTGCTAATCTAGTAGGCAAAGAAACAATAAAATGTGCACTAGATTTAGGGTTAATAGATCCTGAATGTGTCATAAAAATAAAGGGTGTACCACACGCTCAAATGGTAAGAATGTTAACTTAAGTTATTGATTTTTTCAAACATTTTTTCGTAATGAGTGCCTTTCCAATAGATCTTATTACATTTTTTACAAAACCAAAATTTTTCATTGTTATTAAAAACTCTTTCAGGAATCTTTCCTTTGATATCTTCTTTTTTAATTTCATCAACTTCAGTATTGCACAAAATGCATCTGGAGAGAATTTTTGTTTTATCTATTTTAATATCACCTAAAACAGTGCTTATTTGCTCATTAATATCTGTTGTTTTAATCTCAATAGTTTTAAGATTTTCTCTTCGCGCGCTTTGTATTAAATTTTTATCTCTTGTAATAAGAATACGATTTTCTTTCTTCGTGATCTCTAATAATTTGGTATCATCCATTTCAGAATTTACAAAATAAGTGTCAAAACCATAAATGCGCAGCCATTTTGCAAGTGTGCCAAGCATTTGATCGCATAAAAATTTCATTTTATCAATCTGTAATGTAAAAGCATTCCAGAGCCAATAGTTTTTGTTTCTATTAAATTTAGATTAACGTTTTCGTTATCTATTCCCTTTCCACCAAAGAGAGTTGGTGTATCAGTTCCTCCTATAATCATAGGCCCAACATAAACATAAAAATCATCAACAAATCCGGATTTCAAAAAATTCCAAATAACTGTACCGCCGCCTTCAACCATCAGTTTGTTTATACCTTTGTTATACAAAATTTCCAAAAGTTTTTCTAAGTCAATTAAACCATTATCGTCAGTATCACACAGAAGTACTTTGACATTATCTCCAAATGTTTTACTACATTTTTCTCCTGTAATAATAAGAGTTTTTGCTGCATTATTTACAACAAGAGAATCAACTGGTGTTTTGCAATGAGAATCCAATACAATCCTTATTGGTTGTTTTGGTTTTTTTACATATTTTTCTTTAACAGTTAATTTTGGATTATCAGTTAAAATTGTATTAATTCCAACTAGAACTGCATCGCATTCATTTCTTAATTCATACATTCTTTTGATATCTCCGTCACAAGAGATTTTTATCTGTTTACCTGACGGAGAAGCAATCTTTCCATCTGCAGACATCGCACAATTAATTACCACATAAGGTCTTTTCATAAAAATTCACTTTGGATAAAGAGGACAATCTGTCTTGTTCTCAGGGCAAATTCCCTTGCTTTTGCATGCTGGTCCTGCCTTTTTAAAAATAGTTGGAGCTACTTTTTTTACTTCTTGTAACATCTTATTTGCAAGTGCTCGAATTTCCCACTGTGCATGGAGGCAACATCGTAGTTCAAAAAAATTCAGCAGCGACCTAGCATTCATCGTCACTAGAATATTTGTACAAGCTGCATTAGGAAGCACGAACCTGCTATCTTCTGCTGGAATGCCCAATTCAAGAAGTTTATTGTATTCCTTCCAAATGTTATTCATTGTTTCATCATAGGCTTTTTTCATTTTCTTGTTTTTCGCTATCTTCGGAGGAGTTACATAATTTGGTTCTTTAAAATCTACATACCGCTGACTCTGCTGAGCATAACTTGCGATACGATGTCTAACAAGTTGATGTGTCAGAGACCTGCTAACATCGCTTATTGCGAAAGTAAAACATGTATGCTCAATTACGCTTGTGTGTCCTAAATTCATGACATGTTCAAGTATGGCTTTTAACTCCTTAGTTGAAGATTTATCTAACTCTTCAGGCTTTGTTTTACTATGAGTAAGCTTTGCAGCCATAGCAGGTAGTTTCTCTGGATTAGGAGTAAAGCCTACAAGTTTAACATTCATCAATGACTCCCCGCTCACACCCCATATGATATTTGCTTTTATTATTTTTGAGGTGAAAGAATATCGGTAAAATGCGTTCTGTATAATATAGTGGTGTTAATTTTACGGTGTTTTTATAAGGAAATTAAGGATTTGAAAATGGGGGAGGAAAAATGAAAATCATAGAAACACTCAAGAAGTGGAACGGCACTGACCTAACAAAAGTAGTTTATCCGATAATAATTTTTCTAACAGGTTGGTATATTGTTGCTAATGTGTATCGGCTGCTCTTTGGCGAGTGGGTAGGCCAAGGAGGTATGGTCATTTATACAATAGTTTGGGCTCTGTTACCAATAGGTTTTGCATACCTTGCCTTAAAAGGTGTCAAACTTAAGTTCAGATGGTCTTTTTTATCTGTTATAGGTATTATTCTAATCGCAGCCTTCGCTTTATCTGTTTGTTTAGAAATAACATCTCAGTATTTTGATTTAGCTAATTTTTTCCTAACTGGACAATGGGACCATTTCTTTTTCCCGATAGCTTTTGGTTTGTTTTTCCTCTGCGACTTGCGTGGATTGCCAAGGCGCTTTTGGGCTATGCTGACACCTTTTGCATTATTTTGTCTGGTACCAAATTTTCTTGTGATAGCTAATGTCTTCTTTGATAAGGTTATAATAAGTGGATGTCCAGGATTCTTCAGATTTTTTGGTGTTGAAAGTTTGGCAGAATTTAATAAAGTACCCCAACAAATCTTTATACGTGGGATGGCTTTCTATCTTCGCGAGCAGCTAACTTTCTTCACAACACTTCCAATTGTTATACTTTATTATTTCATAAAGAGTATGCGAAAAAGAATGGAACTATAGATAAATATATTAATAAAAACAATAAACTTTTAAAAAGGGATAGAATTACCCTGAAACATATAATTTGAAATATTCAAGGGAGGAAAAGTATGTTAGCATTTATTGTAACAACTGTCCTTTGTTTTATAACATACCTATTGTTGACAACAGGCAGCGGATCTGATCTCTGGATTTGGAGCTATGAAGAAATCATTTTTGGAATAATTCTCTCAGCAATCATTGGAATTATTGCAAGGAAAATATTTGTGAAAAAAAGTTTCAGAATGGCAAATCCAGTTAGATGGTTCACATTTATCGCATATGTCATCGGACCATTTTTTGCTGGCATGGCAAAGGCGAATCTCGACGTTGCCTATCGAGTGATAACCGGTAAAATAAATCCAGGTATAGTAAAAATCTCACCTGATCTTAAAACAGACCTGGGGATAACTATGCTCGCTAATTCAATAACATTAACTCCTGGAACTTTAAGTGTTGACATTGATGAGGATAAAAACGATCTCTACATCCATTGGATAAATGTCAAAAAAGAAGCACTAGAAAAGAAGCCTGTTGATTGTAAATTTGTTTGTGGCAATTTTCCTAAATGGGTAAGGAGGGTCGCAGAATGATCGAGATTGAATCCACTTATCTAATCGTTTTAGGTGCACTTTTGCTTTCTATTATAATGTGTATGATACGAGTTGTAAAAGGTCCAACTGCACCTGACAGGGTTGTTGGACTTGATACAATTAATACGATTGTTATTGTTGGCATGGTAGTTTTTGGAATTGCCACAGGATCAGTAATCTACATTGATGTAGCTATTGTCTACGCGTTGTTGTCATATATTTCCACACTTTTTATTGCAAAATACTTAGAGGGGGGAGAGTTCTAAATGTTATCTGAGATTGTAGATATTATAGTGTATCTCTTCCTAGCAATCGGAGTTTTTTTTAATCTCTTAGCGGGTGTAGGATTATTGCGTTTCCCTGATGTTTATACAAGACTTCACGCAGGTACAAAATGTACTACTTTTGGTTCGATTTTCCTTTGTGGTTCGGTAATTATTTTAGGCTTGAAAATGTGGTATCAAGGTAGTACCGATGGTTCTGTATTAGCAATACACACAGCTGGAGCGTTAATTGCGATATTAATTACCAATCCAACTGGTGCCCATGCGATCGCACGTGCTGCACATCGAAGCGGGGTTAAACCAGTTAGGGCAGTTGTAGATGATCTAGAGGGCAAACCAGCGAGGAAAGCTGCAAGAAAGAAAAAGGAGGCGAAAAAGTAATGATAGAATCGTTAACAAATCTTGTTCATATAGTTGTTCCAATCTTAATCGTTGTTGCTTCTGCTTTTGCTGTTGTTTTTAAAGATCTTATTGCTGCTGCTATTGCTATGGCTGCTATGAGCTTACTGTTGTCTTTAGAATTTTACATTTTACAGGCACCTGATGTTGCGATAGCAGAAGCAGGTGTAGGGGCTTGTCTTACAACTGCGATATTGATTATTGCAATTAGAGCCACAAGGCGGGAGGAGGAGGCCTGATGTCAACAAGAAATATTGTTGCAGTTATATTCTTTGTAATAGTTGCTGTATTCCTTGTATTTGGCGCTCTCATGATGCATCCATTTGGAGAACCAGAAGTAACTGATATGGATCAATATATCATTGATAATACACAAGGAGAAACCGGCGCTGATAACAGTGTTACATCTGTAGTGTTTGATTACCGAGGGTTCGATACACTTGGTGAGGCGACTGTTTTGTTCACAGCTGTTGCGGGTGTTATACTAATATTCAGGAGGTTGAAGAAATGAGCGGGATGTCAAGAATCGTTAAAACAGTTACAAATGTTGCCTTCCCAATTGTGATGATTTATGGTCTATACGTTATTGCCCATGGACATCTAACTCCTGGCGGTGGTTTTCAAGGTGGTGCTGTAGTTGCTTCTGGTCTTGCAATGTTGCTTGTTGCATATGGATCTGTATGGACTATGGGAAAAGTTAAAGAAAAACAACTATCAGTTCTTGAAAGCCTTGGGGCAATCGGCTTTATCGGTCTTGCATTTTTAGGAATTCTTATGGTCTTTGTTTATACAAGTTTTCAAGGTAATTTTTTCAATAATTTTCTAATAAATCAGGATAAAATCCCAATATTTAATGAGATAGGAGAAGGATTTGCTAATATCAACACAGCAGGGGTAATACCTCTTATGAATTTTGCAGTTGGCCTTAAAGTAATTGCAGGACTGTTTGCAATTGTTCTTGTCATGGCTTATGCAACTCGACTTAAGGGGGTTAAACAAAAATGATATACAACATTCCTTACATAGCAGTAGTTGCTTTAATTCTAATTGGACTATACGCAGTAATTTTCAAGAGAAATCTTATAAAAATAGTGATTGGTATAACGCTTATTGAAAGCGGTGTAAACCTGTTTTTAATAACACTTGCATTCAGAGAGGGAAGTATTGCTCCCATTTATAGAGGAAGTGGAAGCAATCCTTTGAACATGTCTCTACCTGTTCCACATGCCTTAACTCTAACAAGTATCGTTATTGGAGTTGCAGTTCTTGCCTTAATGCTTTCTCTTATTATTCACATATATAAACATTATAATACTCTTGATGTTAGTAAAATAGGGAGGGAAAAGGAATGAACTTGATAGATGATTTAATTTTTCATTCTCCAGCACTTATAGTTGCAATTCCTCTGCTTGGTGCATTTCTAACGCCGTTAGTTAGTAAAATCAATGATAAATTAAGAAATGTTTTTGTAATTTTCATAGTCTTTTTAACCTCATTTTTTGTCCTACTTCTGGCAAATGATATTTATTCGGTATGCGGAAAAATACATACATATGTTTTTGGTGGATCTGCAGCAGTTACTCAAGGCGGCTATGCAATTAGAATCTTGTTTGAGGTTGACGGTTTAAATATCTTTATGGCATTAATTACTACAATTCTTGCGATTGCAGGTGTAATATACTCCTGGTCATTTATGAAGGAAAACACCG
>Ga0209427_10006268_pt1 | contig 13602 bp, 16 predicted proteins | sample DeeMarSWOR136_30_FD_187465 | JGI IMG/M metagenome (GOLD analysis project Ga0209427, IMG submission 187465) | Marine sediment microbial communities from White Oak River estuary, North Carolina - WOR-1-36_30 (SPAdes) (version 2) | ecosystem: Environmental > Aquatic > Marine > Intertidal zone >... | reverse complement strand
TCTATACTACCTGTTGAAAATCTTATATATCTCATTCCTGCATCATTATCTTGGTTAAAAACTAATTCAGGTCCTTCAGTACCATCTATTGTCACTTTATATCTTCGAACAGATAACCCTTGGTACCCCCCATATCGACTCCAATCAACGCGAATATGATACCAAGTATTATTCTGAGGAATTACTGAATGATCCAAAAATCCTGTATTGGTTCTCATATGAAATCTACCCCCGTTTAATTCCATGTACCCAATACTGTATGGATAAACATGTCTGTATAAATCAAATATGTGCCATCCATATTTGGAAGTATCATTGGTAGCCCACCAAAATTCAATAGTTCCGTCATCTAAATCACTTGGAGAGACCGTATAGGCTAGATCAATTATGTCAATAGCAGAACTGTCTATCAATTTGAGAATTTTTTTATGTCCAAATTGATCCTCAACAATTGTCATATTTATGGGATTCAAAATAGTATCATCAAAGGGAGGTTTTGGAGGATGCCATAAACCTAACGGATCCGATTCAAATCCATAGGACGCAAGATAATATCCGCTCATTGGTTCTGTATAAGTCTTATTTTCTGGAGTAATAATTGAAATTTCAATATCACTTGTTTTTAAAACATCCTTTTTATTTTCGAGATTGGTGTTATAATTAATGAAATTAAAACTAAATAAGGAAAATACAAAAAGAAAGAAAATTAACTTTATCCAAATCCCTTTTCTTTTCATGATATTAGAGTGCTTGAATTTCTGTTTTGTATTATGGTTCTAATATAAAATGACAAAGCAAATATATAAAGATTATTACAAAAATGTGAGGTATTCAAAATATAAAAGAAAAAAAATTATGTTGTAGGTTGAGCCCTTGTTATTATTTGAAGTGTTAAAAATGTTAATACTTCATTAAAATTTGACCTATTTATTTTGGGCATTTTAAAATAATGGGCTCCAATTAATTCTGCTAAAGATTGTCCTTCTTTCCAAGAGACTAGTTCTGAATCTCCTATTTCAATTAGAATTCTTGGCATCTCAACGGAAATTTTTGATTTTTTCCTTAGTCTGAATTTTAAGTCTGTTTCCCTCTTTAATTCAGAAAAATATAATTTAATCTTTTCAAAAGATTCTGGATTATTATTATCATATGCAAATATTGCTCCACAACTACCTTTATAATAATTAGGCCTGATAGACCTAAACCTATTATCACCTGAAATATTCCATATTTGTAATTTAACTAAGCTGTTTTCTAAGACATTTCTTTCTGTCAATAAAAATTCAACTCCAATAGTTTGAGGCGTGTATGGTTGGGATTTAAAATTTGGCGTAATTAATTCGTTTTTGAAAGGTACCTCGAAACCGAGTAATACGATTTTAAGGGCAAAATCGAACTTAATGCCCCATTCTTCAAAATAGGTTAAAAATCTTTTATATCTTTGAATCTTCTTACGTAATTCATACAATTGACTTCTCGCTGTGCTTGAGAGTCTCAATCCTATAACTCGACGAATAACAGCTTCAGCTTGCCCTTGGCTGATAGTTTTTTCAAATCTTAGGTATAAATCATAAGCAATTTTTGAGATAACCCAATCAGGATTGAATTTTTTTAATAAATATTGAATAGCTTTCCTTAAATCTTTGTGTATAGTAGGGAATTCATTTTTATCAATAGAAATATTACTATATATATCGATCTCACCCTCTCTTAATAAATCCTCTATTGTATAATTAATTTTCACGAGAAAGTTCTCCAAATTTTCTAAATGAGACTCGTTTAATTGATCATTTTTACTTTTACCAACTTTAGCCATTTTCAATCACTTAAGATTATTTTATATATTATTTGGCCACATTATTTTTATATGTCCAATTAATATTATTATGTCCATGATAAGGATGGACACTCTCCTATTTAAATCTTTGTCAAAAAATTTAGAAAATTATAAATTTAAAGAAAAAAAAATTTGATTTTTGACTTAGGTTTGGAATATAATATTATTTTAAGAGGAATTGAATCTTAGTTTGTAGTTTATTGGGTCGAGTTTTATCTGGGTCATTTAAATAGAATTCATAGGCAATTCCAGAAGGTTCATATCCATTATCATCAACCCATTCAGTAAGTATGTTATATGCTGGTTCTATTTCGCTATAAGGACCGGTATGGATACAACTAGCATATTTTCCAGCTGGAATCTTGCTTGGCTTAATATCACCTTTTTCAGGAAGTTCTTTAATGACTGGAAATCCAATTTCTACCTCTAAATTCTGCATATCCATATTAAAGTAGGCAGTATAAGGAGCCCCAGCAGGATTTTCTCCTAACTCTCCCATATACTGCATAATTTTCATATATGCTTCTCCCAATACTTGGTGTAAACTTTGAACTGAAGTTATTTTACGAATAGATAAAGCATGCTGAACTTTTTGCTCTTTTATTTCGCATTTATTCAACATAAGAATTTCATCCTAAATTTTTATTTAAATTATATTTTAATTGCTTCAAACATGTATTGGAGCCAATTTATATAATATGATTATTAATTATAAAACGAACACAGTAGAAATTTTATAATTTTTTTCATTTACTATCGAAAAAATAATAAACAAAAAAATCAATTTAAATTTTATGTACCAAATTGAACGGATAGACAATACTAGTTTTTATATAAAAGCAATTGGGAATTTTCCCCCCCAGTTGCATAAAGGTTTGTAAAAGAGTTTGAGGAAATGACAACAGATATTAAGGAAGGTCTTAGGGTTATTGTGGACATTACAGATGCTATTCTTTTACATATAAATTCAATTGAAATTGTCTTGAACTTATTACAGAAAGATAATGATAAACTTCATAGATCTGCATTTATTATTTCAGGAAATCCTCCATTGAACGAGGAATTCAAATATTTCTTAGATAAAGCTGATAATCCGAAAAGAAAGGTGGTTTCTAACCTTGATGAAGCAAAGGAGTGGATTGGTGTTAGTAAATTTGTAATTAGAAGAGATTAAGTCTCTCTTTTAACCTCTTCACTGAATGCCGACACAAAAATTACTCCTAAAATTATGATTATTAATCCAATTACTTGAATAATTTCAATTTTTTCATTAAGTGCAATTAAACTTATGATAACTGCTAAAGAAATACTTGCTGAGGTATAACAAGGAATTGTAATGTTGGCCTTCGCCTTTGTAAATGCATATTGGGTAAAAATAAGTGTTAATACTGCCGTTAAAAAAGTAATTAATATAAATATAATAGTTAAAACTGGGTCAGGAATAGCAGTTATACGTTTTGAAACTGTTTGAAGGGCATTAAAAGTACCCGAAGTAGTACCAATAATAAAACCAGCAGCAACATAATCTTTCAATTTTGAAATGATAATGGCAATTACCTCAATTGTTATAATTGGTAGTGAGAAAGCAAGAAATATTGAAAGGTTAAAGTCTTCTGCATAAATTTCTCCTGTGTTTGGATTAAAAAGGTTTACAATGGTGGTTCCTATAATTATGAATATAATTCCTATAATTTGTATTTTATGAATTTCTTCATGTAATACATAATAAGAGAAGAAAATTAAAACTAATAATCCAATTCCCCCTAAAGGCGCGATAATATTAATTGGTGCAAAAAATAAAGCGGCCCATTGGACAAAAAAATATGTTGTAGTTAAGACAGTACCAAAAATCCAAGTAACAGAATGTTTGCTCTTAATTGACTTATCAATTTTTAGACCCTCAATTGCATATTTTTGGATTCCTTTTCCTAAGTAAAGCAAAACATATGCCAGTATACCTATAATTAAACCTACCAAAACCATAATTTCAGAACTCAAAATCATTACCTAACTTGTTTTATTAAAATGTAATTATTGTATAGCCTTCTTCGATATATTTTGCCATACTAGGGTGGCCCATTAACTCATCACATAGGCTAAATCCCAACTTTTCTACTTCTTTTAAGGAACCCATTTTTTTACTACAAGCTTTGCAAAAACAGTCAATTAAACCAGAGTTTTTTAGATCATGATACTGTTTAAAAAACGGATTATCCTCATTTTCGAATTCATAAGCTAATTTTGTAGCTGATCCTTCAACAATAACCTTAACATCATATCCCTTTCCAAGCATATCTAATGCGTTGATAATTACATGAATAAAACACATTGGATCTCCATTAAAAGCAAATAAAGCAAATTTTTTGATCATTTTAACCACTAAAATAATTTTAAATGTATCACGTTGTAGGAAATTTAATGAAAATGATATAAAAAAAATTTTGGAAATACTTTTTTACATTTAAAAATAAATTTAACTTTTAAACAAAATATTATAAAGCTTATTTAAGAAACTTAAAGTAGGTTTTCGATGCTTTTCTGTATGGAGCTCTTTTAATTCTTTTCCTAAATCCTGTTACAAAAACTACTCCAAAGATAATTGTTATTATTCCAAAAATTTGAATAGTTTCAATTCTTTCATTAACGGCAAAAAGACTTATTAAAACTGCTGTGGAAATATCAGCAGAGATATCACATGGAACAAAGACATTAGCAGCCGCTCTTCTAAATCCATACAAAGTAAATAAAAGTGCCAATATAGCCATAATGAAAGTAATACATATGAAAACTAAAGAAACGATTGGTTCCGGAATCGCACTTATACGTTTAGAAACTGTTTGTAGTGCATTAAAAGTACCTGCAGTAAAGCCAAAGATTATTCCCGCTCCTAAATAACCACTTACTTTTGAAATAAGAATGAAAATTATTTCCACTATTATAATTGGAATTGAAGAAGCAAGTAATAATGTAAGATTGAAATCCTCTAAATAAATTACACCGGAATTTGGATTAAAAATTGTTATAAGTGCGGTTCCTAAAATAATTAAAAGACTTCCTATAATTTGTATATTATAAACTTCCTCATGTAATACAAAATAAGAAAATGGGAGCATAAATAATAATCCAATCCCTCCTAATGGTGCAATAATATTAATTGGCGCAAATATTAGAGAAACCCATTCTAAAAAAAAATAAACTGTGGTTAATAGTGTTCCAAAAATCCAAATTCGATATGTTTTTTTTTTAATTAACTTATATATTCTCGAACCATCGATTGCATACTTTTGGATTCCTTTGCCTAAATACAATATAATGTATGCAGATATACCAATAAACAAGCCTAAAAAAATCAAAACTTCAGACCCTACAATAATGGTTGTTTGCCATAAAAAATTATTTATTAGATATTTTTATCTTGTTTCTTATTTAATCTTTTGTTGCACAATTCTATAGCAGTTGGATTATTATCTGTTCCAATCCAATTTCTCTTGAGTTTTTTAGCTATAATTAACGTGGTACCTGTTCCACAAAAAAAATCAGCAATAATATCACCCTCGTTTGAGGATGCTAATATTATCCTCTCAAGTAATTTCTCAGGTTTTTGGGTGGGATATCCAAGATATTCTTTTGATCTAGTAATTGTTTGAAAGGAATAAATGTCATTCCATACGTCTCCTATTAAATTTCCTGGCTTTTCATCAAAATATTGTTTTCCCTCTCTTCTCTTTCGATATAATCGTCCACTTTCATCTTTATATCTGAACATTTTCTTGATATATTCCTGTTTGTAGGGACTATACTGCTTATTAAAAGTAAAATTATCTGTTTTTGCATAATACAGAATCGTATCATGTTGACGAACCCAACCCTTCACTTGACTTTTAAATCCAGATACACTTCCTACATTCCAAATTATTTCACGTCTAAAGTTTTCTCGACCAAAAATTTTATCACATAAAGGTTTCAAATCAAATATTGCACTTGCATCACAATGCAGGTAAAAGCTTCCTGTAGGTTTTAAAATTCGATGCATTTCTATTATTCTTACCCTCATAAATTCTAAATAAGCTTCTAGGGATTCCCATTTGTCTGAAAACTCTTCATAATCTACTCCACTATAAAAAGGAGGATCGATATAAATTAAATCAATCAATCGTGAATCTATCTTCTTTAAGAACTCTAAATTATCTGTTAAATAGACAGAATTGAGTTTCATAGGAGGATTAAATACAATTGAAACTTTATTAAATTATTATGAGAAAGGAACGATTAAATAAGAAGTTCTTGGATGAATTAAAAAAATACAATTTTTCTAAAATTAATGAAGAGCAAATTTATTTAGTGGGTTCTGCTCGTTTTAAAGAACATTTTATTAAGATTGAATCAATTTTACAAATAAAATATGAAAAAATTGTAAATATATGTTCGGTTGATGGATTATTTAATAAAGAAAAGTTTTCGGAAGAAGAATGGGAAAAACTTCAAACGATTGCATTGAAAAAATTACACTTTCAAGATGCAATTCTAATTTTAGATATAGAAGGCTATATCGGCAAACATTCAAAAGAAGAAATTGAATATTTTGAAAGAAATTTTAAGAAACCGATTTATTATTTATCAAAATTAATTTAAAAAAGAACCTTAAATGGTTGAAAAAATCATTAATTTGATAATCTCATCAGATTTTAAATCTTTTTTTATCATTTAGATATAAAGATTTAATTTATATTAATTTGTGTTAAGAATTAAGGGTTATTATTTAAAATGGAATTGTTCCAAGTATTTTGGGACGATCAGCAGAAACTTTTTTTAGAATTCAAAAAGGATAATGAAGAAAAAGAAATTTATGCTCCTCAAAAAATAAAATATTTAAATATTCATTTTGAAATATCAAAAATTCTAACACAAGATACATTCCACAAACAGCCCCCGATTATAATATCAATTAAGAAAATCTATCACTCAAATGAATGTTTATCTTTTCCTATTGAATTAGATGATTTCAGAAATTCAAATGATCTCCAAATAAAAATACTACGTTTAATAATATTTTTAAAGAGCAGGCATCGTGTAGAATATATATTTACTGAAAAGCTTAACTTATCTGATGTTTGGATTAATGAAGATTGTTATTTTGGTTACAATTTAGAAGATTTAAACTCGAGAAATCGTTTTAGACAGACGATTACAAAAGAGAAATTGTATGAAGAGATTCAAAAAGATTATAAGAATAATAAAGAAAAGAAAACACTGATTGTAGAAAAACAAAAGATAGAAAATGTTGTTGAAAATAATTCTTTAGTAGAAATGATACGAGAGAATAATGATACATTAAAAGTAATAGCGAATGAACTAAAAAATTTAACAACAGTATTAAAAAATCTTTCTTTTAACAATCCAACTCAGGGATTTCTCCCTCCAGGGCCACCTATGAGGAGAACTAATGAACCTGGGATAGAACGAGTTAAAAAGCCTCCCTCAAGACCAATGATGATGCAGGCAGGATCATCGGCAAAATTACTAGTAATTAAAGAAATGAAAGAAAAATTTACAAAAGTTATTGAGAAAAATAATGGATTCAATGTTAAAGATATTTTAAAACCAATGAGCGAAGATGAGTTAAAAACTCTGACGCTCAATGAAGAGGAATTAAAGAAAAAAGAAGAAGAAGCAATTAAAAAACAAATAGAAAGATTTAAAAAAGAAAAACAAAAAGTATTATCTTTAACAGAACAATAGATCAAGAGAAAACTTATTATAATAAATGTTTAATTGACATGAAACATTAAGTAATATTTAGTGGAAATTTTATATAGGAGGTCTTATTAGATTCTACTAAATTATTTTATTGGAACTGCTGGAAGTGGAAAATCAACATTAACAAGCGAACTAAAAGCTTATGTTCTAAATAGAGATCCTGAAATTTCTGCTATCACAATAAATCTAGATCCTGGCGTAAAAATTTTACCCTATAATCCTGATATTGATATAAGAGAATTTATTGTTCTTGAAGATGTAATGACAGAATTCGGATTAGGGCCTAATGGAGCAATGATATTAGCGTCAGATTTAATGGTCAACTATTTGGATGAGATAAAAGAAGAAATTGACGAATATAATCCAGATTGGATTTTTGTAGATACTGCGGGACAACTTGAATTATTTGCTTTTAGGGATACCGGACCTTTAATAGCAAGCTCCTTAGGATTTGGGTCAATTCAAAGAGCTGTATGCTTTCTTTTTGATTCAAATTTAGTGCTTAGGCCAAATGGGTTCATTTCAACATTACTTTTGGCTGCATCAGTTCAATTTAGATTTAGGAGAATCCCTCAGATAAATGTGCTTTCGAAAGTAGACTTATTATCCGAAGAACAAATTGAAATGATTGTGAATTGGAGTCAAGATTTTAAAGCATTAGAGGATTCTACGAACGAACGTGAAAGTGGACTAATACGTGAATTGTCAATGTTAATTTCAGATGTTTTTATGCAAATGGGATCTACATCAGAACTAATGCCTCGTTCTATTAAAGAAGAGGATGGACTTGATATATTATTTGGTTCAATACAAAGAGTATTTGACTCTGATAAGTCACAATTTTATTAAATTTTCGATTAAACTTAATTACTATATGAATTTAAATTAAAGGCAGTAAAATGAAAATAATCGGACCAATTGCGGGAATAGGCTCACGATTACGCCCTTTTACATTGAGTAAACCTAAAGCATTTATTAATGTTGCTGGTAAAACTGTATTAGAACATATATTAAATAAGTTTGAAAATACATTTGATTCAGATACAGAACTAATTCTAATAGTAGGATATAAAAAAAGACAAATTACCGAATTTGTGAAAAAGAAATATAATTCAAGATTCAAAATGGTGTTTATAGAGCAGATTCCACGTGGATACAATGATGATGTTCCGTTCTTCTGGGGTTTAGCTGATGCAGTTTATTTAGCTCACGAGCGATTTGAAGGAATAACTATTGACTCTAAAGATAAGGATAAGAGAGAAGGTGCGTTAATTTTCCTAGCTGACATGATTCCAATTGATGAATATTCATATATAATGTATCGTTATTTTGAATCCGATGTAGATGGAATTATAACAGTAATGGAAGTTCCTGAAGAAGATGCAAGTTCTTATGGAGTTGTTGTAGTTGATGAAAATTTTATTATAAAGAAATTGGTTGAAAAACCAAAAATATATGTCTCGAATTTAGCAATTGCAGGACCTTATGCTTTTTCGCATTCTGCTACAACAGCATTATTTAATAATATTAAAAAATACCTTGATCAAAGAAATGAAAATACTAAAGAAATTTATCTAACTGAAAGTCTACAAGATTTAGTTGATAGTGGTTTTAAGATAGCTGCTGTTAATTTAAAACAAGGAATATTAGATTTTGGAAGGCCTTCTGCACTTTTAAATGGAAGTAAATATTTATTGGAACTTTATTCTACTAAGAAAGAAGAATATTCGCAATTAAATATTACAATTGATAAGTCGTTCATTAAAAATCCTGTTTTTATTGGTAAAAGTTCAGAAATTATTAATTCTGTAATTGGACCACATGTTTCAATAGGAACCAGTTCAAAAATAGAAAATTGTATATTAGAAAATTGTGTGATTGAAAAAAATACTATTCTAAGAAATATCATATCTGGTAGCTCAATTATAGGAAATAATGTCCAAGTAGAAAATATTAGTAAGGATAATTTAATAATTGGTGATAAGAGCATTTTTTAGATATAAATATATCTATTTTAAAAAATATTGAAAATTGAGAATTTTAAAAAATATTATTAACTTCTTTAAAATATAATTATCTTGAGATAAAAATAAAATTTAATAAAATCGAGTTTTACGTGATCTTTTATGCCATATAATATTGCTTTTGATATTGCCCATAAACCGAGAGGTAAACTAGACGAGAATCTAACTGAAATGAGAGATTTTCTCAATGCAAATGAATTTATATGTTATAATTATTTAGAAACTCCGGTTACTCAACTTTCTTTAAAGCCATTTGATATTCTAGTATTTGTTTGTCCTGATTTTGCTAAAATTTCCTCTATGGAAATAACTGAAATAGTTAATTGGGTAAAAGAGGATGGTGGAGGATTACTCTTATTATCCCATGCTGGTGGTGATAAAGGTAGAAATAGCAATTTAAGTGAACTGAGTCAACAATTTGGTATGGGTTTTGAGAATGATCAAGTCTTAGATGTAACTTATAATCTTGGAATGGAAAATATGCCAATTATCACTTCATTTATTCCACCACATCCGATTACGAGCGGTATTAATTCTTTATGTTTTCGTTCTGGATGTTCTCTTGCAGTTCTAGGAAGTGCTTTCTCTATAGCATCCTCCAATGAAACATCAGAACCATTTTCCACACCTTTAATGTGTGTTTCTGAAGTAGAAATGGGCAGAGTCTGCACGATTGGAAGTTATGAAATGTTTCGTGATAAAGTAGGTGGAGGCTTTAGTTATGAGGACCACCCTAATTTAGTTTATAATCTTTTCAATTGGCTAATATCCGATTATAGAATGGATTTACGATCAAAAGGACAAGTTCCTAAAATCGCACCACAGCCAGTAGAAAGTCTTCTTCAATCACCTGATTATGCTTCAGAACCAATAGATTCAGCGGCAATCGATAATAAACCATTAGATATTGATTTTTCAATAAAAATCACAAGGAAAGAAGAATTAATCGAATTACTAAAAATTTTTCAAAATCAAATTAATAGGATTCAAAACACGTTTGATAAGTTAATAAATTATTTAGAGGGGTCAAGTAATCGTGCAGTTGGAGAAACAAGTTCGAATTTACCACATCCCCCTGCTGCAACAGAGAAGAAACCCAAAATTGAGCAGGATCTGGGAATATTAGAACCCCCTAAAGATATAACTCTTACAGAATTACCCATTAAGCCTAATCAATTAAAAAAGACTGCAGAAGATGTTTTTATTGGATTACCTGTTGAGGAGAAGGTTGATTTAAAACCAGCTCCCAAACTTACTCCTAAGAAAAAACCAAAGAAGAAAGATCTAAAAGCTGAAAGGGATGCTTTAGAGAGTAAACTAAATTCAGTTCATAATTTATTAGACTTTATTGAAAAGAAACATAAAGCAGGAACAATTAATAAACAAGATTATAATAAAAGAATAAGTCAGCTAAGAACAGATATTAAAAAAACACAAGAAAGAATTGATGAGTTAAACAATTTATTATAAAATTTTTTTAAAATATCTATATTCCTTAAATCTTTATCTTATATTCCTCATGAATTTTGGCTAAATTGTAATTAGGTAGGATGGTTATGATCATATCCACATGAGCCATTACAACTCATTCCTATTTGAAAAGGATTTGCAATAGGATCAGGAGTTAATCCTGTTTCAATCAGTTTGAGATTTAGGTTTATTAATTTTCCAGCTAAAGGAGGGTTCATATCTACCATTACATAATCATCTTCGACATATATTATCCAACCTGGAGATGACATTTCATTCAATCCAACTACTTCTACCATTTTTCCAATTTTTATCTCCTTATCAGGAGGAAACTGTTCTTTTGGTATTTTTTCAACAAGTAGAGGGTCAAATAAACCAAAGGCTTCTTCTGGCTGAAGTATAATTTCTTTTGATTGACCAATTTCCATTCCAATAATTGCATTTTCAAATCCACGAAAAACCTGTCCAGCGCCTACTTGAATTTTAATTGGGCCTCCATTACTAATTTCACTTGAATCAATTAGTATCCCTTTATCATCAGATAAGATATATTCAACCTTTACCACATCTCCAGGCTTTATTCCCATGATTATCACTTTTTTAGAATAATTCTAATTAGATTAAGAATATAGTATTTAAGATTTAATTGTTTATAAAATAAAGATGAAAAGAAATTATTTGTTTATACTCAATAATGAATTCTGAATTATTTGAATACTTTAAAAAAAATATATAAAATTAAAATTGCTATTTAAAAGTTTATTTTAATGATGATCACACCCACAACCACATGCTCCAGGAGGATCTGGCTCACAACCAATTTCTACAATTTTAATTTTAAAATTTAGTATTTTTCCTGCTAATGGATGGTTCATATCAATTACAACGAATTCGTCATTCACCTCTATAATCCTTGCAACGGAGCAATTTCCATCAGGAGCATCAATTCTTAATAGCATCCCTACTTCGGGGTCCATCTCTTTTGGAAATTGATTATGCTCTATTTTATGTTTTAACTGTGGATGAAATTCTCCATATGCTTCTGAGGGTTGAAGTTCAATTGAAAACTCATCTCCAAGTTTTTTACCAATCATAGCATTATCAAAACCAGGTATGACATGTCCAGCTCCAACTTCAAACTTTAAAGGAGTATTCTCATTTAGTTCAGTGCTATCAAAAATAGAGCCGTCCTCTAACCGTCCTTCATATTCAACTTTTATTATCTCGCCTTTTTTAATTGACATAGTGATCTATATTCTCTTTTTAATTATAATAAAAGAAAGAGATTTTATTATTGAATTGTTTATAAATTAAAAAGATATTTAAAGAAGTTTTTATAGCAAATTCTTAACTCTTATAGACTTACTTTGTTGGAGTTTAAAAATAGAAAAAAAAAATTAGAATTTTATCTATCTACCACTTTTAGCTCCATAACAATATTTCCCCATCCACCACATTTTACACCAGTATCAAAACAGCTTGCTTGTTTAAAGCGCATTTCATTAGGGTCTATACCCGCATATAATAATTCATTTACAGAATGAATTAATTTATCTAATTCAGATAGCGCATAGATACACACCTTTTTAGGGCATAATTTAGTAAGTAAATTACCTGCACCGTCAAAATAAAACTTATCTCCTACTTTATGTTGGCTATTACAACCATGAGATTCAATGACCTCAGCAATTATAGTTTTACCCAATAACTTTAATGATTTTGAAAGAACATCAACATTTCTGGGATTATCAAGAAAAGTCTGTAATTCCTCCTCATTATATCCAAAATTTTCTTTAATATTATTTTTCATTTCTTCACTAATATTCATAAATTCTTTCACTTATGATTTTTTAATTTGAGTTTATTGTGATAATATAAAATTAAATTTACAAATATCATCTCCTTTAGAGATTTTTTTTTCTGGTATTATTTCTCCATTAACATCTATTGCTTCTAACCATCCTCTATGTCGATGATTACAAGCACATATGTATTCTTCTTCTTTTTTAGATTTTTGAACTTCCTTCCAAATGAAACATTTATCAACAATAGCAACTCCTTCATTTTCAGATTTAGTAAAAAATTTGAATTTCATCACTTTTGGTATGAGAACTTCCATAAATGTATTTAAAATTTTAAATAATTCTGGAATTGATTTAGTATCTCCTTTACGGATTCCCAATGCATTAAGAATATGACGAGCCTCAATTCTTCCCATAGAACGTATTACTTCTTCATTTAAATTATTTGCTTTCTCAATTCCATACTTTTTTTTTGATTTTAAAAACCATTGACCATCGTGTTGAGCCCAACACATTTGCAATATAAATTTCTGTGTTTTTAAGGGGATTTCATATTTTTCTTTTATTAGTTTTTTTGAGGATATATCTTCTAAATCATTTGCTAACATACTTCATATACAAATTTAATGCAAATATTTAAAACTTTATCCGATCAAAAAAAACTAGTTTTAAGTTGAAACTAATATATATGATTAATGATGGCTAAAGATTT
>Ga0209427_10006267_pt1 | contig 13603 bp, 10 predicted proteins | sample DeeMarSWOR136_30_FD_187465 | JGI IMG/M metagenome (GOLD analysis project Ga0209427, IMG submission 187465) | Marine sediment microbial communities from White Oak River estuary, North Carolina - WOR-1-36_30 (SPAdes) (version 2) | ecosystem: Environmental > Aquatic > Marine > Intertidal zone >... | reverse complement strand
AATGCTAGAGGCTCAGCCGACAATATCATCCGAGAGAGCCATGCTGTTCACTGACTATTTGAGAGAACATGAGGATGAACCGATTCAGATCAGGCTGGCGAAGGCATTCTCTCACGTTCTTGCCACCATGACAATCCGTATCGAACCGGATGAGCTCATTGTTGGGAACTTGGGACCAACACCGCGATCCTGTCAGATATTCCCGGAGTATAGTTGGACCTGGATTAACGACGAACTGGAACGCTTTGACAAGAGGAGAACAGAACGGTTCGAGATAGGCAAGGAAGACAAGAAGATTCTGAGAGATGTGTTCGAATACTGGAAGGGAAAGAGTACGCTCGAGATTTCAAAGGACAAAATGCCGCAAGAATCCCAGCTCGCCTCTAAGGCGGGGCTCTTCACCATAGGCGCTCCGGGTACCGGGATAGGGCATCTTATTGTGGACTATCGAGGGGTCATAGAGAAGGGCATTGAGAGGAGAGCACAAGAAGCTGCTGAGAGGAAGAAACAGACAACAGACCCGAAGAAGATTGAGTTCTACGAGGCTTCCGAAATCACAATCAAGGGAGTAATCCGCTACGCAGAGAGGTTCGGAGACTTGGCGGAGAGCCTCTCGGTTCAAGAACAAGATACCGTCAGGAAGGCTGAGCTGAAACAGATAGCAGAGGTGTGCAGGAGAGTTCCTGCGAAACCTGCAAGGAGCTTCCATGAGGCTCTGCAGTCGTTCTGGTTCATTCAGTTACTTGTGCAGACAGAATCAAACGGCCATTCCATCTCAACTGGACGATTTGACCAGTACATGTATCCATTCTTCAGAAAGGACCTTGACTCAGGTCATCTAACAAGGGATGAGGCGGTCGCTCTTCTGGAGATGCTATGGATCAAATTCACATCTATCATCAAACTGAGAGATGAGTACTATAGCGTGGCGTTTGCAGGCTTTCCAATGTTTCAGAACCTGACAATCGGAGGTCAAGATTCTGAAGGGAAGGATGCGTGCAATGACCTCACTGAGATTATACTTGAGGTCACAGGGAACGCAAGGGTGACTCAGCCAACGGTTTCATTCAGATGGCACAAGGGCACACCTGAAGAGTTCAAGCTAAAGGTAGTCGATGTGATATCCAAGGGGCTAGGAATGCCCGGAGTCTTCAATGACGAAGTCATAATCCCAATGATGCTTGACAAGGGAACAGACCCGCAAGAGGCGAACAACTACTCCATTCTTGGATGTGTTGAACCTATCATAGAGGGCAAATCAGACCCGCGACAGAATATAGGATATGTTAACCTACCGAAGATACTTGAGGTCACTCTAAACAACGGCAGGGACCCAAGGACCGGTACGCTAGTGGGTTTGAAAACGGGGAACCCAAGAGAGTTTGATTCATTTGAAGAACTCTGGAGAGCGTACGAGAAGCAGATAGAACATGCCGTGGAGCTTCTTGTGAGAGCGGACCGAATCGCCGCTGGAGCCCTTGCAGAGAGGAAACCGACTCCCTTCATCTCTTCACTTCTTGAGGGTTGTCTGGAGAGCGGGAAGAACATGCAGGACGGCGGCGGCGTATACAACTCAGGGGGAATAATGGGAGTTGGCGTTGGGATAGTTGCAGATTCGCTCTCGATGCTTAGAAAGCATGTGTTCGAGGAGAAGACTATCTCAATGGAAGAGATGTTGGAGGCGGTCTCCAAGAACTTCGAAGGACACGAGGAATTTAGGGTCAGACTCCAGAACGACCCAGACAAGTATGGGAATGATATCGAGAGGGTTGACTTTCTCGCACGGGATACTGGCCGAGTGTTCTGTAACTCGATTCAGAGCAGGATGACAACCCGAGATGGGCCATACCATGGTGCTCTGTTCTCAGTTTCGATGTACATTCCACAGGGAGAGGTCTTGGGAGCCACCCCGGACGGAAGGAAAGCCGGCATCATGCTTTCAGACGGCGTTTCACCAACACAGAACCAAGATGTTCACGGGCCAACTGCAGCCATGAAGTCAGTGGCTCGGCTCGATCACGAACTCTGCTACAATGGAACCTTGTACAACATGAAATTCACTCCTGACTACTTCGAGAACGAAGCGAGCCGCAAGAAATTCATCAGTCTGATAGAGGGCTACTTTGAGTTGGGCGGCCTTCACGTTCAGTTCAATGTTGTTGACAAGGAGACTCTTGAGGATGCGAAAATCAACCCCCTCCAACATAGAGACCTAATCGTCAGAGTCGCTGGTTACAGTGCATACTTCATAGAGCTTGACCCGTTTGTGCAAGACGAGGTCATCGCGCGCACAGAATTCTCTCGAAGCAGTTGACTGAAGGGTCGCTGACGACAGATTTAACATCCAGGCCATTAGAATTCCATCTTGTTAACTGGATTCCTGGGTGTGATTCAATGGGATATGACGTAGTTACTTTCGGAGAAGTGATGCTCCGCCTTTCACCACCTAACTTCATGAGGTTTGAACAGACTACAAGCTTCGACGCTCATGCGGGAGGGGCGGAGATGAACGTAGCTGTCGCTTGTGCCAGACTGGGACTAGAATCGGCATATGTGACAAAGCTAGGTGACAACTCGATTGGTCATTTCATCAGGAACAAAGCCCGAGAACATGGAGTCGACACTTCTCACATACTCTGGGATCCTGAGAGTAGATGCGGAGTCTACTTCGTGGAATTCGGAGCAGCACCAAGAACCAACAGAGTCATCTACGATCGCAAGGAGTCAGCCATCAGTAAGACAAGGCCGGGAGAGTTTCCCTGGAAGGATATACTGGGGGGCACGAAGCTGTTTCACACTAGTGGAATCACGCCAGCTCTCAGCAAATCCTGCGCTGAATCAACCGATGAAGTGCTGAAGGTCGCACAGGAGCAAGGATGTAAGGTATCGTACGATGTGAACTACAGAGGCAAGCTGTGGTCACCTGAGGAAGCGAACAAGTTCACCAAAAGCGCATCAGAATTCATTGACATTCTAATCACCACAGAAGAGGACACTAAGGTAGTCTATGGCATTGAGGGAAAGGACTACGAGGAGGTAGCAAGGAAACTGACTGACAAGTTTGGCTTTGAGGTCGTGGTCATCACTCTGCGTGAAACTCCTTCTGTCTGGCAAAACAAATGGTCAGTCTTCGCCTACTCAGACGGGAAGGTATTCAGAAGTCCGACCTATGACGTCGAGGTCGTTGACCGCCTCGGAGGCGGTGACTCATGCAGCGCTGGTTTCATCTACGGCTACCTAGTCCTGAAGGACTTGCAGAAGGCAGTCGACTTCGGCTCAGCTTTCTCAGCTCTAAAACACTCTCTCCCTGGAGACCTTGCATTCGTGTACAAGTCCGAGGTTGAGAAACTAATCAAAGGCCGTGAGAGGGGTCTGCGGATAGACAGGTAGGTGCAATCACGATGTGGAACAAGAAGAAGGCCATGGATTTGATTTATCAAACAGGTCTCATCCCTATCATTAGAGTGGACTCTGCAGAAACTGCATTTAAGGTGGCGGAAGCTTTCATCGAAGGAGGGGTAAGCATTATAGAGGTCACTTTCAGTGTGCCAGGAGCTACCGACGTCGTTCGAAGACTTTCCCAAGAACTTGGTGACAAAGTCCTCGTCGGCACCGGGACCGTTTTGAACGCTGATATGCTGAACGCGGCAGTGGAGGCTGGGAGTGAATTCATAGTTAGCCCAGGCTATTCTGAAGAACTGATCAAGGCGGCTCAGAAGCACTCGAAACTATGCATCCCGGGTGCAATGACCCCTTCCGAGATACTCGACGCGCACAATTTGGGGGCTGATGCTGTCAAGGTATTTCCTTGTGGCAACCTCGGGGGAGCAGCGTACATCAAGGCAGTGAGAGCTCCGCTTCCTCATATTCCGCTCGTGCCAACTGGTGGGGTTAATCTCGAAACGGCCGGACCGCTTCTGGAGGCCGGTTCGTTTGCATTGGGGGTTGGAAGTGCGATCACTGACAAGAAAGCAATCAAGGATGGTCGGTTCGAAGTGATAACGGACAACGTGAAGAAGTTCATCCAGGTCGTCAAGGAGTACAGATGAAAAGAGCCCTCGTGTCTTCTCCCTACGACCTGAGTGAAGCTACTGATTATTCTCCTTGAATTCTGTCAGGAACGAAGCAAGTTTCTTGACGCCTTCCAAGTTCATTGCATTGTAGATAGAAGCCCTCATTCCACCCACGGAGCGATGCCCCTTGAGTCCAACAAGATCTCTCTCTAGTCCCTCAGAAACAGCCCTTGCTTCAAGGTCCGGACTCTTCATTGTGAATGTGACGTTCATTAGAGACCTAGAGTCTGAACGGGCATGACCTCTGTAGAAGCCCTCAGACGAGTCAATCACATCATAGAGAATCTTGGCCTTCTCTCGGTTTTGCTTCTCAATCTTCTCGATGCCACCAGACTCCTTCCAGTATTCAAGCGCCAGTTTGCAGATGTATATCGCAAAGCACGGGGGCGTGTGGTACAATGAGTTCTTCTCGACCTCGGTCTTCCACTTCATCAGAGTGGGAACGTCATCCGGAACCCGATCAAGCAGGTCTTCTCTTACAACCACAAGCGTGACACCTGCAGGTCCAAGATTCTTTTGAGCTCCCGCGTAGATGACCCCAAAATCCTTCACCTCTATTCTACGGGCCAGGAGGTCTGAGGACATGTCACACACTAGCGGCACTGAGTCAGGTACAACTGGCCATTCTTGCCACTGAGTGCCGTAGATTGTATTGTTGCTGGTGATGTGCGCGAAAGCAGCGTTCTCACTGAAGGCAACTCCTTTTGGAATATACGAGTAGTTATCGTCCTTGGAGGATGCCACGACTTCGACATCCCCGTAAAGCTTCGCTTCCTTCAATGCCTTTGATGACCAAGTCCCAGTGTCCACGTACTGCATGGGTCGCCCCGGTATCTGGAGGTTCACTGGTGCCATGAAGAACTGCGTCGAGGCGCCTCCCTGAAGCCAGATGACCTTGTATTCGTTGGGAATCTCCATGAGTTCCCGTACAAGCTCCGTAGCATCGTTGTGCACCTTCTCATATTCTTTCGATCGATGTGAAATCTCGAGTATTGACATACCTGTACCTGCGAAGTTCAGAAGCTCCTTCTGTGCCTTTTCAAGGGCCGGCAACGGTAGTGTCGCAGGGCCCGCATAGAAGTTGAAAACCCTCTTTGACATGTTAAACACCTACAGTTTATTGATTGTAAATCCCGTCCAGACCTTGGGATAGAAGAACGTGCTCTTCTGTGGCATGACCTCAATATTCCTGGAAACTGACTCGACCTCTTCGATTCGCGTAGGATTCATGAAGAATACTGCCTGAGCATCACCTTCTACGGATTTGATGGCCTCTTCCACTGCGTCGCCAATTCCTTTCACGTAAACTACATACCCCCCGCCCTTCATTGTCCCCTGTGCCAGTTTCTCCTTGTCAATCCCTAGAATACGATCTAGAACAAGCGAATGGAGGATAGCAACATCAAGCCTACGATGCTCTGGTGACTTGTCAGGAAGAACCTCATCCATGACTGTGCGATCCTTCAGCGTCAATGAATAGAATTTCTCGTCATCAACATACAATCCAAATGAATGCTCGCCATTGCGGAACTTCTCATTGATTAGAGAGAACATTTCGTCTTTGCTGTCAAAAGCAATTAGATCAAAATGCTCTTCCAGTTTCGTCAGAAGCTCCTCCCTTGAGAACTCGTCCAGATTCTGTACGACACGGTGGGTAGGGAGGATTACCAAGCCCGGGTTGCGAATGTTCACGAACGTCAACATCCTGTATTTCGCACTCTCCAGCTCTGGATTCTCCTTGGAGAGTGCAAGAGCCGTCTTGTACCTATGGTGACCATCAGCGATAATGACGTATTTATCTTCCATATGCTTTGTGACAAGTTTCGTGTCCTCACGGTCGTCAATTATCCAAAGTCGATGTCGCACATCGTCTTGATCAGTAATGTCAATCACTGGCGCGTTCTTCATGCATCTATCAAGCAGTTGGTCAACATAACCTTCATGGTCCGGATAAATCACGAATATCTGGCCAAACTGCGCCATGCATGCATGGCAGAGACTCAGCCGGTCTTGGATATCTTTTGGCAGAGTTTCCTCGTGCTGCAGGACACCAGCGAACGAACCTTCGTCAGAAGCAGATGATGCAAAGTCCTCGAGACGGATTAGTCCAATGAATCCGAATCTGAACAACTCTTGGTCGTTCACATTGAAGTTCTGCCCATAGACATAGAAAGCATCCTTCTCGTCTTGTTTCAGGACACCTTTGTCAATCCAATCCACTAGAAGGTCACGTGCCCTTGTGTATTGGTTGTTCTCAGAGGTGTCTCCGTCCTGTGGCTTGTTCTTGATGATCCATGACATGTTGTACTCAGACTGAAACTGTAGTTCGTCCACCTTTGCGCCCTTGATTATGTCGTAGGGCGGGGCGACAACCTTGCCTAGGGCCCCCACCTTCGACTCATCGTATCTGAATGCTTTGAAGGGAATGACTCGGACCATCTTTCATTACTCCCCTAGGGAACTAGGGTGCGAGCGGGAATGACCCGGTCGCCGTCGCCACTACATCATAAGTTTTTCTTTCAGGCACAATACGATGTACTGATGAGAAGATGCCTAGTCGCTTAACAGTCAAACTTAAATGAGTATCATCCACGTGCACGCGGACCATAACCAAAGTCGGGGAGTGCAATATGGAGTTCTGCGAGAAGTGTGGTGCACTGATGCTTCCGAAGAAGCTCGAGAAGAAGCTGATTCTGAAATGTCGCGAGTGTGGTCACGAGAAGAACGTCAAATCGAAGCCTGAATACAAGGTGGAATACAGAATCAAACACAGTCCTCGAGAGAAGATTGTCGTGCTGGAGGAAGAGGGCCGCACGAGTGAAGAGGTTTCTGAGGACGAACGCAGAGAACGAAGAAAGGCAATCTTGGAGCATTTCGAGTCTGATGATTGAATCACTTCGAACAATCTTTAATATGGCAGGATACGATGGGAAGCTGCAATTGGGTGGAAGAGTGGTTGCTTCGCACATTTTGTCGGAAGTGCCCTTCTCAAGTCGACCTTCTCAAGCACAGGTGGAGTTCTCATGACTGATTCTGGTGATAGTCATTTCTACGACCTACAGGGATACATAGTGGAACACGGGAACATCGCAGACAAGATGCGCCTCATCTCGGCTGGCTACAGACTGCCTCAGGACGTTGTCGACAGGACGCTTGCATCTCTGGAAGAGGTTCTGAATAGAGACGGCGGAGTTCCAATCGACCTAAAAAAGGGGAATCCAAGTTCTGTGAAGGAAACCGCTGAGATGCTTCCTCTTCTGGGGGCATTCAAGAAGACCCACACCGAACTCATCCAGAAGATGGTCAAGTTCCTTGTATCACGGCAGAAGGCAGATGGCGGGTTCGCTGAGGCTCTGAACCTAGACCCATTCATTGATGATAGGTATGGGATGACGTGGGGCAGGAGATGGTATCCTGTAGGGAAGAGCATAACATGGCTCACTGGCAAAGCCCTTGAGGCCCTATGTCTTGCCGACTTCGATGACGAGGAACGCCTTCGAAGATCGCGGGATTTCCTGCTTCATACTCAGTATGAGGACGGGAATTGGCCCGATTTTCAGAACATGGATGAGTCAGACCCCATGGCTACAGGCAATGTCCTCTCGGGACTTAGAGCCATGGACATCAAGGCAGATAGCGAGGTCTATCAAGGAGCTCGTGCGGCACTCTTTCATCACCTTCAAGACGCGCTGGAGAACAAGTCCACATATGATATGATTGACTTGACTGCGGTTTGCCCACCCGAAACAGAGAAAGAGAGGGAAGTTGTCAGAAGCGGTATTGAACTCATTCTCGAAACGCAGAATAAGGACGGCGGATGGTCGCAGTTGGGTACAAAGAAAAGCGACCCCGAGTTGAGCTCGATACTCGGATTTGTGCTTAAGAAATGCGCCAAGTACAAATAGGGTTCCTCCTTCGGCGATTCATGACACTCAAGAAACTCGCAGTAGTGGAGACCGGAGGGGAATGGGTGGCAGGCGTCTTTACGCCCTCAGGTCTCTATGCAACGTCCTTGCCCCGGAAGTCGCGCAAGGAGGCGATTCGAGCAGTGGACGGGGTAGACTTGGAGGAGAGTAATGAGCCAGAGCTCATCGAGATCGTCAAAGCCGCCTACGCTGTGACTAAGGGTAAAGACCATCCTGCTCTCAAGAGTGTTAATCTGGATCTCTCAGATTTGACTGAGAAGCAACGGAGGGTGATGGAAGAGACCCTCAGAATTCCGAGAGGTTCGACAGCAACCTACGGAGATGTGGCGAAACGTGCGGGAGTTCCTAGTGGCGCCAGGTTTGTAGGCAACGTGATGGCCAGCAACCGGCTCGCCCCAATTGTGCCATGCCATAGGGTCGTTGCCAGCAAAGGACTAGGTGGATATGGCCTCGGACTTGGGAAAAAGATGGAGATTCTGACCCTGGAAGGCGCCTTCGCGGACTAATGTATCATAACGCTTTAAATAGGTACTAATAGTTCTAATTGCGGGACCTCTACGGAAGTGTGTGTGCTTGAACCTCAAAGTTCGCAGAAATGGAGAAACTGTGGAGCTACGCAAAGTTGAGCTTGAATCACTAAGCCCTCCTTTGTTCAGGACCTATATTGGTTACAACTCCTTGAAGCGCCTCGGATACTCTATCTCGTTCATACGTCCGAAGAAGAGTTCATCTGGGGACTTCGAACGGATTCGCTACAATTTCATGGAACGAGGAGTAATGACACGACAACTGGAAGATGAACTCGAGCCAGACATGAAGCGTGGGATTCTGAACCAGCTGCCTCGAGGAGACTTCAGTATCGTGCTCCTACTGACCCAAGTACCGCGTCGTGGAGTCAACATCAGACTGGACAAGTTCCTGTATGATTTTCTCGGATGCATTCTGATGAGGAATGAAGAGGTACTTGATGTTGTAATGAACACCACGCCCACTAGGGACATACTCATGCCAGCATACGAAGTCCACATGGAACCAATCGAGGCTATGTAGGCAGTTCCACACCTGCAACCGCTTTTTGGAGTCCGTCTATGGATTCATCTTGGTTCAATTCCTCTTGGACAATGTGTTTTCAATCTGCAATCATTCTTATCAGGTAGAATAATCAACTGTCTTGGTGTGTGATCCCGGCCATGCCTCGTAAGACTCGTGATGTTCCCAAGGAAATCGCTTCCTTTGGGGAACGACAGTTTCAAGAAACGGGAGCTGAGAAGGTCGAGATACTGCGGGTCAAAGCCGCCACCATGAGAAAGCACTTCTCAAAGCTTCGGGGAATCACATATCTCGTTGGTGTGGTCAGTCTCGACATTGCGAGGGTCTACTTCTTTGACGCAGGTGGAGTGATGCTTGTTGGAGAGAATGTTGAGCACTCACAGTACGATAAGATAAGGAAGAACTCGCGCCTTCTAGCAAAGTTCGAGAAGGTTAAACCACCCACTGAAGAAGAACTCAGAATCGAGGCGACAGAGGAACTCAGAAATGACCTAGCCCGAGAAATGAAGAGAGTAGTAAGAGGATTGGGGAGCAAGGAACCCGAATTCCCCACAGTCTTCGTCACAAAAGGAAGGCTGGAATCAACAAGCCAGGGATTTGGGCTCGAGATATCCGAAGACGGAGCGATGGTGTTTGAACAGGCGACTCTTGAGTCCGTAGGTGGGCGTGGTGTCATCACCCGTGCAGCGTTCTTGCAGCTACTTGACAGAAACCTCCAGTCTTTGGAAATAAGCCAAGCCGTGGGCAATGCCATTGCGTTGGCCCTAATCCCTTCTAAACTCAGGAAGGAATGGTGGGAAGCTTGGTCGGAGCTTTCCAAGGATTTGCCGATACAGTCTCTGGTTGGACATCTGAAGAAACACATAGACTGCTATTCTTGGCGAGGATTCAGTCTGATACTTGACCTTTTGCGGGCACTTCCTGCTTCACTGGAGCTTGACGAACACCTTGAGGCCCTCAGACAGCTTCACGATGCAGTTGAGGTTCCACTTGGAACAGAAGAACACTTCGTGATCAAGGGTTTCTGCAGTACACTCTCCAGACCCCGGAAACTTGCATCGCGCCGTTATCTGCTGGAGAAGATTCATCTTGCTCCCAGAGCAATTTGCGATCCAACGCCGCTAGGAGTCAGACTATACTTCAACGAGTCTGATACAGACGGTGAATCAGACAGCTGGTTGAGGGTGGAGTACGCAAAAGGTTCAGAGATTCGCAAACTGGTGCTAAGTGAGAATAGGGGAGATGTGCTCAAGTCTGTTGACTACCACCTAGACATTGGAGACATCTTCCCCAAACCTGGGGGCATTGAAGCTCACGGAGTGTCCGTCTTGGCATGGATTCTTCACAGACTTGGTGTCGGCAGGAAAGATGATAGGACCTTTGAGAGCGGCATTGAGTTCACTGAAACCAATTTGGAAGCTGGGGAAGGTGCGGTCTTGGAGCGATTGATGCACGGCGATCTGAGCGTGCTCTCGAACACTCTGATTGGGTCACCCCAGAGAATCGACTCTCTGGTCAAGAAGGGGCGAATCATCCTGCTTCCTAATTTCAACCACGTTGGGATAAGGCCGACATTCCTGCTCGCCGGAAAAAAGGACAACGTAGTGTCCGCCGCCAGTCAATCCGTGGAAGCTACTCTATTTCACGCTGAAACGAGAAGCTACGGAATAGTGGCAACGCCAACGGTGTGGGCCAAGAGAGTTCTGACAGCAGCAACAGAAGCCGGCGTAGAGTTATGGCCCATTCTGAATGTTGAATCAACCAAGGGCTTGGTCCGTAGTGAACGAGCTTATGCTTCTGGTCTGGATTACCCTCTCTGGAGCGACGGAAAGCCTAGCTGATTACTTCTTCCACTGTGCCTATTGCTCGGGTGTTCGCCTCTCTGAGTACTATCTTGTCCCCAACTTCTATTGCTTCAGGGAAGGACATGAACTCTAGGGTAACGCGGGCGAAATCTCCCACACTCAGGTAGTCTGCATCATAGATCTTCTTGAGCGTCACGGTATGTTGTATCGTATGGCTCTGAAGAACGGGTGAGTATCCGACAGAGATTCTGGTGGGATGGCGAGTAACAACTATGTTAGCATCAAAGACACGACAACTCTTGACGTCATCATCCGGGTCTGTGAGCAGTTGACCTCTTCTGATACTGTGCTTATCAACGTCCTTAATGTCAAAGCCGAACAGGTCGCCGGACTTGACTGTACTGATTCTCTTCTTGAACATCTCAATGCTGAACAGTCTTCCCTCTTGCATTTCTCCATTCACATCAGGACCTACAAGAAGCGTCTGTCCTGTCTTGAAGACTCCCGACCTGACTGTTCCAGTGACTACCACGTTGGTGCCTCTTATCCCTCGATAGACCTTGTCTACGTAGGCACGAGCAGGTTTGGTAGGATCAAGATACCTCGAGTTGGAAGGCAGATTCTTGAAAAGACCCGTAACAAGCGCCAAAGACTCAGCGTCTGTTGCAGCAAACTCAAGCATCGGGACGATGATTCCATGCTCAACCTCGGCCACAAGAGGCGGAATCTCGTCTTCTGTCTTAATGCTGACCGGTATCTTTCCAATCTCTTTCAGCGACTTTCTGATGACCTCTGTCACCAGGCCAAGATCCCTCTTTGTGGACTTGTCAACCTTGGAAATCGCAACAATGAAAGGAGTCCCTTGACTAGCCATGAGAATGAGGTGCTCGCGTGTTATTTCATCGAGACGCCTCAGTCCTGTTCGAGCCTCCTCAGCCCTTATGAGATCCGCTTCGTCCGGACAAGGAACAAGCACTAGTCCATACTGTGCGTCAGCTCCAAGGATGCTTCTAATCATCGTCTTGCTGTATTCCCTGTGGCCAGGAGCATCAAAGAAAGTAAGGATCTTCGAGGAAGCATCAAGAACCCTTGCAGACTCGGCCTTGTCCAGAGGGTTATTGAGATGGACGGACTTCCCGTCTTCAGTGAAACCCACGAAAGCAAGATGGATGTCAGCTGTCTGGCCTCGCGCGATTTCTTGAGGATGGATAAGGAGAAACGCCCTTGACCTCCCCGCACCGTTGTCTGGGGTCCCTGTGACTATTGAACCGATGAGGGTTGACTTGCCGGAGTTCACTCGACCTGCGACATTGATCGAGCAAGTTTCCTTGACCTCGAGTGCGGCGATTCTCTTTAGGAGGTACTTTCCTACCAGACCCTTTTCAGTTTCAATACGCTCTTCTTCAACAACCTCCACTTCTGCCTCCCGGCATAGTTCGTGGAGAATCCCCTCTGCAGTTGATATTCGCGACTCGGTGAGACCGAAGACCTCCCAACGCTTGCCGCCGATGTCCTCAATTCCTACAAGGAAGAGTCCCTCAAAGGGGTTCTCGCATGTCATGAAACGTATGCGCGTGACTAGCTTCTGGCGACGCTCAGGTTTCAGGTCTGCCTTTGATAGATTCCTTTTGAACTCCATATTCTGGGTTTCGCCCTTCTGAAGGAGCCGCTTGATTTCCTCCACAGAAGTCATTGAGAATACGTCCGTATGTCCTGTGCTCTGATTGTTCCAGTTATAAGCACTATCAATGTTCTAAGGCGTTTCTGTCGGCAAGACCTGAAGTGTAGTAATCAGGCAAAAGCATATCAGTCGCACAGTGAGAACGCCAAAAGAACCCGGCGCCGAGGGTAGAAGAATGCTAAGACACCATTTGATACTCATACTCTTTGTAATCACGCTGCTCGTACCGGCCACGCCAGCTGCCCAGCGCTTTTCGATGTCACTGGAGCAGAGTCTAGTACCTTCCATCGACCCTCAACTCCGAATGGCACTAGCTTCCTCTTCCGTGTCATCTGTGCCCGAAAGCCTAGCAGGCATTCGCGCAATCCTCCAGTTTGAACAGGAGTTGACAACACAGCAGCTGATTCTCGCGGAGTCACTTGGAATTAGGTTTGAGAGAAGAGGAGATTCAGTAGTTTCTGTAGGAAAAATCTACTCGGCAAGGGTAAGTGACACAGCTTCACTCAAAGCGCTGTCAGAGATAGGCCTTGTTCGAGCAACTTCCGGTGAGAAACAGTACTACTCTGCCCTTCAGTCATCAGTGGCAGCCATGGGTGCAGACGATGTCTGGACATACTTGAAGAAAGATGGAAATTCGATCAATGGGTCTGGCGTCACAGTTGCTGTGATAGACTTGGGAGTTGAGTGGACCCACCCGAGTCTCTGGCGACAGACCGAAGGTCCCTACGATGTGATATTTGACAGCGGTGATTACTACGTTGATATCAATGGGAATGCATTGCCGGATGCAGGTGAAGGCTGGAAGCGCTGCAGCAGAGATAGATGTCTGTACATGCAGCGGGCGCCGGGAACGGCGCTGCGCAGAATGCGTTCTTCGCAGACCGTTGCCAATCACTCTGTGCAATGGCTGTCGCGATATCGGTTTGCGATATCGTTTCCTTGTCCATCGTGGAGTCTCGGTCCCGTTCTCTTCTGTCCATCATCCGTCCTCCTGTTCCGTTGTAGCAGCAGCGTGCTATACTTCTCCCGTAGCTTCGGCATGCTCAGGATGTTCGCTTGCCAGATGTC
>Ga0209427_10006266_pt1 | contig 13603 bp, 15 predicted proteins | sample DeeMarSWOR136_30_FD_187465 | JGI IMG/M metagenome (GOLD analysis project Ga0209427, IMG submission 187465) | Marine sediment microbial communities from White Oak River estuary, North Carolina - WOR-1-36_30 (SPAdes) (version 2) | ecosystem: Environmental > Aquatic > Marine > Intertidal zone >... | reverse complement strand
TCACTCCTTCATGGAGGAAATCGACGACGCCCTATCCGAGGTAGGGGTCAGGTACACGATAACCACCAAGTAATGGCATCAATACTTGGAACCTGCTGCAAGATACCCAATTTTTTATTTAAATACCGGAAGAACACCGTTAATGATTGCGTTAAAACTACTTTTTCCCCTCTCATACAATTATGACTCTGACATAACTAGGAATATTTATCCAAAATTACTCTTTAGTTAACTTTTAATAGAGAAAAATTCTAAAAAACGTTAATAGGTTCAGCGGAAAAACGCTTATAACAAGTAACCAATTATAATGGAAACGCTAAATCGACGATCCGCGGCGCTGCCTTTCCTAAAAAACGCCTATAGTAATTAACCAACGATATACCCATAGGATAAATATCACTTGTATATGATGGGCTGGGTCTTGGTTACAAGCCTAACCCCGTTGCGAGGATGTACTACTCGAATTCGAGAGCCACCTCGAGGTAGACGAGGGGATCGACGTAGAAGACACCCTCTATAACGCAGACGGGAATGAGCCAGCTGAAGCCACTCGGATTATCCGTTTAGTAAACCAGTGGTTATAGAACACACCCACATAGCGCTAAAAACCCATCAAGTTTCCCTGATGATAGAGAAAACTATATTTTTCAAACTAACCAAGACCGATGCGTGATGAAGTGAATCGCTACCCATAAAAAGAGGGCTCATTTGTCGACACAGAAAATTAAAGGACATAGACCAACCATGTTGACGCAGGATGATCGTTGACGCCTCCCTCTTCGCGGTGTGTGGAAGGTACTGCGGCAACTGCGTCTGGTACCTCGGCGAAAAGGAAACCGGCTGCCTAGGTTGCTACATACACGAGGGACACCCCGCCTGGGGAGAGTGCGAAGTATACTCATGCGTCGACCACCATCACATTAAGTTCTGTGGTCTATGCGACGAGTTCCCCTGTGACCTATTAGTGAACTACTATGACCCGGGGAACCTGGAGGGACCGAGAAACGCCGCCATACGAGTCGCGGTCAACGCGTACCGCGCAAAACATGGAGACAGGAAGACCTTAGACTATCTTAAGAGAGTCGGCGCCTTGAACAAACCAGCGAAGTAACCCTATCAAAATGTGGGTGGTTAGGTTACTTAACATCTCATAAACCACGTTTTCAATTTAACGATTGATCTTGTACACGAGTTAGCTACCAGAAACTTTTTTCCCGTTCTAATAACTGGGCAATTATGTAGTCACCAAAAAATGGGTAGAATTTTGAACATCGAGACGTCCCCAGAAAAACGCTTATCGTAAGTATCCAACGATAAGGAAAATGTCAAGTCGTTGAAGCCACCGATAACAAGAAATGGTGGACTGAGGGGTATGAGCCCAAAATTTTCACCATCAGTATTTGAAATAATGATTTTCTTTTTAAAAAACACAGGGGGAGTGTTCGAACCTTACACATTGTCGAGATATCTCCCTAGACAACCCACTTTCTATTTCAGGCGTATATGCAACGCGGTTTGCACCCGAGATCACACGCCTTCCTCATCCTAGCTCACTCAATTCACGAACATGGTTCTAAATTTAATCATACTCCGTCTTTACACCACGTTCTATCCGTTCCTTAAACTCCTCGAGGTCCCCTTCTTCCCATTTGCTACCTCTGTATCCGCTCCTCAGAACCACGCCTAGGATATCGTCAAGAACCCTCTCTAACTCGGGGGTCAACTCCTTCAGGAAAGGCGTTGTCGCCATTCCGTAGAGAACATAGTCGGCTACTACATCGAAGAAGTTTTGCATGCCGGGGAGCAATAGGAAGTGCTCGATTAGGTTTTCATAGAATGTCGAGACCTCTGGATCAGGCTTTGTCCAATTTCCATCCTTCGGATGCCCGTAGGGCAGGCCTGCTAAATCATAGACGAAGCCGGCGTCGCCTAGCCCCTCCTCGTGTGCCCGCCTTAAATGAACAACATTAAACGGGTCATACCCCATGAGCTGACACGCCACGGCGTCCGCTGCGACGACGTCGTTGGAGGCTATCACCGTCTGGGCGTACACCGGCGTGCACGATAGGGGCCCCCAGGCATCACCGCCAACAGTTCCATCTATCACAGTCAGGGTCGGGGTGAAGGCTCTGTTCACGTCACAGATCACCTCCGATATCCCGAACCGGTGATACTTCGCCTTATTCCTCTGAGGGAACGTGCCGTACATGTTTTTCATACCTATGGTTATGCTGGTAAGGAGATGGGTCTTCATGGTGGGAACCGAGATGATGACGTCAGCATCGACTAACTCTTTGGAAACAGGAACGATCCCCGTGGCGCTTTTCTTGCCGAAGTCGAAGTAAACACTCTCCGTCTTTGAGAGATTCACAAGCGGGACATCCATACGATCAGCCCACTCCATCCAGCCTTGTTCCTCCGCCGCTGGCTCGAAGTCGGTCCATATCATGTCAGCGTCAGCCACGAAGGGTTCGGCGTTCGCCTCCAGGACCATCTTGACCAACTCCTCCAAGACTTCATGGCTGGTGAAGCTGCCCTCTATCTTCGGGTTCCCTCCACATATGTTGGGCTTGATGAGAACCTTGTCACCTGCCTTCACGAAGCGGCTCATGCCACCGAGGGCTTCGACTGCTTCCCTCGTGATTTGACTCGACAGTGGACCCCTTCGGACAGCAACTTCCGTGACGGGTTTCTCCTTCCTACTCTTGACGTGTTCATAGGAGACGGTTTTGAGTGTGAATGCTCCTACGTCTTGGCGGAGGGCGATCACATAGCCGAGAGAAATCCATAGCGGATAGAGGAAGAACATGGAGACGACGAGGGATAAGGGGACATCGGCCTTGCTGATCCCGGTGATGTTCGAGTGGAACATCCAGACAGAGCCCTCGCTGTAAGGCAACGGCCAGGGAATAACATCCAAGTATAACAGGGAGCTCCCCCCTACGAAGAGCATAGAGATAACTGCCCCAACTAGAACAGTGGATCGGAGGCTCCACCTGAATCTCCTTGAGACATGGTACAGGAACATACCAAGGATGAACAGAACCGGCGGATCAAGGAAAAAACTCAGCAGGACTCCTCCAAGCAACTACCATGTTGCATGCACTCAAGAAAATAAAAGGTCTTACCCCGTCTGCATACATACCTGAGGTCTTATTAACTTGACCGAGATTTTGAGACCGTGAACAACAAGAACCTGCTGATCGTCTTTGCATTGATCTGCGTCACAACCGTATCCTTCTTCTGGGGCGGGTATCAAACCTTGACGCCTTTATTGTTCCTCTCCGGCCTCTTTTTTGTATCAGTAATCTGCCTCTGGTTCTCGTCGTACATGGAGACGAGGAGTCTCGTCACCTTATCCGTAGTAGCCATGGTGCTGGCGTTTGTCGATGAGTATGCACACACCTCGTCAGGGGCCTTCAGCTACTTCGACGGCATGACTCCATCACTCCTCGCCGTATTCGGGTGGAGCCTTTTCGTCTTAGGCATCGTAGCCTCCGCCCAGTTCCTATATCACAGAAAACCTTTGGGAAGCCTAGATGGCAGCGCTTCAAGGAGCCTGTTGGTCCTGATACCCTTCTTCCTACTAATCGTGTGCGCATGGGCCCAAGGCTACCTACGTTTCTTCAACCTGTTGTTGGTATCTGTATACATCTTTCTCTTCACGGCGAGCCTCTATTACTCGTACTCGCACCAGTTTGGCTGGTGTATGTGGGTGGTGATATCCAGTTTGATCTTTAGCGCCACCATGGAGTATCTAGGGGGGATTGAGGGCCTTTGGGTTTATCAGTACAATGAACCAACAGCGTTCTTCATAGTTTTTACATGGACCCTAAGGGTTTTAACTATCCTCGCGGCCTCCTCACTCCTCGGCGTGGAGATTCAGGAGTAACAATCATGATCAACGGATAATGAAAATTATAGTTTTTTCTGATAATGAGATGAATAACAGACTAGTGGACTGGGGGGGATTTGAACCCCCGACCTCCTGGTTGCAAACCAGGCGTTCATACCCCTGAACTACCAGCCCTCACCCATCAACATCCCCAGCCTTCTCATTAAAAGTTATTGGAACGCTTCATAAGCCACAACCACAGGAGAATAAGCCATGCGCCCCGTGAAGGCAGTGGTGTTCGACCTAGACGGGACCCTCATGGACAGCAAGATAGACTACGAGAAGATGGGCACTAGGATTAGGGAACTCTTGGTATCTATGGGGCTCCCCGAGCCGCTGGAGGACCGCCGCAAGGTGTACCGGGTGATCAGGGGCGGAGCCGCCGCTCTTCGGGAGTATGGTCTCCCAGAGGCGAGCTTGGAGGCCACCATGGCCGAGATGGAGATCATAATGAACGGTATCGAGCTAGAAGCCCTCCCCAACATGGAGCTGAAGCCCTACGCCAGGGAGGTCGTCGCGGAGCTTTATGGAGCGGGTCTCTGCCTCGGGGTCGCCACAAGGAGCCACCGGGAGTACACTCTCCGCGGTCTCAAGAACCACGACATGCTTTGCTTCTTCCACCAGGTCGTTGCGCGGGACGACGTCCCCTACCCCAAGCCCGACCCCAGGCACCTCCTACACATCATCCGGCTCCTCGGCGTGAAGCCAGAGGACACTTTGTTCGTGGGGGACACTACCACGGATCTCCAGACCGCGGACGCGGCGGGCGTAGAGTTCATTGGCTACTGGCGTGACGACTCGTGGGCCCAAAGGCTCATGGAGGGCGGATGCAGCAGAATAGTCAAGGATCTGAGGGAGATACCGAGACTGGTTAGATAGAGGGCTTAATGGGAAGGTACCCTCCAGGAGGCAAGTTTAAAAATGGTGGAGGCGGTTTAACGTGACTAGCTCGGTCCAGCTTTTAACGACCTTCGTGGCACCTCCCTCAAGGAAATCAGATGGTTGATGCATCTTCGACTGAAGCAGACCGATCCTCTCGGGGATGCCATAATCCCTGTAGACCGTGAAGTATCCCGGGAAGTCGTCGACGACTCGATGGACGCTGTGGGCGCCGACAACCTTGTCCACCAGCGCCTTCCTGGCTTTCCCTACCTCGCCCTTACCCCAGTCCTCTTCCTTGAACATGACCAGCTCCGTGTCTTCGATGGGGAAACCGAACCTCCGTAGCTGGGAGATCGTCTCCTCTCTTACGCGTTCAAGCCGGCCCGTGATGTAGACTATATCTGCTTCTTCCTGCCACCTCTGGAGAACATTGGCCGCGTACGGGATCGGCTCGTCCAGCTTCATCAGCCTTACCCCCTCTACGTTTCTACAGAGCATGGTCTCCGTGAACCGCTTCTGCAGGTCCCTCATCGACGGTTTCTGTTCCTCCGTGGCGTATCTCTCGAATATCTGACGCGCCGTCAAGGTCTCCACCTCTTCCAGCGGGACCACGCACCCGAGCACGTGCTTCCACAGGCCCTGAGTCCTCTTCCTCGTGGATACCAGTGTATCGTCTATATCGATGAGGTAGCTCATTCTTCCCTCTCCCCCAGGAGAACAATGTACCTGCATTGGTCGTCGCCGAACCCTATGGCTTTTTCGAGATCCACTCTCACCGGCTGCCTTAGCAGCGTCGAGAAGATCGTCTGAACCCACCCCTTGGAGCAGTTACAGAAGACTTTGGTGTTTTTCACGACGCCGAACCTCACCAGGGAGCAGCCGCACTCTCTGCACGTCGACTCTATATGGTCGCCTTGCATCACCCATTTGCCGCACCAGAGGATCTCGTCGTTAGCCCTCGCTAGGATCCTCTCGACATCGTCTTCTTCCTCGGCTATCCTCCCGGCGATCAGCGTCGCGGGGCCCCAGTGCTCCTCTCTTGCGCAGGCTTCGCCGCACATCCTCAATATCTCCTGGCGCGTTTCTTGGTCTGTCATGCTGAGGCCGTCGAGCAGCGCGTTCAGTATGTTGCTGGATAGCGTCAGCAGTAGCTCCTTTTTCTCGAGATCTGACTGCACGGTCATTCCTCCGTCTCGCTCCCGACTCTCTCAACATGATACTCGTCTATGGGGAGCCCGTATGACTCCTTCACGGTCTTGAGGCCGATGAGCGAAGATATCCGTGTCACCTCAGGCACCTTGTACAGCTCTTTAGTTAGATCGTGAAGCTCCAGGTTGTTCCTGGCCTTGACCTTGGCCAGGATGTCCCAGTCGCCGGCGACCTCGTGAACCTCCAGGAGCTTGGGGTTCTCCGCGAGTTTTTCGGCTACCTTGCAGCAGTCACCTTTGAGGTCGACCCCCATCCTGATCCACGCGGTTGTTGTGAAGCCGAAGGCGGCGGAGTCTATGATGGGCACAATTTTTTTAATGATGCCTGCTTCAGACATCCTCTTTATGCGGCTGAACACTGTCGACGTCGGCAGGCCGAGCTTCTCTGCCAAGGCGTTGTAGGCGACGCCAGCATCCCTCTGATACTCCGCGAGTATGAGCATATCCAGTTCATCGATCTTATTCTGAACCATATCCAATATTACACTATGGATTGGTATTAAATCCAGAATATTTAAAATTTTTTGGATTTTATTCTATGTTGCCCTGTGTGGGCTTGAGTCGTTATGTGCTAGGCCGTCGACAGTATCTTCTCAAGGGCAGCTGGAAACCCGGATATGTCCCTGATAGTCACGGTGGCTTCGCCGTAGTGCTCGTGCTGGTTGTCGTATACGTCGACGAGGACGCTCCGCATGCCCACGTTGTTGGCGCCCACGACGTCGGCGTCGTACATGTCCCCCACCATGACGCAGTTCTCCGGCCTCGACCCCGTCTCCCTAAGGGCCTGCTCGAAGATGACCCTGGATGGCTTCCTGTACCCCACCTCCGCCGAAACCACGAGCGCGTCAAAAATCTCCCTATACCCTAGCTTATCGAAGATTAGCTGGCATGTGTGGCCGTCCATGTAGTTGGTTATGACGCCCAGCTTGTACCTGCCCCTTAGGGAGTTCAGTATCTCGGGTGTCTCGGGGAAGAACTCGGTATGCCTGGGCCACTCGTCGAGGTACGCCCTCCAGGCGTCTCTGGCCAGCTCATCAGCGTCCTCCAGCCCCAGCTCGACGAAGGCGTCCTCTATCCGCTTCTCGTAGTCGAGCTCCCTATAGCCGTCCGCGTCGGCTTCCTGCGTGTGCCTCCTGGCGATTGGCCTGTACACCTCGGCGAAGACGCTGTAGGGCACGTCTACGCCACGGCATTCCAGGTACCCGTGGAACCTCTCGATGCTGCTGCCCCGCCTCATGAGGTCGGGCGCCTGGACCAGGGTGTTCCAGTTGTCGAAGTAGATGGTGTCGATCATCTCGACTCTATCTTGACTGCCTTGACGCCACCCTCGGCCCCAGCAGCACCCAGAGCCAGTCTACGAACTCGCGGAGGTTCTTGGTCTGTATGTATACATCGCCAGGCCCCTCGATGTGGGTGACGAAGCCCTCGCCGCTGAGGATGGTCTCCTTCCAGTTGCCGAACTTCCTGACCTCGTACTCGCAGGTGTCGCTGAAGGCCACCAGGTGGAAGTTGTCCACTATCAGCTGCTCCCCAGCCTTCAGCTCGTGCCTATCTATGGCGCCGAAGGTGTTTATGAACAGGTCTCCGTCGCCCGTGGTCTTCACCATGAAGAGGCCCTGCCCGAACAGGCCGCGGCTGAACCCCTCCCACCGGACGTCGAGGTCTATGTCCTGCGTGGAGGCGAGGTACGCTGACTTCTGGATGATCCACCCCTTTCCAGGGGCGACATCGAGTTTGGTGATGTCCCCTATGGGCGCCGCGACGAGGGCCAGTTTCCCTGGGCCGCCTCTCGCGGTGAAGTCGGTCACGAACAGGCTCTGGCCCCCTAGGAGGCTCGTCTTAAGGGTGCCAAGGATGCTCTCCTCTCTTCTCCTGGTTTGGACGTCGATGCTTGGGGTCATGTAGGTCAGGGCTCCCGCCTCGCCTGTGATCCTCTCGTTCGCGTCGAGCTCCACCTCCAGCAAGCTGTATGAGGGTTGGTACTTGATCTCGTATCTCATCTCGTGTTCACTCCCACTAAGTACTTCATCGGATTTAAAGGCTGCAACCCTTATGAGCCATAGATCAGTTTTGGGCACGGGAGAGGAGGTAGGCGTCGTAGGCCGAGAACAACGCGAAGAACAAGCCTATGAACATGACCTGGTCGTAGTTGAGGTAGAGGCTGGCGACGCCGCCGACGGCCAGCGTCACGGCGAATATAGTTAGCCCCCTCCTCCACCTACCCAGGTACACATGGCCGAGGCCGGTGACCAGCAACGAAAGAAGGACGGCGATCCAGGTCTTCTTGACGGTTTTCCTGCGTACTCCTTCGAGGATTGGCTGCTGCTCCCCGCACGCCGGGCAGTATGATTCGTCGTAGGGTATCATGGTCCCGCAGTGGGGGCAAAACTTGGTGCGCTCCTCTGACATACGACTACAGGATATCCGAGTCGTCCCTGTTGATATAGTATATTATCTCGCGGACGATCCTGTACAGGAAGTAGACGCTGGGAATTATGGCGACCAGATAAGCAAATATCTGCACTGTGCTGACGGACTCGCTCATCTCTTTCACACCCTCATACCTTTTTGCTGTTTTAAAACGTTATGATTCAGTGCATCAAAGCTGTTCAGCCGATATTCATGTCAGTCGTCGTCCACGACACCGGTCCTGAAAACGGCATATACTGGGTAGTGGTCTGAGACCTCCTCCGTCAGCTCCTGGCCGACGCCGTAGACAATGTCGAAGTAGAAGACCTCGCAGGAGTCCATCACGTACTCGCCGAGGTAGGTGCCGTCGAGCAGCACCATCCTGTCGTAGGTCCAGTCCGTCTTTGTCATCGTGTCGTAGCTGTTCTGGACTATCCAGTGGTAGCCCTCGCCGATGAGAGGGCTGAGCCCATCCTCGTCGAAGTAGCCTCCGTCCGCATTGAAGTCTCCCATGACGATGACGTCGCTCTCGTTGGGGTCTGACATGAGTATGCTGGCTACCACGACCGTGAGATTTCCTATCTCGTTCTCGGCGTCGTCTGGCTTGACGTGGACGCCCACGAGGGTGAAGTCGAAGCCGCCTGAGCTGAACGAAGCCACGTAGGGTTCCCGCTCGAAGACGTCGCCGGTGTCGTTGTAGACGTATGCCGTGCCCTCTAGGTACTCAACGGTCTCGGTGTTCCAGTAGTAGGCGTAGGACTCCTTGCTGGTGGATCTGCCGAGCCTCTCGCTCTCGATGTAGGCGTAGCTCGCGCCTTCGCTGTTGATGAGCTCGAGGTACGCGGGGGCTGTCTCGCCACCGCTGTCCCGTATCTCCTGGACCAGCATGACGTCGAACTCCCTGGCTATGTCCACGAGAACCTCCATCACCTCTGGTTTACTCCGCTTCGACTGTCCGAAGATCTGGATGTTGAACGCCGCAACCTTAATGGGCTCTGATTCCGGGGGCGGCTCAGGAGTGCCGTCGGTCTCGTCGTCGCCTCCGTTCCTTGGGTTGAGAATCGGATCTAGGATGCCCTTCTGATACAAGAAGATTACAGCGACGAGCACCAAGGCGAAGAGCAAGGATAAGAGGCTGCTCTTCTTGGCCAACTATTTCTTCTCCATCTGGTCCAGCTCAAGCTTCCTGAAGATGCTGCGTAGCTGCCTCCTCATGCTGGTCCTGTCCGTGCTGAGCCCGACGTTGTCCGCGAAGTCCTGGGTGGTCCGTACGATCCTTGTCCGGCCGTTTTTCTCCCTCTTTATGAGCCCCATACGCTCGAGCTGCCTCAGGTGCTTGTACGCCTGGCTGCCCCTGGCCTGCGCCACCTCCTTCTGCTCCACTGGTTGATAGTACGCGACGTAGGACAGCGTCCTAAGCGGCCCCGCGGTGAGAAGGGGCTTCATGCTATACTTGCTCGCAGGCTTAGTATAATCTGACTTGAGCTGAAGAACCACCTTCTCCTGAGGTAGCCGTTTTATCTCGAGGGCCGTTGGATCGGCCTCGTAGGTCTCGCTGAGCTTGTCCACCAGCCTAGAAGCCTCCAGTTCGTCCTCCAGCTTGAGCATGGTCACTATGTTGGTCAGACTCATGGGTCGCCCCGCGGCATACAGCAGGGCCTCTAGCTCCGCCAGCTTCGTGTCTTGGGCTACCAAGGTCTCTCCCCCAAACATATGTTTTAAGCTTGGTTCTTAAAAGCTTAGATACGTCGGCGCGGCTATGTCAGTGCGGTAGTGGAGCCTACCCTTGATGTTTCCTACGTCTGAGTAGACCTTCTCCCGTGCCTCCGAGACCGTTCCCCCTCTGCCCAGGAGGGCGACGGAGCGGCTCCCAGTGGTTTTTACGACGCCGTTGTCGTCGTAGACCGACGCGTAGTAGATCTCGCTGTGTCTCGTCTCACCCACCTCTATGGGCTGGTCCCTCAGCGGGTTGACGGGGTAACCCTCGGGGGTAATGTAGACGCACACGGTCGCCTCCTCGGCGAACCTGGTCTCTGGGAGCCTTCCCTCGACGATTCCTATGCCGACCTCCGATAGAGGTGTCTCCAGCAGCGCCAGCACGTTTATTGCTTCGGGGTCCCCGAAGCGGGAGTTGTACTCTATTAGGTAGACTCCGTTCTCGGTGTTCATGAAGCCGCCGTACAGCACCCCCTGGTATGGGCCCACGCTCCCGGACAGTGCTTTCACAGTCCTCTCCATGATCTCGATCCCCTTGTCCACGACCTCCGGGGGCAGATCCGGCATACCGTGGTCGGGGCAGCTGAAGCTACCCATGCTGCCGGTGTTGGGCCCCCTGTCCCCGTCGTAGGCCCTCTTGAAGTCCCGGACAAGAGGCATGACTTCGACCCTCTTGCCGTCGGTGAACGCCTGCAGTGTGAACTCGCGTCCCTTCAGCTTCTCCTCGATGACTACCAACCCGTCCTGTTTCACACGCTCCAACGCGTAGCTTCTGGCCTCCTCCACGCCGTTCAGGTGGTCGCCGGTGACCTTGACGCCCTTGCCGCCCGTTAGCACGTCGGGCTTCACGGCCACCTCCTCGTGGTCCCTCAGGAAGGCGTCTACTTCCTCGGTGGTTCTGCATACCGCGAACTCGGGGTTCCCAGGGATGCCGAGCTCTTGGACCGCCTGCCGGGTGTACGCCTTGCTCCACTCCAGCTTGGCCAGAGCCTTCCTGGGCCCCACCACTGGTATACCCAGTTTCCAGAGCCTGTCGGAGACCCCGGCGGCGAGGGGGGCCTCGGGCCCCACGAAGGCCAGGTCCACGTCCCTGAACCTGGCGTACTCCGCCGGGTTGTCCGTGTCGAACACCTCGACCCTCTCGGAGAGTGCGGCTATCCCCGGGTTGAGGCGGGACATGGCGGCGACCAGCTCCAGGTCTTCCTGGGCCAGCTTCTTGGCGATGGCGTGTTCACGGGCTCCATGGCCTACGACAAGGACCTTCATGGGCTTCAACGGTGGAATATTCCTTGGCTGGGCATATAAGCTGGGGCTATGCGGGTTTTAGGCGAAGAAAGAAAGTTTACTGGAACCTGAAAAGGCTAGACGTGGCTCCCCAGGGCCTCTAGGAACCTCTCAGCCTCGTCGACGGTGTTGTAGGCCCCCGGGGAGATACGTAGCCCGCCGACGCGTGGGCTCACGTGGATGCTCTCCTCGGCGAGGGCATCGCTCACCTTCTTGTGTTCGGGTATCACGGCGTTGAGGTAGATGCGGCGCTCCTCCTCGACCGGGGTCTGGAGCTCCACCCCCATCTCGATGAGGCCATCTATGATCTTGGTGTCCACGCGCTTGATCTGTCTCTCCACCCTGTCCAGGCCGAACTTGAGCAGCAGCCTCATGCTGTTCTCGACAGCGACATAGGGACCCTCCGCCTGGCTGTAGATCTCTATGCGGGATAACCCCTTCTTAGGTTTGAAGTCGTAGACGTCGAATCCGTCGGTCACGTTCCTGTCCTCCTGTTCGTCTGGGAGGGTCTGGCCGCCCACGTAGTCCGGCTGCAGCTCATCCACAATCTCGTCCCTCATATAGAAGAACCCGACGCTGTTATTGTAGGGGCCGCCGTACAGCCACTTGTAGCAGCTCGTCGCCAGGAAGTCGACGCCCTTGCCGTTGATGTCCCACCTCATGGCTCCAGCTGACTGGGTGCCGTCTACGATTAGGTAGGCGCCGTGATCGTGGGCGGCCTCTGCGATCGCCTCTACGTCGTGAAGGAACCCGTTGAACCAGCCCGCTTGGTCTACCATGACCGCGGCGGTGTCGTCGTCTATGGTCTCCTCCCACTGCTTGGTCTCGACTATGCCGCCGCTATGCCTTATGAACCTGGGCTCCACGCCCTTCTCTCTTTGTTTGTTGGCTACTGTGGCGCACATGGGGAAGCTCAGATCGCTGAGGACCAGGTTCTGGCCGCGGCTGAACGGGATCATGCTGAACGCGGTGTTCATGCCCGTGCTGGCGTTGGGCAGGAAGGCCACCTCAGTCTCTTTTGCCCCGAGTATTTCGGCGAAGAGCCTCTTGCTGTTCCTCTTCCTCTCGGTGTACTTGGAAAGGCCCTCCCCCCAGTCAGACTCGCCCCTTAAGATCTTGGCGTAGTCGCTCCAGTATTCCTTCACCACCCTTATAGTGGATTCGGGGACCGCTCCGATGACCGCGTTGTTCAAGTATATCTTGTCCTCGCACAGCGGGAAAGGCTCCATCTCCCTGATGCTCAATTATATTACCTACGAACTATGGCGTCTACACTGATTTTACCCTTTTTAGACGGGAGAATATGGAACACGCATCCCTATCATTAATAACTTCTTTAAGTTAATCTTCCGTGTTGGAAGGCGAATGCATTGGCGCGCAGACTAGAGCTTGACGACCTAACCAAGTTCAACATGATCAGCAGCCCCGAGCTAAGCCCAGACTCCTCAAAGCTTGCGTTCGTGGTCACGAAGCCAATGGACGACGAGTACCCCACAACGATATGGGTCATAGACAGCGGCAACGGCTACCCCATAAGGTTCTACAGCGGGGGAAACCCGACGGACCCCAGGTGGAGCCCCAACGGCCAGCAGATACTCTTCACAAGCCGCCGCGAAATGGAGGAGGACGAGAAGGGGAAAGGGCTATGGGTCACCCAGGTGTGGGGAGGGGAGCCCCGGCTCATAGCGAAGATCAGGGGAGGCGTGTCCCAGCCCACCTGGAACATGTATGGCACCAAGGTCTACTTTATATCGGAGGTCGGCGAGGAGGACCCTGATGTCAGGGTCATAGACAGGATACCCATCTGGTACAACGCCGAGGGGTGGACCTACTACCGGACCAAGCAGCTCCACGTCGTGGACGTCAACAGCGGCGTAGTCACACAGCTCACAGACGGCGACGAGAGCGTCCAGTGCTACGCACCCGGGAACCTCGGCGGCAAGGTTGCTTACGCCAGGTCCGTCAGCGAGCTCAGGCCAACCGAGTCAGACCTCTACGTCTACGACATCGCCACCGGGAAACACGAGCGCATCCTCGGCGGCTACTCCATCTCGGCCATATGCTGGTCGGTGGACGACAGCCAGATAGCGTTCATGGGGCACGACCGCAGCCACGGCTACCCCACCCACTGGGGGGTATACGTCCTCTCGCTGAACAAGATCGAGGTCACCAACCTCACTGAGAGCCTGGACCGCGGCTGCAGCCGCCG
>Ga0209427_10006263_pt1 | contig 13605 bp, 20 predicted proteins | sample DeeMarSWOR136_30_FD_187465 | JGI IMG/M metagenome (GOLD analysis project Ga0209427, IMG submission 187465) | Marine sediment microbial communities from White Oak River estuary, North Carolina - WOR-1-36_30 (SPAdes) (version 2) | ecosystem: Environmental > Aquatic > Marine > Intertidal zone >... | reverse complement strand
CCCCTGCTCGCCACGGCGTAGCCGAGGCCGAAGCCCTTCAGCCCCCGGGGGTCCGCCATGATGATATCGAGGCCCTTCACTTGCATCGTGAGTTCGAGGCCTCTCCCCAGCTTCTCCGCCGCAGCCCTGGACCCGTCCGCCAGCAGGTCGCCGAAACCCTCCCTGTGCGCGATCTTATCTATCAACGCCAGGATCGCGTCTCCGTTGCCCCAGGAGAGGTCTATGCCGTCGGCCTCCTCCCTGCTCAGCATCCCTCTCTCGTGGAGCTCCATCGCCCAGGAGATGCACTCCCCCGTGGTGAGGATGTCGAGCCCCAGCCTGTTGCACATGTCGTTGGCCTTCAGGGCGAGGCAGAGGTCGCCGTTGCCCACCCGAGACGTGAAGGAGCCCAGGGCCTCGTACTCGGGGCCTTCCCCGTACAGCCCGGCGAAGGGGCCCTCCCTCACGACGTAGAATCTGCTGCAGGGGATGGTGCAGGCGAAGCAGCCCCTCCCCTTGACGTTGAACTCCTCCGCCAGCCTCTCGCCGCTCACCTCCTCTGCGCGCTCGAAGGTGCCCGAGGTGTAGTGGCGGGTGGGCAGGAAGCCCGCCCTGTCGGCCATCATGAGTATGCGAGTGGTCCCCATCCTCCGGCGGGGCCAGTACTGCTCGTGGCCGCGTATCTCCTCCTCGATCTCGAGGACCAGCTCCTCGAAGCGCCCCGGGTCAGCCACCTCGATGGAGCCCGTGCCCCTGACGGCGAGGGCCCTCACCCCCTTCGAGGCGAGGACGGTCCCCATCCCAGTCCTCGACGCGGCCCTCATGAGGTTGGCGAAGACGCCGGCGAACCCGACGCCGTTCTCCGCGGCGGGCCCGGCGATGAGGGTCTGGACGCCCCTATCTCCGATGTCTGACTTGATCAGCCTGTCCCTCTCGTAGACGTCCCTCCCGGTGATGTACCCGGCGTCCCTAAGCTCGACCTCGCCGTCCGAGATGTGGATGTAGACGGGCTCCCTGCTCCTCCCCTCGATTATTATCTGGTCGTAGCCCGCGAACTTCATCTCCGGGGCGAAGTGGCCTCCGGCGTTGGAGTCGCCTAGGATGCCCGTCTGGGGGGACTTGGCGGAGATGTTGAAGCGTGAGGCCGTCGGGAACATCGTTCCAACGAGAGGCCCCGTCGCGATGAAGACCTTGTTCTCCGGGCCCAGGGGGTTGGCCCCGGCCCTAACCTCTTCGTAGAGGCTTCGGGAGTTGAGGCCCCTGCCTCCGAGGAACATCTGCGCCGCTGACCTGTCCAGCTCCTGGGTTCTCGTACTCCCGTCGGTGAGGTCGATCCTCAGTACCCTGCCCGTGTAGCCGTACCACTCACCCATCGATTCCCCACCTCCCCATGAGCCTCTGCAGAGCGTCAGATGGCTTCTCATCGAAGAAACCGGACTCGACGAAGGTGATGGCATGGGTCGGGCATCTGCTGACGCAAGCGGGGTCGCCGCCGCAGAGGTCGCAGATGATCGGCCTAGTCTCTTTGTCCAGCTTCACTGCTCCGAAGGGGCAGGAGTCGACGCAGGCTCCGCAGCCTGCGCAGCCCTCGACATCGACGTGCACGATCCCCGTCTCGTCCCTGCTCAGCGCCCCGGTGGGGCACGCCTCAGCTGGCGGGCACTCCTCGCACTGGCGGCAGGAGACCGGGTAGTCGAAGCCCCTCTCGTCGTCCTTGATGACGGTTATGCGCGAGAGGAGGGGGCTGAACACCCCGGCCCTGTGAAAGGAGCAGACCATCTCACACTGCCTGCAGCCGGCGCACTTCTCCCCCTCGACGACGAGCCTCCTCATGGTTATCGCCTGAATTGTTGTCGCAGGGCCTAAAAGTGTATCCGCGAGGAGGCCGGAAGGTCTCGTGTGCTAGGGTTGGGCAGATAATCCCGCCCAGAAGTCTTTTATAATCAACTGTTCCATCGGAACCTTACTACCGGAGTTGCTTGTATTGCAGGACTTGAAGATAGTGGTTAAGGAGATCAAGGGCTTCTGCGACATCATGGAGGTCGGCGACTACTGCATCGTGAGGGGCAGCAGGCTCAGCATACCCGAGGGACACTTCTGCTACTGGGCCCTCAACAGTATCATCCCCATGCTGCCAGCCAAGTCGCGCAGGCTCGATGAGCCCGACGACTGGATGCCCACCACCTGGGAGATAGAGTGCCCCGACCCTAAGGGGCAGGTAATACTCTGCATAGAGCCCATACCCCCCGAATAGGTCCAGTCGACGAACGGCAGATCAGACAATCCGAGGTGGAGGAGAGTGGAGAAGGATCACATCCTCAGCCTGGCAAGGGCGAGGAGGTCCGTCCGAAGGTACTCAGGGGAGCCCGTCGACTTGGAGGATATTCTCTACGCCCTCGAGGCGGCCTCTCAGGCGCCCTCAGGCTCCAACCGCCAGCCCTGGAGGTTCATGATCGTCACGGATCCAGAGGTCAAGAGCAGGATCAGGGAGGCCTCCGAGAGCGGTGAACGGGAGTTCTACGCTCGTGTTTCGGGGGAGTGGGGGCGGTGGCTGGCAGGGAAGGGGCTGAGCTGGAGGAAACCCTTCCTGGAGGAGGCCCCCGTACTGGTCCTAGTCTTCTCCGAGATGGGCGCTCCCTACCACCGGGAGTCGGTCTGGTTGGCCACAGGTTACGTACTCCTCGCCCTCCAGGAGCTAGGGCTGGAGTCGCTGACGTATACACCCTCCGACACCAAGAGGGTGGCTGAATCCGTGGGAGCATCAGACGGTTTCTCCTTGGAGGCCGTGTTGCCTATAGGCTTCTCACTAGATGGTGGAAAGAAAGAGACGAGGCGGAAGGTTGGAGAGATGACCTTCCACAACCGCTGGGGGGAGTGCATAGGAGTTGAAATTAGTACAGGTCCATAAAGGAATCACCTGACCCTTGAAGAAATGAGACTCAGATCATCCTCCGGCTACCAATAGAACAACTTTCGAGACGATTTCCTCAACATGGAGTAGGAACTCTCTCCTTCCTTTCAATCAATTCATTTTATGATAAAATAACGCGTGATCGAGATGTAAACCGTAATGAAATAGCGCTTTGAATACAATTACTGTTGATCTAAACCTTTTTATCCTGATTCCGAGGTATGACTTGCTGAACCGGTGGGAAAGACTAACTATATATGGAGGTCTCCCACCCATTCAAACGCGCAGCAAGAGTGATGGAATTTGCCTACCCTCTACGACGTACCGGCGGACGCCCTCATCGAGAGGCTGTCAGACTACATAAAGGGCAACATCAGGGAGGTCCAGCCCCCCGAGTGGGCCCACCTAGTGAAGACAGGCTCCCACGTGGAGAGGGCCCCCCTGAACCCCGACTGGTGGTACGTCCGCACCGCCTCCATGCTCAGGAAGCTCTACATGAGCGGCCCCGTGGGAGTCGAGAGGCTCAGGAAGGAGTACGGTGGAAGGAAGCGCAGGGGCGTCAGGCCCGCCCACTTCGGGAAGGCCGGTGGCAACCACATACGCAAGATACTCCAGCAGCTGGAGACGGCCGGCCTGGTGGAGAAGGCGAGCACTAGGGGCAGGGTCGTCAGCGCCAAGGGCAGGAGCCTCCTCGACGCCATGTCCAGCCAGATCAAGCGGGAGATGGAGAGAGAGAGGCCCGAGCTCAGGGAGTACTGAGAGGGCGATGTCATCGGAAGAGGAGCTGCAGAGGCTAAGGGAGAAGCGGATGCTCGAGCTCCAGGCCCAGCAGAGCCGACAGGAGGAGCTCCAGAGAGCCCAGCAGGAGGCGGAGGCCCAGAAGCAGGCCCTCATGAGGAGGATACTCACCCCCGAGGCCCGGCAGAGACTCACCAACGTCAAGATGGTGAGGCCCGACTTCGCCGAGCAGCTCGAGGTCCAGCTGCTTCAGCTCGCCCAGGCAGGGCGGGTGAAGATACCCATCACGGACGACATGCTCAAGAGGCTGCTGACACAGCTCCAGGCCCAGCAGCAGCAGAGGGACATTAGGATAAGGAGGATATGAGATGGCGAGGAACAAGCACCTGGCGTACAAGCTACGCTTGGCCAAGGCGGGGAAGCAGAGGAAGTCGGTGCCAGCGTGGATAATGGCCAAGACGAAGGGCCAGATCCGCTGGAGCCCCAAGAACAGGCGCAACTGGCGCACGGGCAAGCTGAAGGACTAGAGAGGAGAACGAGATGTCTGAACCAGTTGAGGAGAGGATCTACACGGTGCCCCTGGGCAGGGCCTGGGTCGCGCCCAGGTACAGGAGGGCTGAGAAGGCCGTCCTCGTCCTGAGGAAGTTCGTCCAGCGCCACATGAAGCCCGAGCAGGTGGTCATCGACACCTCCGTCAACGAGGAGATCTGGAAGAACGGCATCACAAACCCACCCCGCAGGATAAGGGTGAGGCTCTCCAAGGACGACGAGGGGCTGGTGACCGTCAGCCTCGCGGAGGCGGAGCCATGAGCGACGTCAGAGTCTACAGGGTGAGCGGCCGCATAGACAAGAAGCACTTCTTCGAGCCCATCACCTTCAGCAAGGAGATATCCGCGGCGAAGGAGGCCCACGCCCTCGAGAAGATCTACGCGGAGATGGGCAGCCGCCACAGGGCGAAGCGCAACCAGATCACGATTCTAGGCATCGAAGAGGTCCCGACAGAGGAGAAGGAAGGGGCTTAGGTTGGCAGCTTCCAGCCAGGAGGACCACGTCAGGAGGCTCCTCATGGAGCTCAGGCTCATGCAGGGGTCGGCCGAGACACTCGAGCAGAGGCTGGGAGTCCTGCAGACGGCGGTCGCCGACCTCCGGCTAGCCAGCTCCTCTCTCAACGCCCTGAAGGACCTAGAGGAGGGGGCGCCCATACTCGTCCCCACTGGGGGCGGGACCTTCGCAAACGCGACCCTCGGCGACCTCAGCAAGGTGATCGTCGGCGTGGGGGCGGACGTCTCCGTCGAGATGGAACTGGAGGATGCCATAGGCGACGTCTCAAGCAGGCTGGAGGACATGGAGAAGGCCAGCCAGTCCGTCCGCCAGCAGTTGGAGCAGATACTCGCTCAGATGCAGTCCCACCAGGAGGTCCTGAACAGGCTGGGCGCACAGCTCCAAGGGGAATCTCCAGGTGTTTGAGAAGCTCAAGCAGGGCCTGAGAGGCGTAGTAGACAAGATCTCCAAGAGCCAGCTCTCAGAGCAGGACGTCGAGCCGATACTCTGGGACCTGCAGCTCCAGCTCATCTCCAACGACGTCGCAGTAGACGTCGCCTCCAGGATCGGGGAGGAGCTCAAGGAGCGCCTCAAGGGGGTCGCAGTCACCAGATTCGGGGACAAGAGGGCCCCCGTTCTAACGGCCCTCCGCGAGTCCATCGAGGCCGTCATGACGACGAGCGGCTTCATAGACCTACTCCAGCTGGTCGCCGAGAGGAAGGCCGCTGGCGAGCCCCTGATCGTCATGTTTGTCGGCATAAACGGCACCGGGAAGACCACGACGATAGCCAAGATCACCCACCTCCTCCTCAGGAACGGCTATTCCGTGGTCCTCGCCTCGGGAGACACATACAGAGCGGGGGCGATAGAGCAGCTAGAGGAGCACGCCCGGAGGCTGAACGTGCGCGTGGTCAAACACAGGTACGGCTCCGACGCCGCCGCCGTGTGCTTCGACGCCGTCCAGCACGCCAAGGCCCAAGGAGTCGACGCCGTCCTCATTGACACTGCGGGCAGGATGCAGACGAACAGGAACCTCATGGACGAGCTACACAAGATCAAGCGGGTCGTCCAGCCGGACCTCACCGTCATGGTCCTGGACAGCCTCATCGGCAACGACGCTGTCGACCAGGCCCAGACCTTCAACAAGCAGATAGGATTCGACGCCGCCATACTCACCAAGGTGGACGCCGACGCGAAGGGGGGCAGCAGCCTCAGCGTCTCCTACCTGACGGGGAAGCCCATCATCTACGTCGGCGTTGGCCAGGAGTACGGCGACCTGCAGCCCTTCAACGCCTCCTGGTTCGCCGAGAAGATCCTGTCCAATGCATAAAGGATTTAAGCCCGTCCTCCCCCCATAGGAGCGAAACCCATGGGACTAGGAAGCTTCTTCCAGAACGCGTCGCGCCTCCTGAGGACACTGACCAGGCCCGACTGGAAGACATACTCCCTAAGCCTGAAGATAGTATTCATAGGCGTCGGGCTGCTGGGCGCCATAGGCTTCATAATCAGGATCATCGCGGCTACGGTCTCAACCTAGCTTCACGAAGCCTCGCGTTCAAACAAGGTTTTTCAACCCCGATAACCAGAGAGAATTGATGATCCTGGGCATAAGCGGCAGCCCAAGAGAGCAATCCACAGAGTACGTCCTCGGCGAGGCGCTCCAGATGCTGCGGAATAAGGGTCTCGAGACCGAGTTCTGGACCGTGAGGGGGAAGAGGATCGGATTCTGCACCCACTGCGACTTCTGCCTCCAAGGGAAGGGCTGCGTTATCCAAGACGACATGCAGGAGCTCTACGGCCTGCTGTCTAGGTCCGAGGGTCTGGTCATCGCCTCCCCCGTCTACAACGGCGGGGTGAGCGCCCAGACCAAGGCAGTCATGGACAGGACTAGGGCCCTCCTCGCTGCGGACCCAGACGCCCTCAGGGGGAAGGTCGGGATCGCCGTGGCCGTCGGCGGTGACAGGGCGGGAGGTCAGGAGCTGGCTATCCAGCAGATACTGACCTATTACACACTCAACGGCGTCATCACTCTGAGTGGGGGCTTCTTCGGAGCCAACATAGGCGCCGCCTTCTGGTCCAAGGACACGATGGAGGGCATCAAAGCCGACAAGGAGGGCCTCAGGAGTCTGAGAAAAACGGTGAAGAGGCTAGAGGAGTACATGAAGAAGGGAGAAGAGGAGAATGAGCGATAGAAACGTGAGGCGCAAGGTCGCCTGGGGGATAACGGGCAGCGGAGACAAGATCAGAGAAACCTTCAACACGATGAAGGGCCTGAGGGAGGAGCACGGGGACGTCGAGGTGGAGGTCTTCCTATCCAAAGCCGGGGAGCTGGTCACCAGGTTCTACAGGCTGGAGGAGGAGCTGAGAGAGACCTTCCCCAAGACCTTCGTGGAGAAGAGCGCCAACTCACCCTTCCTCGCGGCCCGGCTCCAGCTGGGGGAGTTCGACTTCCTGCTGATAGCTCCCGCCACATCGAACACCGTGGCGAAGCTGGCTCACGGCGTGGCTGATACACTTCTCACCAACAGCGCCCTCCAAGCCCTCAAGACCTACGTGCCCGTCCACATCATGCCCGTCGACTACCGCGAGGGAACTACGGTGACCAAGCTACCCGATGGGAGAGAGATGAGGCTGAGGGTGAGGAAGGAGGACGCGGCCAACGCACAGAGGATCTCGGAGATGGACGGCGTCCATGCCTTCGAACGCCCAGAGGAGATCGAAGACATATTTCGCAGGTACTACACGGACCCCGACTCGAGTGTTGATTGACAGAAATCCTAGTATTTGGGGCGATCTTGGGTTCTGTCTTAGTGCGAGCCCGAGTCATTCCCGTTTGCTTTCCCCTTTATGAAGTAGATCGCGGGGACGGCGGGCACGTTGATCAGTGCGAGCAGTATGAATATCGTGGAGAAGGGCAGCGAGTCCCCGAGCACGCCGACCAGGAAGCCCCCGAGCATCGACCCGACGCCCCATATGCTGGAGAGGTAGGACATTGCCATCACCTTGGTCTTCGGAGGAACAGTCACGGCCAGAAGCGCCCACTCCGTCACCGCCCTCGTCCCCCAGCAGACCCCGAAGAGGATCAGGGAGATCATGATGGCGACCAGACCCCTCGAGAAGGACATGGTGAGATATACCAAGATCAGAGCCGTGAAGGCCGCCATGAGGACCTTCTTACTCCCCAGCCTGTCGGCGATCCTACCGGCAGGCAGCTTGCTGAAAGCGTTGGCGAAGCCGACCATGGAGAAGAGGAGGGCGGCCTGGGACTCAGTAAACCCGATGCTTACCGCGTAGAGGACGAAAAGGGTCGTGAACATCGTGTTCGCCATCGAGTAAGTCGCCCTGATAAGGGTGAGGATCAGGACGTTCCTGTCCCTGAGTATCACCTTCAGCGAATCTAGGACCCCGATCTCCTCCTCTTCACCCGCCTCGACCTCGGCCCGCTCGAAGACACCCTCCTTAGGAATGTACCTAAGGAATAGTAGGAAGCCGATAAAGGGGAAGAGGGACGCTGCCAGGTAGAGCTGGGAGTAGTTGAAGTAGTTGAGGAGGGCGCTGGTGATGAGAGGGCCGACGAACATCCCCATCGTCATGAAGGTCATGTACCTACCGATTGCGTCCCCTTGCCTGTAAGGGGGTGCCATGTTGGAGGCCGTCGTCATCGCGAGCTGGTTGAAGGAGCCTGAGGCTATTATCTCGTAGAAGGGTATCACGTAGAGCCAGATGGGTCCCGGGATGAAGGCGTACATGATCGGCGAGGTCGTCTGGACGAGGAAGGCGATCAGGAACATTCGCCTGTAGCCGATCCTCTCCGCCACCATCGTCAGAGGTATCCTGGAAACGATCATCAGGAAAGACTGCATGGAGACGACGAGACCCACCTGGAGCAGGTCGGCGCCGAGGTCGAGCACGTAGAGGGTGAATATCGGCTGCGTCACGTTCCTCGTCAGCGCGAAGAGAAATGAGGAGACCGCTACCACGTAGAAGCTCAGGGGTAGGCCGTTACTCTTCTCTTCCACGCACTTTCCACGCCCGGGTTTTACCCGCTAAAACTAAGGGCTATAGATAAAAGTTTTCACGCCTACAGCGATGGGAGCCATTTAGTAATATTAATATCTACGTGGTAGTCTCTTACGGATACACCGGACGTGGCAGTTTGTCCGAAGATATACCTCGAACCTCCCTCTACGCCGTCAAGGTTACGATGGGGCAGGAGAGGAACGTGGCCCTCATGCTGGCTGACAAGGCCAAGGTGGAGAAGATCCCCGTGGCCGCAATCCTAGCCCCAGCCGACCTCAAGGGCTACATCATCGTGGAGACCTCTGCGCCCCACGCCGTGGACCAGCTGATTAGGGGCATGAGGCACACGCGGGAGAGGGTCTCGGGGCTCGTCGACCCCTCCGAGGTGGACCACTACCTGGAGACCAAGCCCGTGATCGAGGGCCTCGAGATAGGCGGGCTCGTCGAGGTCATCGCGGGCCCCTTCAAGGGTATGCAGGCCAAGGTTGTGAGGGTCGACCCGAACAAGGAGGAGGTCACCGTGGAGATACTGGAGGCCATGTTCAGCCTGCCAATCACGGTTCATGCAGACTACGTCCGAGAGGTTAAGGGAGAATAGCGATGGTAGAGAAGACATTCAACTTCATCGTCAGCGGGGGAGAGGCAAGCGGCGGACCGCCCATTGGACCCGCCCTGGGCCCCCTCGGCGTCAACATCATGGCGATCGTCAACAAGATCAACGAGGAGACGGCCGAGTACAAGGGCGTCAAGGTCCCGGTCGACGTGACCCTGGACACCGACACGAAGCAGTTCACCGTGAAAGTGGGCATGCTGTCCACCTACGCCCTCATAACCCAGGCCCTGAGCATCTCTAAAGGATCGAGCACTCCCAACACTGCCTTCGTCGGGGATCTGCCCTTCGACAGGGTGATGGGCATAGCCAGGAGGAAGAGGCAGGGCCTGATGGCCGCCTCACTCAAGTCGGCGGTGAGGGAGATAGTAGGCAGCTGCCAGAGCATGGGCGTCACCATCGACGGGAGGCCCGCAAAGGATGTCCAGGGGCTGATCGCATCCGGCGGGTACGACTCGGCCCTGGCGGAGGCCGCATAAAGTTTTATATTCCATTCTTGGTGAGAACAAGGAGGCTCTGAGATGTCGATCCCAACGAAACAGATCATGGACACCCTCGCTAAGGTGAGGGATGCGGCGCCGGAGAGGGGCTTCGAGCAATCCGTAGACCTAACGATAAACCTCAGGGAGCTCGACATGAGGCAGCCCTCCAACAGGATCAACCTGAGGATGCAGCTGCCCAACGACGTCGGCGGCCGGAAGGTGCTCATATTTGCCTCGGGCGATCTCGCCCTCAGGGCGAGGAGGGCAGGTGTCGACGAGGTCGTGGAGCCAGAGGCGCTCAACGAGCTGGCGAGCGACAAGAAAGCGGCGAAGAGGAAGCTCAAGGACTACGACATATTCGTGGCTGAGGCGCCCCTAATGCCCACAGTCGGTCGCGTTGCAGGCCCGATCCTCGGGCCAAGGGGGAAGATGCCCGTACCGGTCCCCCCGCAGGCTCCGATAGAGGCCATCCTGGAGAGGGAGAAGAGGACGATCGTGCTCAGGAGTAGGGACAAGCTCTTCGTGAAGTGCATCGTCGGCAGGGAGTCTATGGAGAACGCGGTCATCGCCGAGAACATCGAGGCGGTTATGGGCAACCTCACGAGGTCGCTGAAGCGCGGAATGGGAAACGTGCAGTCGGTCTTCGTCAAGTTGACGATGGGCCCCGCCGTGAAGCTCTACTGAGGTGAATGTGATGTCGCAGGTATCCGAGCAGAAGACGGCTGTCGTCGACTCGACCGTGAAGCTCCTCGACGAGTACGGGCTCATCGGGGCTGCGGACCTCAACAAGGTCGGCAGCAGCATGCTCCAGGACATGAGGAAGCTGCTCAAGGATCAGGTCAAGATCAAGGGGATAAAGAACACCCTCATGCGCATCGCCATGGAGAAGGCGGGCCTGGAGGGGACGGAAGAGTTCCTCGAACGAACCAAGGGGCAGAACATCTACATTTTTTCCAACGGCAATCCCTTCAAGCTGGCGATGACCCTCCACAGGAACAAGGCCAGGGTCTTCGCCAAGGAGGGGGACCTCGCCCTTGACAATATAGTATTGTACTCAGGGAACACGGGCCTGTCCCCAGGACCAATCATCAGTAAGTTCGGCGCCCTGGGGGTGAGGACGAGGATAGAGTCCGGAAACATCTGGGTCGCCCAAGACACGCAGGTGGTGAAGGCCGGGGAGCCGATATCAGCGGACCTAGCTGATCTCCTGTCGAGGATGAACATCAGGGCCTCAGAGATGGGCTTGGAGATAAAGGCCGTCTACGAGGAAGGGGTCGTGATACCCAAGGAGGACTTGCTTCTCGATATAGGCTCCTACTACGAGATCCTCATGAACGCCCACAGCGGTGCATTCCAGGTGGCGTTGAAGGCGGCGTATCCGACGACCGCGACGATTTCCAGCCTCCTATCGCTGGCGTCTCAGAACGCAAGGAGGGTGGCTGTCGAAGCCGAGTATCCCACTAAGGAGACCATAGCCGAGTTGATAGCTAAGACGAACTCCCAGGCACTCAACCTGGCAAAGATGGTGGGAAGGGCGCAGGCTGGGGTTTGATCTCATTAGAAATCTTAATTGATTTTAGTAGTTAGATCCTTATTTTCTCTGGATCCTGTTTCTCATTGAGAAGAGGTAATTAAGTAAAAAACTCATGCTCACGACTGCTCTTAGATGCAGAACCCTCTGATCCGAATTAGGATTTCCAAAGAATGTCAGTCGGCTGTCCCTTGACTTCAGGGATCTAGCTGTCTCATCCTCTCTTGAGGACGATTGTTATCGTGCTGACGTTCCTCTTTTGTCCCTCTGCGGATTCGAGTTCTTCGGTCCCGATCTCGATATTCTCTACCTTCAGGTCCTCCATGAACCTGGTCCTTGTGACCTCGGCCACGTCGACGGCCGTGCTTATCGCCCGACCCCTCGCTTTCAACGCGACCGTGCTGCCATTGTCCTGCAGTGAACTCATTACGGCAAGGCAGTAGTTCATGACAGGCTTGCTCCCTATGTAGACAACGTTTTCATCAGACATTGCGAAATATACCAACTTCTTCTGCCCTTTTAAGCTCTTGGGTAAAACCGATACTAAATACTGCTCACCAGCCTTCGGAAAGTGGTTCAAACGCCTGTCCAACTAATATTAATCTTCACATGATGTTCACAATTTAGTGGTGTCAAAGTCACAATTAGTAAATCTAATCATACTTCATTGTCAGTCAGAGTCTGCATTTAGCGGTAAACCTTGGCTTAGAACGCGCGCTAGCCTGTTTAGAAATTAAAAAGGCCGATACGTCTTTAGATTGGGAAAAGAGTGAAAATAAAACAGGTGCTTGACTCCGTCAACGCCAAGTACATACGCCGCATGCTCCGATACCTCTACCACAGCGAAGGCCCAGGCAGAAAGCCCTACAACCCAATATCCATGCTAAAAGCCCAGCTCCTCAAACACCTCCTCCGAATCCCCAGCGACCGCAGACTAGCCCTACGCCTACGCCACGACAGACCGACAGCCACCGCCTGCGGCTTCAAGAAGCAGACACCCAGCCACGGCCTCTTCACCCACTTCAGACACAGACTAGGCCAAGACACATACCACACAATCTTCAACCAGCTACTCCGCAGACTGCTGGACTCTGGGGCCGTGAAAGCCCAGGTCATCGCCGTCGACAGCACCCACGTAGACGCCTACAGCCAACGAGCAGCGGACAACCGCACCGGCAGGAGCGACCCCGAAGCCCGCGTCGGCAGAGGCAGGCGGGGTTTCATCCTCGGATACAGGGTGCACACCGCATGCTGCGCCGAGTCGGAGATGCCGCTCGCCTTCACCGTGGCCCCATGCAACATGAACGACAAGACCTATTTCAAGCCACTGCTGGAACGGGTGCACCGCCTGGGCGTAAGGTTCAGGACGGTGCTGGCGGACGCTCAGTACAGCTCAGCCAAGGTTAGGGCGGCAGCCGAGGAGTTCGGTGCGGAGCCCATCATCCCCGTTAGGAGGGACTCCAAGGTCAGGGACGCCCTCAGGGTTGGCAGGGACTTCGTGACTCGGGGAACCAGGAGGCTGGTGGAGCTGTTCAGGGGGCGGTGGAGCGTGGAACGGCTGTTCAGCCGTGTGAAGGAGTGGCTCATGTTGGGCTGCCTCAGGCTCAGGGGCCTTGAGCAGGTAGCCATCCACGCCTGCCTGTGCTACACGGCGATGCTGGCGGTGGCTCTCGCAGCAGTTCGGGGCCGCGAGCTTGGGTTGATGAGGAGTATAAAGCACTTCACGGCTTGAGGCTGGTCTCGGATCGTCTCAAGGTTGCTGGTCGTGTAGAGGTGATTATGTGTTTATGGTATGAGATCAGGTTCATTGATTGAATCATGGAGTGTGGGGTCTCTGGGTTGTTGTGTTTGGTGTGATGAAATCAGCAGATGTTCTTTGGCTGAACGTGTTGTTTTGGGCTTTTCTAAACAGGCTAGCGCGCGGAGACAATAACAATACCTTTACCAAGCGCGCAATTTAACTCACCAAAATTTTCTCAATAAAAAAAACAATTTTTAATAAAATACTCGCGAGTATGAAATCGCGAGCTAGACTTTTCTCAAAGATTTTTTTTAAAGACTATTAAAATCTCGATGGCCTATGGTTCTGATAGCATTCTCGGCAGTAAACAGGACGACCCTGCGTAGGCTTGAATGGAACTTCTGCCTCATTGCCACAGTCAGAGCATGTGATCTTGTGCATCTCCCTGGGGCCACGGTTGAAATCCTGCCTTCCTCTATAACCCATATCTTTCACTCCTTCTCAGCTAGTTATACTAAGAAAATTGAAAAAACCAATACTCTTCGTATACCA
>Ga0209427_10006262_pt1 | contig 13606 bp, 10 predicted proteins | sample DeeMarSWOR136_30_FD_187465 | JGI IMG/M metagenome (GOLD analysis project Ga0209427, IMG submission 187465) | Marine sediment microbial communities from White Oak River estuary, North Carolina - WOR-1-36_30 (SPAdes) (version 2) | ecosystem: Environmental > Aquatic > Marine > Intertidal zone >... | reverse complement strand
GTGAACAACATCGGCAAAAAACCGATTGTTGTTAAGGATGATGGCAGAGGGATAAAGAGCATCACCCAATTCTATCAGAAAGAAAAGGCGCGGCTGCAGAGCATGTATGACAGGCAGGGAATACAAGACGGTCCTAGAATGAAGAAACTGCGAGTCAAGTACGACAGAAAATCGAAGGATTACCTGCACAAACTCAGCAGGGTTGTCGTAAACTGGTGTGTGCAGCATGGCATCGGCAAACTGGTGATTGGCTATAATCCTGAGTGGAAACAACAGGTGGAATTAGGCAAGCGGAACAATCAAACCTTTGTGTTGATCCCCTACATGAAACTCATCAACCAGCTAACGTATAAGGCGGAAGAACAGGGAATAGCGGTAGAATTGGTAGAAGAAAGTCATACCAGCAAGTGTAGTTTTCTGGATAACGAAGCCATAAAACATCACGAACAGTATCTCGGAAAGCGAATACGAAGAGGGTTATTCAGAAGTGCACAGGGGCTGCTCATCAATGCGGATGTCAATGGAGCAGGCAATATTATACGAAAAAGCGAGCCGAACGCCTTTACGCAACTGAAGGCTGACGGGGTAGGAGGGTGTGTCATAGGGTTACACCCAGTGCGATGGAATTTCCTGAGGAATGATGAGATCGCACGAAGTCATTTGAACCATATGGCTCAAATTGCATAACCTAGATTGAAAAGCATCAAAAATCATAGATATTAGAATCTCATCTAATCGAATTTAGACGGATATTGCAGATAAAATTCGTCTTTAAGAGTTTACTACACAGGAGATCAATATGGATCCGAAAATTCATATTTTATATAACTTTGTGGAAGGACCTTGGGGAGGGGGGAATCAATTCTTAAAGGCGCTTCGAAGTTATTTCAAGAACACTGGTGTTTATACCGAAACCCCAAAAAATGCAGATGTGATTTTTTTTAATAGTCATCATTGTTTGGAAGATGCATTGAAAATTAAGAAAAAATGCCCTAATAAAATTTTTATACATAGATTAGATGGTCCCATATTTTATAGTAGAGGAGGAGAGGGCAAAATAATCGACGAAATCCTTTTTAGAGGTAAGAGTAGAAGACTCGACGAAATCATTTTTCATGCAAACAAGGCCTTTGCTGATGGTACCATCTTTCAGTCGAATTGGAGTAGAATAAAGAACTATGAACTAGGACTGAAACGATCCCCTAATGAAATCGTGATCATAAATGCTCCAGATCCTAGTATATTCAATCGCAAAGACACAAAAGAATTTGAAAAAGAGAAAGTTAAATTGATCGCTATTTCTTGGTTTGCAGATATTAGAAAAGGATTTGATATGTACAGGTTTTTAGATGAAAACCTAGATTTTGATAAATATGCGATGACTTTTGTAGGAAATTCGCAGATACAATTTAAGAATATCAAATGGACAAAGCCGGTTCCAAGTCAAGAAGTTGCCAGAATACTAAAAGAACATGATATTTATATCACTGCAAGCAGAAATGATCCTTGCTCAAATGCCTTAATTGAGGCACTCCACTGTGGTTTACCTGCAGTAGCTATTAATGACGGAGGACATCCTGAGATTTTAGGTGAAGCAGGTGAATTGTTTGAAGATGAAGAGGGCGTCATTATAGCAATTGAAAAGATAGTTCAAAATTATGAGCGTTATCGGGATCGAATAACTCTACCAACCTTAAATTCGGTTGGACAGAAGTATTATAGATTCGCGAAGTCCATCTATGATGATTATTCGGAAGATAATTACCGTTTAAAAGAGATACATTTCTTTAATAAGGCATACTTAAAATTCAGAATAAAGAACTGGATTAAAAATTCTTCATTTAGAATGAAGAACTGGATAAACGATTTCGATTTATAATACAAAATAAATTTAAGGATACTAATTTTAATTGCTTGAAAAAGCCCAAGATTTGATTTTAAAATGAGAATTTTAATGACAATGCCCTCGTTTTTGCCTCATAGAGGTGGCAGTGAAATAATGGCTTACGAACTAGCCAAAAGAATCGTCAATATGGGTCATAGTGTTACGATCCATACAATTCAAAAAGAGGGCACGAAAAAATCCGAACAAATAGAAGGAATAGAGATTTTCCGGTTTAAAGACATTAGGCTCTTTCCAAAGCTATCTAAAATCACTTTTGGTAAAATTCCGTCGATTTTTTCATTTTCTGCGATTCCTTCATTATTTAAATTAGCAAAAAAAATCCAGCCCAAAGTCATCCATAGTCATTTTTTGGCGGACACTGGACTTGCAGCAATAATCGTAGGAAATACACTAAAGATTCCCGTAATAACTTCGCTTCTTGGAAAAGATATATTTGATCCAATCGATCCTGTGCCTACAAAATGGCATAAAAACCTTGTTTGGTTAATGCAAAAATCATCAAAAATTGTCTCCTGTAGCATGGATCAAAAAACTCGGGCTCAAGCAATGGGTGTTTCTTCGGAAATTGAAATCATACCTCATGGAGTAGATATCAAACGATATACTCCACAGATAAGTAATGAAGTTGACTTCAAAAAGAAATTAGGCGTTCAAGCCCCAATAATTTTATCTGTTCAGCGCCTTCACTCCAGAAAAGGATTGAATTACTTAATTGACGCAATCCCAATTGTTCTAGAGAAAATACCCTCTACACAATTTATTATTGTAGGAAAAGGACCTGAAAAAACAAACTTAGAGAATAAAATCAAAGAGTTAGGAATTGAAAACAATGTAAAGCTAGTCGGGTTCGTCATGGACTCAGATCTTCCAAAATACTATGCAAATTGTGATATATTTGTGCTCCATTCAATTTACGAGGCATTTGGCATAGTCTTACTTGAGGCAATGGCGAGCGAAAAACCTATTATTTCTACAATGGTCGGAGGCATTCCAGAGGTGGTTCAAAACGGAAAAAATGGAATTTTAGTACAGCCAAAAAATGCAACAGCTTTAGCAACTGCAATAATACAACTTTTGTCAGATAGTAAGCGTGCCAAAGAAATGGGCCAATATGGGCGCAAATTAACTGAAATTGAATTTAATTGGGAAATAATAGCTAAGAAATATCTAGAAATGTATTTCGATTTAATTTAAAGTTATTAACTAAAGGAACGCAAAATGGACACAAAAATGCTTTTCTTGAAAAGTCTGGTTAAATAATCTTCAAAAAACCTCAATATTTTTAGAATATTCAGAGATGAGTTAATCTATGAGTATTTCACAGAGATCAAAGATAGCTACCGATGTTACACGTGGATCCTCCGCGTTGATGTCTCAAAGAATTGCAGTTACACTTATGGCAATAGTATATGGGGCAGTTCTTGCACGTTTGTTAGGTCCAGTAAATCTCGGATTGATTGCCCTAGCAAATTCTGCAGCGTTTGCGATAGGAATTTTTTCAGGAGTTGCTGTTTCAGGTTTAAAACCCGCAATGATTCGCAATATTGCAGTTTATATTGCTAACAATGAAAATGCAAAAGCAAAGGATATTTATAAGAAGGGACTCACGATTCATGTTTTACTAGGCATAGTATCAACAGGACTTGTCCTCTTAACTGCTGATTTAGTTGCAAACTTCATATTTAATACTCCCGAATTATCATTCTTAATTACACTAACCGCTTTTTCAGTTTCAGTTTCAATAGCGACTCAGTTTGTAAGTTCACTTTTTGAAAGCCTAAAGTATTTTATTAGTTATTCCACTCTAATGCTGATTGATACAATAGGTAGAATGACATTTAGTTTACTCCTATTCTTTCTTGGGTATGGAATACCAGGTATAATTGCAGGGGGGATCATCTCAGGGAGTCTTACAACTACAATTGGCTATCTATTCATTCGTAGAAAACTTCCCTTTATTCACTCAAAACTAGAGGATACTGACTTTAGTGGATATAAAGAACTCTTCTCATTCAGTCTATTTTACAGTGTAGGTCGTATTTTTTATAGAATATACGAACTCGCACCTAATCTAATTTTAGGCTACTATCTTACGCCTGAGGTTGTAGGATATTTTTCCTATGCAAATAATATCGCAAACCGCCCTTCAATGCTAGGATATGCTTTTTACACTACGTTACTTCCCTCAATGTCAGAAACATGGGCTAAAGAAGAAACAAGTCTAATGAAAAAAACATATCTTTCAACGATGAAATACTTAATGATATTTTCTACTTTCTTCTCTATGATGTTGATCGTTTTTGCAAATGAAATCATTTTAATCCTTGCTGGACCAAACTTTTTACCTTCAGTTCTACTTCTTCAGATACTTGCTTTGGTAAGCATATTTCGTATCATTGATGCACCAGTCCTATCAGTTTTATTAACCACCAAAAAACTTGATGGCATAGTTTATCCCAGCATATTGAGAAGTGGTGTAACTGTTGGCTTTCTTTTTCTGCTAGTTCCTCAATACGGAGCTATAATAACTGCAATTATTGTCGTTATCGGCAGGCTTGTGGCAATTATATTGAATATAATTTTTGCAAACCGGGAATTATCTGCTCATACTCCATTATCCTATTTTGTTAAGCCCATAGTGTGTCTACTTATTTCATCGAGTATTCTGCTGTTACCTACAGTTACAAATCTTATTATATTTGGTTTAATAAAATTATTTAGTGCACCAGCGTTATTCCTAATTGGCATGATACTGACCTCAGCGCTTGTAAAAGAAGATGTTAAGATAATCGAATTAATTGAAATAAAAAATGAATTAATTGCACAAATATTCCGAAAGATTATAAAGTTCATAAGTAAACTACTGCGCTGAAGTTAATTTATTTGATATCAGCGAGAAAACCCCTTCCGACAGGGAGGGGTAGTTGACTTGAGTCTTTTTCGGATGTTGTCAGAAATGGTAGACATAGTTTATAGCCAATCAAAGAGTGTTGCTTGCTTTTTTTGAATAGGGAGTTTTTCAAGGCGCTCCAATCCTTTTTTCACTCTATCCTGAGAGAAATCATGTTCTTCGCAAAGAAATTCGAGAATTTTATTCTGATCTGGAGGAAGCCATGTAATAGAATATGTATCTGTCACTTCAGGGTCTAAGAAAATTGATCGTATTTGATCAATAGGCACTTCGGCTAGTATATCTTTCACTTTCATAACGGATTCTAAATTATCGTGTTCTTTTATTAACTTTAATGCGGTCTTAGGTCCTATTCCTTTTACTCCATCGTTAAAATCAGTTCCGACAAGAATACCAATGTCAACCAATTGTTCTCTCGATATTTCAAGGTCTTTAAGCATTTCTTCAAGGTAAATGAGTTCTGGCTTTACTTCGATATATGTTGATTTTCTGGGCAATTTTCGACGTCCGGTGATTGTAAGATTGCGTATCAGCCTATCCGCACCAAATAATAGGCTATCATGATCCTGAGATCCTACACCCCAGCATTCACCTTTTCTGACCATGTAAGATGCTTGGGCTTCTCCTTCACTTGGAGCTTGTACATATGGAAGTCCCATATATGATAAGAGCATCTTACTATCGGAAATCATTTTTTCGGTAAATCGTGATGATGCCTGGGCATATTTCTTAGCTTCTACTAAGTCTCCTCTATCAAGAGCATCGAGCCATTTTTCTGTAGCAGTTTCTCTAATTTGTTTTCTTTCTACGATTGTTTCATGTTTCAATTCTGGAGGTTTACCATCAAAAACATAGATTGGTCGGATGTTTTCTTCAAGTAAATTTATGTTACGATAAAAAATACCACTTAAGTGGGATGTAACTCGCTTTTGGCTGTCTAATAGAGGCGTACCGTTTTGCTGACGAATTATTGATAGAAATTGATACAGCACGTTCATTGCATCAATAGCAATGTCTTTTCTACTAAGATCTTTTAAATCGAGAGTATGTGTGGTGCTCTCCAAAAGATCTTTTATTTTAACTCCCATTGATGTTAGACCCCCCCTGATTATTATGCTGCATGATCTTTAAAAACTTAAGCAGAACGTGATGTGAACTACCACCCTACAAGCAGGGTGGCTTCCTGAATCATCCATTCCCTAACGGGATATGTTAACCAGGCTCTACGGGCAGTTCCTGCCCTGATGATAATCGTGCATCTAAATAGTGAGTGGATCGGTGTAAAACAGTGATGGCAGAATTATAGTCTCTCGCTAACACCAGCCCACAGTACGGACACCTGTGGATTCGTGTTGCTAGTGTTTTCGGTACCAGTTTTCCACACCTACTACACAGTTGTGTGGTGTTATAGGCACTCACATATTCTACCAGCGTACCAGCCTCCTCCGCTTTGTACTCGGTAAAACGCATGAGTTGCCCACATCCTGCATCACTGATCGACTTGGCGAGATGATGGTTCTTCACCATGTTGGTGATCGTAAGTTTCTCATACACAATGAGGTCATAACTATTGACCAGTTTTCGACTGAGCTTGTGATGAAAGTCCTTGCGCTGATTACGTATTTTTCGGTGTACCCGTGCCACCTTCATGTTCTGTTTGTGACGGTTACATGAGCCCTTAACTTTCCTGTCTTTCTTTCGTTGTTCAATGGCTAGTTTCTTCTCCGAGTGTCTCAACCAACGGGGGTTGTCTATTGTGTCTCCATTATTTAACGTTAACAAACTCTTCAGGCCAACATCCACGCCTACTGCCTTCTGTATGTCTCTTTGAGACTCAGGACCAGGATTAGGCAGTGCTACTGAAAAACAGGCATACCAGTGGTCGACATCGCGGTTAATGGTACAGGTCTTGATCTCACCTTCAGCAGGTATAGGTCGGTGGAGTATGATGGTAATACATCCGATTTTCGAGAGTCGGAGTTTCTTCTTTTGGTAATCGAGGACGAACCCACTTTGCGGGTAAGTGAAGGAATCATACCGATATTTCCCTTTAAAGCGTGGATATCCTGCCTTTTCACCCTTTTTAATGCGCCGAAAAAAGTTCTTGAAGGTCTTATCCAGTCGTCTCAGCACATCTTGAAGTACCTGAGAATGAACCGCTTTTAACAATGGATTGGCCTTTTTAGCGTCTTTTAACTGTCTTGCTTGCTCACCATACGTAACTGATCGTTTCTGAGTTTCCCAGGCCTCTTTTCGCTCGGCAAGCGCGGTATTATACAATAGACGACAGCTGGTCAGCCATTGGGTGAAGGTCGCACGTTGTGATGCGGTGGGATACAGGCGAAATTTGTAGGTGCGTTTCATCACAGGTCTTCCTCTGTTCCCTTGAGCCATATCACTAACTGTAATATTCGCAAACCGCTATTTAAACTGGGAGACACTGCTGTGAAAGTGAAACCAGTAAAACAGCGCAATTCATCCCCAAAACAAGTTGGAGAGTCTTTTTGCGGAGACATTATAAAATTTCGAGAAGTTAGTAAATGGAAATATGTAAGATTAAGAATCATATGAACGTAAATATGATGCAAGGGTAAATGCTTAAGCAAATGAAGGAAACTAAACAAAGATTTTTATTTCTTTGATTGAACTTTCAATGGCACCTAATTAGGTCGAAGAAAATGCGGACAACGATGCGAATCTACTCTAAGTCATATCGCCAATCAGGTCGAGATGCTTTAATCCTTGTCACCCTATTTGTTTTTGCATTCATTATTAGGCAACTTACAATCATACGTCCATATGCAGACGTATGGGATATTTACTATTACTTAACTTTAGCCAGAAACATGATTACAGGTAATGGCTATACGATTATGGGTGAAGATCTGGGATATTATTTGCCTGGCTATCCCGTAATAGTTGCAATAATCTCATTATTTATTGGAGACATTGAATTTTCGGCATTATTGATTTCTACAATAGTAGGAAGTTTAACAATCCCTCTTACATTCTTGATGATAAAGACAGTAAGTAATGAAAAAATGGCACTTCTTTCAAGTTCGTTAGTCTTAATTAATCCCCAACATATTACCCATACATCTAGGGCAATATCGGAAGCAACAGCGACATTTTTAGCTGTCGTTTCAATATATTTACTTATCTTAGCAATAAGAGAAAAGTCAAACATAATGATGTGGCTTTGTACATTTATTACGGGAGCTTTATTCTTAACGCGATACCCTAGTTTGCTTTTCTTCCCAATTATACTTGTGATATTGCTTCTTATGAGAAAATGGATATCTTGGCCAAGTAAGACAATGTTTTTAGCTGTAATGATCGTTTTATTTTGTTTATCCAGCATTTGGTTTTTACGTAACTTTCTTATCTTTGGTGATCCTTTCCAAAGCGTATATGTAACACAACAGGAATCTGGAGTCGCGCTTTTAGGAGGATATTTAGGAGTACTTAGGCGGAATCTACTTTATTACTCAACAAAAGGCATTCCGTTCTATACCCTCACACCTCTTGTGACAATTTTTTTCGTATATGGATTGTTCACATCAATTAGAAACGTGAAAATCAATGCGATCTTTTATATCTGGCTAGCTTTAGGATCCTTACATTTTATCCTATGGGCGGGGAACCCTCAACCGCGATATCTGTGCACACTCGTTCCTGCACTTTCTTTATTTGCTGGACAAGGTGTTCTCAATCTTTATCATTATATTGAAAATAAAACTCGTAATTTTAGATTTAGTACCCTTAAAGAGGTTTTTATTCTAGTATTTATTCTTGGTACTTTCGTCAGCTCATATTACATCACAATTAATCACAATTATTTCCTAGAATTGCAATACGATCGAATTGCCTTTAGAAGGGCCGCAATGTGGATAAATTTAAATACACCAAGCGATTCCTTGATAGTTACGACAAAACCAATGCTTTTTCACTACTATACTAACCGAACATGTGTTTATACAAGTACGTACTTCAAGCAACCTACTCTTTTTCCGGAAAAACACATATACTATATCTTTGATAATCTTGATGGCGAAAATTTTGAGAACGAAATCAATTGGGAACAATTTGTTCGGAAATTTTTAGTAACTTTTGAACGGGCAACAATAGACAACGTAATATATATTGGAGATACTTTTCCATTTCTATATTCAGAATCCCACGAGAACATACGCGTTGTTACTGTATTTCAAATAAGTCTCGGGTGAAGATGAATTTAATGACCGTGTTCTCCTATTAAAGGCACAAAAGAAACTCCGCCTCTTTTTTCTTCCTTTATTCTTCCCTCTAAATCTTTCGTCAGAAGTATCAATGTTTGAAAGAAGTAAACCCCGCCTATCGGTATGACTAGTTTGCCACCATTCTTCAATTGTTCTATTAATGGTTCTGGTATCTTCGGACCTGCCGCCGTGACGAGGATTCTATCATAGGGAGCTTGCTCAGGATATCCGAGTGTTCCGTCACCATGAATAACAGAAACTCTATCAGAATATTGTGCCTGTTCTATATTTTTACGGGCGAATTCACTTAATTTTTTGACTCTCTCTATTGAAAAAACATGTCCAGATGTTTTTTCATCACTTGGGGCAACAATCTCTGCAATTAATGCTGCGTGATATCCTGAACCTGTGCCTATTTCTAATACCTTCATCCCGATCTCTAGATCTAAAATTTCAGCCATAATCACGCACATATGAGGCGCTGAAATCGTTTGTCCACTACCAATCGGCAACGGTGTATCATTATAGGCGTTATCTCGCAGTGAGTTTGGTAGAAATAATTCTCGAGGAACTTCTTTGAATGCACGAATCACTTTTTCTGATTTGAGGGTATTAGACGAAATAAAATGTTGTATAAGACGTTCCTTCTTTTTCAATAAATCTAGGTCACTCGCACTTTTGTCAGTCATTATGCGATCACTCTAAAACCGATTATTCCCGTTGAATTATTATATTACCTTATATTTAGAGTTTTTTTATTGAAGAAAAGAACCAAAGAAAGTTCTAATATTCTAGGAAATTGATATAGAAGGGAGTTAAATCAGGTTGTCACACGTAATTGAGAAGATCATTGCACGAGGTCACGAAAATATTCGGGCAACTCATAAAACCACATTCGAAATTACCCGCGATCGGACAATCAGTACACGTGCCGATTGTATTATTGCAGTTGAGGCAAGTGCAGCAGCAACGAATTTAAGAGAAGAATTTAAGAAACATGCTAAGAAAATCGATGCAATTATAGAAGTTATCATTGAAGTAAATGGATTAATCGAACAAATTACGGGCAAAGGGTCACCACAATTGACTCTTAGTCATCCAACAGATCTTGTGGGAAGAAAAAGTGCTTTTATTTCGAATAAAACCTTTTTAATCAATTCTGACAAGGCTGCAATAGATTTAGATCGACGTCTTGTAGACCAACTCAAAAAACCAGATACGGAAATAAAAATCACGTTAAGAGTAAAATAAAGCAACGATCAATTGATTTTAAGATCTATAACCACTTGATAAGTATGGGGTGCAATAGGCCGAACGATTTTTTTTGTACGTATCCCTTCAACTTGTCGTGAAAATTTCATTACCTGAGCAATTACGTTTTCTTCCATTGACTGTTCCAGTTCCTCTGATTTAAGAAAATCATAGAAATGAAGGATTCCTCCCTCTTTTTTGATGGCAATACAAGCAACATCTAGAAACTCATCAGCGGCTACTGGATGATTCATTATTACTCTATCAGCAATTCCGATAAGATTATTTTTACTAACAACTTCTCTGGCGTCACCTACATAAGGGACAATTGTTCCCTGAAGTTTATTGAGTTTAATGTTTTTTTCGAGATATCCGATAGCATTAGGATTAACATCAATTGCATGTACATTTGAAACAACTTTACGAGCAATCAGAATAGAAAACGGCCCAATTCCACAAAACATGTCAATTACAGTTTCGTTTGGCTTAACTAAAGAGGCAACTCTGTTATGTTCTGTGCTTAGGCGTGGACTAAAAAACGCTTTTGTAATATCTACTGCAAACTGACATCCATATTCTCGATGAATCGTTTCAGTTCGGTTTTCTCCAGCGATAACTTCATATTTTCCTACTCGATATAGGTCCTGTATAATCTCTTTTTTATTTAAGACGGTTTTAATATGTTTATGGGCCTTTAGCAAGCCTTCTCCTATAGTATGCGAATGTTGTGATAACTCTGAAGGAATCGCTAGGATCGCGATATCCCCTATCACATCATGACTATGAGGTAAAAAAACAAGTTCCTTTGGTTGCAGAACTCCATCAAGGGTTTCAAGAAGATTCTTAGGCCCTTGATTTTTAACTTGAAAAACCTTTTTTCCAATAGAGAAGTCTTTCACAAAAGAGGAAATCAACTCCTTCTCATGATCTGACGGAAGTTTAGTCAAAGGAAAATAGATGTAGTTTTCATCTTTTTCGATTCGTAGATTCGTATTGATGAGCAATTGACGTACCAATAGTTTTCTTACAGATTCACCCTCGATCTTGTGCATACAGAGATAATATGCGGTGGACATTAGACAACTCTCATTAATTTGTATTTATTGTGAAGTTAAACATTATTTCTTTTTAGCCTGGATAAAGCAATTGGGACCGAATTTATTGAGAATTGGCAAAGAGTCAATTACGGAGGCAATTGCTTTGGCTAACGGATGCGCTTTTCGTATCACGTAACTCGAAGAGAAAAGGATGGTTAAACCTAGCCTTGTAATGAAATGTTCAATCTCAATTATATTTGACAAGTATACTAAATCATCCTTGTCGCCACAAGCGAAAGCAGGGTCTTTCGAAAGGCGTGGCTTTAAAACTAATGAAAAAGTATGGTTTTTCAAAAGATTAAGTTGAAGATACATAATAAGAAACATAATAAGGCGTTTCAATTGATTCTTACTAACTATTGCACTAACAAATGCAATAAAAGCTGTTTTAAGATTGTTCCTTCCTTTCTCAACTCCCTTTTCTGATACTACAACAAATGGGCTTGCAAAATTAGGTGTCTGAATAAGGACAGAACCTTCTCGTTTAGTTACCCTTGAGAGTTCAGAGATGCACGAACCAGGATTCGGAAGGTGTTCAAGTAATTCTTGGCATTCTACAATTGTAAATGCATCATCCTTGAAAGGCAATCGTGTTGCATCTCCTATGAGAAATTCTACCTTGTGGTCAATTTGTTCAGATATGGCCATTTTCTTTCCGAGGCGAATACCTGCTCGTGAAATATCTATGCCAACTGAAAATATGCCTTCTTTAGCAACCTTTCTTACGATTACGCCACTGCCAGTGCCAACGTCAAGAAACATACCATTTTTTGAATTTTTTATTAGAGACTTGAGCCCAGGGAAAAAGAGTTTACCTACTGTATCTTCGTCCTTTCGATGACGTTCTGCATTTTCAAAATACTTTTCATACGTGGAATAGTAGGTAAACAAACGTCTTCTCAGAGCTTTAGACAGCTAATTAACCTCCATTGCATCAAATAACGGAAAGTTACATACAAAACGTTTTTATAATTTTCAGCGATAATCTCCTTTTATCTTATTAATTTGATTTATGGGCCCGTAGCTCAGCTAGGTAGACTAATCAAATAGTTGAGGCCGAAAGCGTCGGGCTCTTATACCTATTTTTTCAGGTAGAGACACCCGATGGCCGCGGGTTCAAAGGATCTAAGCTCAACGCTTGATCTGGAAATCCCGTCGGGCCCGCCATTCTTTTATCAAATTATTTGCTTTTTGCGTTTTTAGCCAAAACCTTTTCATAAATCTTAATATGCTTTTCAGATATTTTGTCAAGAGCGTAAACTTCTTCGATTCTTCTTCTTGAATTCTTTCCGAATTGTTGAATTATATCAGGTGATTCGACAAATTTTCTAAGCAGTAAATACAATTCTCTATAGCTGTTGGGTGTGAATAAATAACCTGTTTCTCTATCAACAAGTACATCCTCGATTCCACCTACTTTAGATCCTATGACAGGTTTTCCACAGGCCATTGCTTCTAAAATTACAGAAGGTGAGGGATCGATTAAACTGGGTAATAAAAGGGCATCACAGGCATTGTAAAACTTGGGCAGGTTTTCATATGGAATGTTTCCTAGGAATATTACAGAATCTCTTAAATTCAAAGACGAAACTAGTGTTTTCAGATATCTTTCTTCGCTGCCTCTTCCAATAATGAACAACGTAGCATTCAACTTGCTTTGTAATAGGTATTTCATAGCATAAATGAGGGAATAGACACCTTTTGACTTTTCTAATCGCCCTACAAAAAGAAATTTGATTTCATTTTCTGAGAGGTATTTATTAAGAGCATTACTTTTACTCGGTACAAAAATTCGAGTGTCGACTGAATGATAAAGAATATCGATAAACTTAGGTTCTGCACCTTGGTTAATTAAATATTCACGAGACTTTGTTGTTTGTGCAATATATCTATCACATCTTCTAACCACAGTCCTTCCAATGAATGTATTGGTTAAAGATCGAAGAAATCTCCAACCAGTATGCCCAATTGCATAACCGTCATAATGTTCTGTTAGAATCGTTGGGATGCTGGCTTTATTCCTTGAAAGAAAGGAACAATAGTAAGTATTTAGCTGATAATCTTCATGGAGATGTAATAAGTCAAAATTCTCAAACGATAGCCTTTTCGGTATCGAAATCGGAAAATATGGTCTTAATTTGAATAAATAAGGAGTATGAATGATTTTTACACCCTCTAAATTCTTTTCATTTTCATGAGGGCA
>Ga0209427_10006261_pt1 | contig 13609 bp, 12 predicted proteins | sample DeeMarSWOR136_30_FD_187465 | JGI IMG/M metagenome (GOLD analysis project Ga0209427, IMG submission 187465) | Marine sediment microbial communities from White Oak River estuary, North Carolina - WOR-1-36_30 (SPAdes) (version 2) | ecosystem: Environmental > Aquatic > Marine > Intertidal zone >... | reverse complement strand
CGCGTGAAGCTCCAATCCTGAGAAGCACGGATCTTGCCGCGGTAGACATCAGCCATCGCAAGAGCATCCATGGCTTGGACTAAGTCATGCGGGTCAGGGAAGTGGGCTGGAACATTCTCGTAAATCCATTCGAAAAGCATGTCTATGTCAACGTCAGCCATATCTACTGCTTGTTTCGCGCCGTAAGAAGTTCTGCCGTAAAGGATCATCTTGAGCACATTGAAGATTGATTCCTGCCTGTCACGGTAGGCAAGCCACGAAACATCATCATACGCTAAACGGTTTTTACCCTGAGCCAAAGCCTGAAAGTCGTTCACTGCGGAGCGAACATCTCCACCAGCCCGTTGAGCAATGAATTTCAAGGTGTTCTCATCGGCTTCAATTCCTTCGCGTTCACGTATGCGTTGCAAGTTTTTCATTACGCTACTTGCAGGAGGCTTTTTGAATTCTATAAGCAGACAATAACTGCGAAGAGCCGCGAACCGCGGGTCATAAGCGTTGCCAGCAATCAAAACTATTGGGCACCTAGCCTTTTTAACAATGTTTGTGATTGCTTTAACCCCGCCCTTGTCGGCATTTCCCATCAATCCGTCTAACTCGTCAAGCAAGACGATTCTTTTTCCGCCAAAAAGTGAACCATATTGTGAAGCTAAACCTGCAAAACGGTTTATGGCATCTTCTGTCCTGTAATCGCTGGCGTTTTTTTCCACAAGTTCCATGTGTAATTCGTGAGCCAAGGCCTCAACAGTGACTGTTTTTCCAACTCCAGGCGCTCCACATAGAAAAACAGCTCTCTTCTTGGGTACTCCTTTGTCCCAAGATTGAAGCCAGTCACGTAAAGCCTTAATGGCACTTGGGTTCCCGACGATTTCAGCGGTAGATTTCGGTTTGTGCTTGACGGTCCATGTCATGTACAAAAATTGCACCTAGTTTCCTTTCTTTATTTCACTACCTGCCTCAACGAACCTAGCCAGCAGAGCACTCAATTGCACTTCCTCGTCTGAACCCGCTACAAGGCGGTAATCTATCTCGCCTGTGATGGCGGCTAACTTCATTTTCCAAGGTTCTGGAATCTCTGCTTTGAAAATCTCCTTGTGAATCTGCCGAATTATATCAACCCCAGCTACGCCGTACTTTTGAATCATATCGCGGAGTTGTTTCCTTGCCCCCAAAAAGTAGCCGTTAATAGCCGTGTTCAGCATTCTTTGCACGTCGGAAGGGCTGGCTTTACCAGTAACCGAATAGATAAGCACGGAATCTACAGGCTTATTCATTGACGCCGCAGCTTGCAAAGTATTTATTGCTCTTCTGAGGTCTCCACCACAAACTTCAAAGATTGCCTCTAAACCATCAGGCATTAAATGGACGTTTTCGCTTTCAGCGATGTGCTTAATATACGTATCGTGTTCTTCTCGAGGTAGAAAACTAAACCTGAAAGGGGCACACCTAGACTGAATCGGCTCAATTATCTTGCCACTGTAATTGGCGCACATAATAAACCGACACGTTTCAGTGTACCGTTCCATGGTGCGCCGTAAGGCTTGCTGGGCATCAGACGTCATGTTGTCAGCTTCGTCCAAAATCAGGATTTTGAATGGAATCTCGCCGATAGAGCGAGACCGCGCAAAAGTCTTCACGGTTTCCCTAACAACATTTATGCCGCGCTCATCGCTTGCGTTTAACTCCATAAGGTGTTCACGGTACCCTTCACCGTAAAGGGCGCGTGTCAAACACAGGGCAGCCGTTGTCTTGCCCGTTCCTGGCGGTCCAGCGAAGATACAATGGGGCACGTTTTTTGATTTAGCGAAACTCTTTAAGCGTTCTACAATTGTTTTCTGATCTACCATGTTGCTTAGCTGCTTCGGACGATATTTTTCAGCCCACATCTCAAAACTCAAAGTGTAATCCTCCGTTTCTTGTAACATTACATGCGAGAGCTAATAAATGCTGACGTTAATTACCATTTTTTGGGGCAAAGCTACTTTTTGGCAAAAATACTAAACATTTAACAGGTATATAGGGTGCAAGAAAAATCATTTTCCGAATTACTTTTTTTGATTGTTCATTTATTTCATATGATTTCAATTTTTCACATATATTTGATGGTAAATAGGAATATATATGAAGCATATACATTTAGTTAGAAAATCGAAGGTATTTAAATGAATTTTAGAAGACCGAACGCGGATGAGGCAACGGGTACATTCAATCGATCAAGAAACGTCGCGCCCATGTCCGGCATCTGTTCAAGATGCATCGATGGATGTAAAGGTAGCTGCGAGATTTGGTTATCATCATTTAGAGGTCGTGAGGTACTTTACCCTGGACCATTCGGCGGAGTAACCGCTGGTGCAGACAAAAATTACCCAGTGGACTATTCCCATCTGAACATCCAAGGTTATGCGCGGGGAGCCAAAGGTCTTCCCGAAGGAATAGAAGGAGAACCAGACACCGCCCTTTTTCCTAAAGTTGACACTGAAACAGAGTACGGATGGGACAAAAAAGTCAAGCTGCGAGTCCCCATCTTCACTGGCGCACTAGGCTCAACGGAAATAGCTAGGAAGAACTGGGACCACTTTGCGATAGGCGCCGCCATTGCGGGTATTACAATTGTTTGCGGCGAAAACGTTTGCGGAATTGACCCAGCGCTCGAGTTAGACAGCAACGGCAAGATCACAAAATCGCCCGAGATGGACAGGCGAATAGAAGGTTACAAGAAATTCTATGAAGGCTATGGAGAACTCCTTGTGCAAATGAACGTTGAAGACACCCGATTCGGAGTAGCTGAATACGTGTCATCAAAACATAACCTTGAGACAATTGAATTAAAATGGGGACAGGGAGCCAAATGCATTGGTGGAGAAATCAAAGTCAAAACCTTGGACCGAGCTGTAGAGCTCAAAAAGAGAGGCTACGTTGTTTCGCCTGACCCTACACTCCACGAAAATCAGATAGCATTCAAGAAAGGAGCCTTTAAAGAGTTCGAGAGGCACTCGCGGTTAGGATTTGTAACTAAAGAAGCTTTCTTAGAAGAAGTTGATCGCCTCCGCGGTTTGGGATTCAAGCGAATTACCATGAAGACCGGCGCTTATTCTGCCGTAGAATTGGCTATGGCGCTACGTTATGGCGCTGAAGCAAAATTGGATATGGTCACAATTGATGGCGCTCCAGGCGGCACAGGCATGAGCCCGTGGTCAATGATGAACGAGTGGGGAATCCCAACATTCTACCTTCAAGCCCTCGCATACAAGTACTGTGAAAAACTCTCGAAAAGAGGCATTAAAGTTCCTGACCTTGCTATTGCAGGTGGTTTTTCAAGCGAAGATGGCGTGTTCAAGGCACTCGCTATGGGCAGCCCCTACGTTAAAGCAGTTTGCATGGGGAGAGGTTTAATGATACCTGGCATGGTTGGAAAGAACATAGGAAACTGGCTAGCCGAAGGCAATTTGCCCAACTCGGTTTCCAAGTATGGTAATACCGTTAACGAGATTTTTGTTGCTTACTCGGAACTTGAAGAAAAGTTTGGTTCAAAAATGAAAGAGATACCGTTAGGCGCTGTCGGAATCTACACTTACTGTCAAAAGTTCAAAGTCGGATTACAGCAGTTGATGGCTGGAAGCAGAAACTTTAGACTCTCAACCATATCCCGCAAGGACATCATGGCGCTAACAGAAGAAGCAGCAAAAATCTCAGGAATACCCTACGTCATGGACGCCTACAGCAAAGAAGCAAACACAATCTTAGACGAATAAAAACACCCAACCACCCTTTATTTTGTTTCCGCATCTCCCTTATTGCTTTTAAAGCAGCTTCATGCGTAACAACCAATTATAAAACCAGAAGAACCAATGATTCTTTTCTCATACTATGTATAAAATGGCGTCTGGTTGAAATTCAGGCTATATACAAGAGAGGAGAAGTCTCACGAGAGCACCAGATGACTGTGGGAAAAGCGGAAAAAGTATAAGAGTATGCATGTTTTCTGTATTGCAAAGCCAAAGTGACAAAACATGAACGTTCCCAAACAAATCCGCACGTATTGTCCAAAGTGCAAGACTCATCAAGTTCACACTATAAGCCTCTACAAGGCGGGAAAGCGAAGAGCCTTAGCCAAAGGTGAACGCCACCATAAACGAGAAAAGAAAGGCTACGGCGGACAAAAATACCCGCTTCAACGCGAATTTGCCAAAACTACCAAGAAACAAACCCTGCGCCTTAAATGTAAAAAATGCGGCTACATGTACCATAAAGACGGCATAAGGCTACGAAAACTAGCCATAATATAGGAGCTCAAACCAAATGACAGAATGGAATAAACTTGTTCCAAAACCAAGAGGCAGGTTCCTGCGCGTGAAATGCCTAAAATGCGAAAACGAGCAACTACTCTACAGCAACGCCGTAAACAAAGTCACCTGTAATGTCTGCGGCGAAATACTCGCAGAACCAGCAGGCGGCAAAGCCAAAATCAAAGGCGAAATACTGACAGCTTTCGAGTAGGATGTATGTTGAATGGCTGAGCGAAAGCCTCAATGGCCCGAAGTAGGAGATTTAGTAATCGCCACGATAGAAACCGTTACCGATTATGGCGCCTACGTCAATCTCGACGAATATGACAAACGAGGACTGCTGCACGTTTCCGAAATATCCTCCTCTTGGATAAGAAACATCCGTGATTTCGTGCGCGAAGGACAAAAAGCAGTGCTAAAAGTTACACGCGTAAATCTGGAAAAAGGGCACATTGACTTATCTCTCAGACGCGTCTCCAAAAGAGCAAAAATCGAAAAAATACGCCAATGGAAACAAGACAGAAAAGCAGAAGCCCTGCTTCGCGGGGTCGCAGAAAAAGTCGGGTTACCCAACGAAGAAGTTTATGAGAAAACAGGAAAGCTCTTAGAAGAAAAATATGGATTGTATGATGGCTTTGAAAAAATTGCCAAAGAAGGTCCCGAAGTTCTGACAGAGATGGGAGTTCCTGAAAGTCTCGCCAAAGCCTTTGCTGAAGTCGCGGAAGAACGAATCCGTGTGAAGATGGTGAAGATTAAAGGTATACTTGAAATCCGTTGCATGTCGCCTGACGGGGTTAAAATTATCCAAGATTCTTTTCTTAACGCCAAAAAAACAGAAAAGACAAAGGATACCGAAGTCCGTTTCTACGTTGTGGCTGCCCCAAAATACAGCGTGGAAGTATCAGCGGAAAATTATAAACGTGCAGAAGAAGTTCTGCAGAAGGTCTCTCAAAGTGTAGTGGCAAACGTCGTCAAGGCTGGTGGTCAAGGTACCTTTAGAAGGGAAAAATAATGGTCTGGCTTTTGAGGAAATGTGAGAAGTGTAAAAGATACACCTTAAAGAGGATTGACTGCCCGTACTGCAGCGGTAACGTTCGGATCCCTCATCCGCCAAAATTTTCTCCTGATGATAAATACCTCAAATACAGAGTGGAATTTAAAAAGGAGCATGTGGCATAGTGAAAGACACTTACATTAAAGAATTCACGCAAGTCGAACTCAATAATCCCATTCTGATCGAAGGGCTTCCAGGCTTAGGGCTTGTCGGCAAAATCGCCATCCGTTATTTGATCAAAGAGTTAAACGCCAAAAAGTTTGCGCATCTTTACTCTCCACATTTTCCATACTTTGTGCTGGTGAACAAAAAAGGGAACGTTCGTCTTTTACGAGGAGCGTTCTATTTTTGGAAAAATGAAAAAGGACCAAACGATTTAATACTTTTTACTGGCGATAGCCAGTCGCAAACCATTGAAGGGCAATACGAAATTGCCGATCGTATGCTTGATTTTTCAGAGAAACATAATGTAAAGACAATTGTAACTATTGGCGGTTATCGAATGGAGACAAAAGATAAACCTAGTGTTTTCGTAGCTGCCACAGCGCAAGAGCTTTTAGACAGGGCTTTAGGCGCAGGCGCGGCTCTGAGCAGTTCGGGAAGCCCTATAGTTGGCACTGCAGGACTCATACTTGGATTGGCGCGTTTTAGGAAAATTAATGCGCTTTGCCTTTTGGGAGAAACACGTGGGTATCTGCCTGATCCTTTGGCTGCAAGAAGCGTTTTAGAAGTGTTGAAATTATCGTTCGATTTTGAAGTGGATCTTGCTGGTTTGAACGAAGAGATTGCCAAAGCGGAAACAATGGTGACGCGTTTACAGGAGATTGAAGAGAAAAGGGCTCTGCAGGCTGAGGAAACACGCAAAGAAGAAGACAAGAAAACCACATACATCTCTTAAGCAGAAAAGAGCTTTTCCTGAATTACCTCCACGATTTTTTCTGCTGCTTTTCCATCTCCAAAAGGCAAAGTGAGAGGTAACTCTTTTCGTCTTTTCAGCGCGCGCTAAACTGCTGGGACATATTATTATCATAATTTTGACCACAATGGACAAAAGTTGTCGGCACTTTATTTTTTTGTAGTGCTTTAACAATCAGTGCCATCTTTTATTTCTGGTCTTCTGCCTCCAATGACCATTACTTTTTTAATTTTTCTTCTCTGGTCTCATGTTTTCTTTAGGTAACCTTCTCGATGCTCATAGATTGTGCCTTCACGCAATAGCTGCCAGAGCATGCGTTCAGTTTCAGCTCTAGGAATTTTATGTTTTGACTCTAACTCGCTTATGAGAGCTGCCTTTTCAACCATGCCTGTTTCTTTTTCCATTTCAATTAGCACTGACAGAATTACTTGCATCTTGTCTCTGAGGCTCTTGGGTTTTCCAGTCATTATTAGGTCAATGTCCACTTTGTACGAAGACAAGTCTATTCCAACTTCTTCCAAAGACCTCTTCATAAGCGCTATTGCTGCTTCTGCATCCTCAGCTGTAACTTCCTTTCTCAGCGCTGCTCGGGCCCTTGCTTCAGCTATACGAACGAGTGACTCAAGTTGGCGGGCAGTAATTGCCACAGGTGAACCTTCCGCTTCGCTTGCCGAACGCATTGCCAAATAAAACTCGCTGAGGTGCTTCAGGGCCTCCTTGTTTAGCACTGGTTTAATTGTTTTAGCGTAGCCTACGTATTTTCGCATCAGGTCTGTCTCTATTTGTGCTTCTACTGGGCTTGATCCACGCCTGTGAATTTCAAGGATGTGTTCTGACATTTTCGCATCCGCCTCCTTGTCCGGTACATCTCTCAACACGAAGATCAGGTCGAATCGAGACAGGATTGTTACTGGAAGAGATATATTCTCAGCCACAGTTCGATGCGGCTCATATCTGCCTAAAGCTGGGTTTGCTGCTGCGAGCATAGCGGTTCGGGCGTTTAATGTGGCGACGATGCCGCCTTTTGCGACAGAAACTGTGTGCTGCTCCATGGCTTCATGTATTGCAACTCTGTCTTCGGGGCGCATTTTGTCCATTTCGTCAATGCAAGCTATTCCCTTGTCGGCTAACACTAATGCTCCAGCTTCAAGGCTCATGCCACCTCCTTTCTCCCGTATTACGGCTGCAGTTAAACCAGCTGCGGTTGTTCCGCGCCCTGACGTATACAAACCACGCGGCGCTATTTTAGCCACGTACTGCAAAAGCTGTGATTTTGCTGTACCTGGATCACCGATTAAAAGCGTGTTCATTTCCCCTCTTATGGTTATGTCGGGGAGGTTTTTTGATACACCACCAAAAAGAAGATACATGATAGCCTCTTTTATGTGCTCATAGCCGTAGATTGAAGGCGCTATCGAAGTCATTATCTTCATATGAACCTGCGGGTCTTTTGCAAGTGTAATGATTTTCTCTTCCTCTTCGGGCGATGGAGGTCTTGACTCTGGCTCCTTGCCCAACACTTCTATTGAATTAGCGTCTAAATGCAAAATGAAAACACGCAGTTTTCCTATTCCAGGACGCGAGGGCGCGAACGCCTGAACTATTCCAACTATTGAAACGTGATCGCCAGGTCTGGCAAGATCAACGATTTCACTTCCCACAAGCTTCACGTTTAACGTTCGTGGAAGCTGGCCGGGGGGTAGATCTTCAGGTCTTTCTTGAAGTCGCAGGTCTTGTGAATCTATGAAAGTGGACTCGTCTTGAACGAATTCGAATGGACCTTCTCTCCCGCAATCAGGACTGGAGCATACAGGGGGCGCCCTCAAGAATTGACCCGTTTGTTCCACATGGTTTATTGTTCCACATCGTTTGCATCTGAAGGCGGCGTTCATCACCATGGGGCGAACTGGAGTGGCTCTGACGACGATGCCCTCAACCATAACCAGTTTTCCCATCTGCTTTGAGCCGAGTTTTCGCAGTTGCTCTTTACCCAATAGCCTTACAAATCTAACGGTTACTTTCTCGATTTTTCCAACGTATTCAGCATCTTCGATTCCGAGTTGAGCATAAGCCGCGTTACTTGCGTGCTGCAGAAAATCGTCAGGTTTTTCCATCAGTCTTTCCGCTAGTCTTTGGTCAAATCCGAAGAGGGTCTCAAAATCAACGGTGATGGACTCTCTGCCAGTTATGGCCATCTGGGAGATCTTCTGACGGTATTTTTCTTTTTTGAAGAATTCAAGAAAGCGTTCTTGAGGGTCTACCGTTGCTATCTCTCGAGCCATTCTGCTTATCGTTCTCCTTCAAAGTCTATTATCTGCGTTTTCCACTCGTTGATTATCTTGCCGAGTTGCTCGTAAATGAGCTTCTCCTCGCATGTAAATTTTTTCTGTATCTGCCCAGTTTGAACTGGACCTGAAGACAAAGCAATTATCTTCTTTAATCTGGAATTCACGATGTCCCATGCTAAATGTTTGGCTTTCTCATACTCTTGCGCTTTCTCCGGGTGTTTCGCTATTTTCGCTTTTATGTCTGCGAGGTACCGGCGGAGTTTAGGATAAAAGTCTTCTGTAAGCTCTGATATTTGTCCAGCTATTTGCACTCGTTCTTTCCATTGAATCTTGTAAAGGTTGGTCGTGTGTAAAAGATTGTCTTCACGGAGATGAACAATTCCTGCGGCGGCAAGTTCCTGCGCTATCCAGTAATAAACTTCATATTCGTTTCCTTCTTCGAAAGGACCTACGGATATCCCAGCAAGTTTGATTTCAGGATAATTTCTATCAGCAATAATCCTTACAAGTAAATTTTCAAAACAGAAATCCGCATTCTTGATCTCCATCGTCATCTGCCTTTTGGTCTCCCCTTCTGTTCTCTTTTAATTTATGCAGTGAAACAGGATATAAAAAGAGCCGTTTAAAGATTTAGAGCAAACAATTTGAGAATTTAGGGAACTCGAATCGGTGAACTTAAGGCCAGAGTCCTAGTGTCTTTATTGCGTGGGCAACTCTTCCCACTCCAAGCATCAAAGCCGCTGTTCTCATATCACTCTCTTCTTTCTTTGATAACTTCTGGACATCGTAGAACGCTTTGTTTATTTTGTTTTCTAGCTTTCGGTTAACTTCTTTCAGTGCCCAGTGTTCCCTTGTCAAGTTTTGAACCCACTCAAAATAGCTCACCGTTACCCCTCCAGAGTTAGCTAGAATGTCCGGGATTAAGCATGTTCTTTTTTCGTAAAGCACTTTGTCTGCTTCTGGAGTTGTGGGTCCGTTTGCGCCTTCCGCCACTATCTTGGCTTTGATTTTATCTGCGTTAACCTTTGTTATCTGGTTCTGTAAAGCCGCTGGGATAAGTATATCACATTTTGTCTGCAACAGTTCCTCGTTGGTTATGTTGGTACAGTTCTTGTAGTTCATCACCGAACCCGTTTTTTTCTTGTGAGCGTATACAGCGGAGGGAAGTATACCATCTGTGCAGTAAATTCCACCCGACGAATCGCTCACTGCGACTACCTTGCAGCCTATGTTGTGCATTATGCTGGCGGCGTTGTATCCGACGCTACCATAACCTTGCACTACTACTGTCGCATTTTTCATGTTCAATCCTAAAATTTTGGCGGTCTCTTTCACACAGAACGCCAAGCCCAAAGATGTGGCGCATACCCTGCCTTCGGAACCACCTATTTCTACGGGTTTTCCAGTGACGCTTTCGGGAACACTGTAACCTTTCAGCTGGCTGTACGTGTCCATTATCCAGGCCATTGTCTGCTCGTTTGTGTAGACATCTGGCGCTGGAATATCCCGATGCGGTCCCAGATAATCAAAAATTAGGCTCACATATCTTCTGGTGAGCCTCTCCAATTCGCCCTGCGACATTTCTTTGGGGTTGCAGCATATTCCACCTTTTGCTCCTCCGTAGGGAAGGTCAGCGATGGCGCACTTCCAAGTCATCCACATCGCAAGCGCGGTCACATCATCTATAGTCAAGTCGGGATGGTATCTGATGCCACCTTTGAAGGGCCCTTTCACGTCCCAGTGCTGCACGCGGATTCCGTCGAAGACGCCTATGGTGCCGTCATCCATTTTTATGGTGACCGAAACAATGAGCGAACGTTTGGGCTTTCTCAGAATTTCATGTATCCCACGCTCCAGCTCAAGTTTTTCCACAGCTAATTTCAGTTGTTCCTGTGCCACAGTCAGCGCGGTGTGATGAGTCATGAAACATTCCTTTATAGGTTAGGTTTCTGCATACAATTCCTTATATATTTTGATTTTATCTGCAAAAACTGTGACAAAACAATTCGAGAAAAAGAGTATATAAATTGTTTAGTATAGAGAAAATTAGAAATAAAAAAAGTTGGGGAGTTTTTCGTCATTTTGAGCTAGCAAAACTTAGGCGGGTGGTTCGAACACGGAATCGTCAACAGCCGGATCCACAGTGATATTATAGATAATGAAAGTATCCCCTTCATAATTTCCAGTACCCGACCAATCTTCAAGAGCAGTCATATATTTGTCTACGGCTGCGTTCCCGATCAAATCGCTATCCCAATATACCGCCCAATCCGAAGAAACATCTCCCCCTGCGCCCTCGCAATAAGCCCACGCTTCTTGTCCACTTTGATGCATTAGGTAGAGAAAATTAAGCCCATCCTTGTCTGTCGCATCCACGCGTAACAATATGTCAGAAGTTCCCAAGTTCTTCACCGTAAACCTGTCTACTTCTAGAGCGCCGTCAACAGTAGCGTTTACATCAAACCTCATGCTGGTTGCTCCCTCAACTGGATTCGGAGTTGGAGTTGGAGTTGGTTCTCCTCCGCCTCCGCCATATAACACATAGACTGCGATTCCTGCTACGATTACTATAATGACGACGACGGCCACAATCACCCATGTAGATATCCCTTTTTTATTCACTAAAGTCCCCTCGATTTTTTTCAGTGCTCCTCCTATATAGATTTAAGGCAATTTAACATTTGTGCTCGTACTAAAGCGCAAACATTTCTAATCTAAAACCAGACGAAAATCTGGTTCACAATGACTAAAAGGTGCTAGCGCGCTATCCTTTGATAATTCTCTGAAGCCTAAGTCTTGGGCACAAAATCGAATACAAAAGGGGACAATAAAAAACCTCAGGCAAAGAATGAGTTTAATGTTTGTCCGAAACCCGTATGATTCGGTTTAGGAGACCTCAACCAATTCAGCCAAGCCCTGTTTAACCAAGATTTTGGCGTTTTCCAAAGGCACAGCCGCAACATCTTCAACATTGAAAGGCCCATAAGTTTTCATGTCCGCGCCTATTACCGCTGGAATATTTTTAACGAACCTTAAGGCAACTCTTTTGTGAACTTTTTTCACATTTACCTGCAAAACTTGCCTAGAAACCTGTCCCCGCAGGAGTTTTTCCGAAAAATTTTGATATGATTCTGCGAAGGATAGAAAACCCGTGCATATTGCCTCTTCTTCAACCGCCAACAAACCCGAAGGTATTTTTTGGCTCTCAGTAATCAAAGCGATCAATTTTTTATATCGCGCCCAAACTAATTCCTGAAGCATGCACTTCACGCGCTTCAGCTCGTGTTCAAGAAGACCTGCCTTCACTGTTTTTTTATCAAGCATTCTGTTCTCTTCTTTAATCCGTCTTAAGTAATCCGCGGCGCGAGCGTAAAAGTCACTCGACAAACCTCCCAGCTCAATGTTTTCAATCTCAAATCGCCACGCAGCATAAAGTTCATCGTACATGCCTAGCTCGCCACCTCCGCTCTGCCCTTGCAGATAAGCAGTATGGCTGCGGCTGTTGGAAGCTCAACCGTTTTGCGCTTGTAAGGACCGAACAAGTTTCCACCTAACCTAAATTCTGGGGCATCAGAGACAATCACTTTCACTTCGCCCTCTTTAAAAGCTACTGCTTCCTTAAACGGGTCAAAATCCTCAAGGCTTCTGGCTGGAAACTCTACTTTTTTTAAGCCCGTTTTACCATGCAAAGTTCCATTCATTCTGATCAAGCGGTGCGTGTCCGTGGTTACAACAGTATCAATCTTAGCGGACTCAAGGTCCTTAACGTGTTCAGCAATCTTATTCCATGTTTCTAGCGTGACATTACTAATACTGTCCCAATAACCTCTGTCAATACAACGGCTCAAAATCAATTCTTTATTATCAAAAATAGCATTGCTTGCTCTTTTGAGCCCAATCCTTTTCAAATCTTCTAACGAAGCAGCTGCAACAAATTTTCGCATTCCCTGTTTTATGCGCTTATTCCAAGCGAAATCGTTCAAGAAAAAATGTTTAGACGTCTTTTTCCCTTTTTGGCCTTTTTTTCCACGTTTTAATGTCAAGCCCAATCCAGTAACATAATCGACAATTTCCTTTCGAGCCATCGCATCTAATGTCTTAACAACCTTGTTTTCAACGTGAATGTGATATCCACGATGACCCGAAAAGAATGCATGTATCTCGTTATCGGAAAATCCAAAATCAGCGCTCAAAATATCGATTAGCTTGGCGGTTTCTGTTTTAGCAGCTTCCAGACATAGCTCACAAGCCCATGTTTTGGTGTCGAACTTTTTGCCCTCACACACTGGGCATGCTCCAGGGGTGATCCCAGTTCGGCTTAAACCGCACTTGTTGCAAGTCCATTTATCATGGATTTTATTGCAAGGTGTAAGAATATGATCGGCGTCTATGTCAAAGACGAGGTCAGCGCCGAGCCAGCCTTTCTTATCCATGTCAGCCCTAGGATTTTCATAATAGGCGCAAGAGCGGTAAACATCCGAAGGAACATTCTTCCTGAGAAACGACTGAAGTTCGTTGATACTTGCAAAAAACTCGTGTCTAATCATTATTCTTTCCTGAAAGAGGAGAAAACCTATTTCTCTCTGACCAAGCAAGGTGAGAGGAGGAATAATAGTAGCTTGATCACTGTAAAAATCAGAAAATTTTTCACAGACGAAATCTCGAGAAGACACAGTCACTCTCCACCCTGCCTTTATCGCTTAGATGATTCTACACTCGCAAATTTAACCGTTAGCCGCTTAATATGCAATTATTGAAACAGTTAGGACCTTAATACTCTCTGTCAGCTATCCAGAATTTGCGAGGGATTAAAAGAAATTCCGCCGAAAGCAAGCACAACCATAATCAAGATCAGCCAGAGCATCGTGACTTCCATATCTCTTTTTTACTGAGGGAGTAACGCGTACTCAAAGAAGAAAGGCAGATTCCAAATTTGGAAAAACGGTATTATAAAACTATGTAACAAGATAAAAATTGCAGACAGCGAAATCAAAGGGTTTCTTTTAAGTATTTAAACCGCAAGAAGCAGAGCTATAGCTAGAGTTAATAACACTACAAAAGACTG
>Ga0209427_10006259_pt1 | contig 13612 bp, 12 predicted proteins | sample DeeMarSWOR136_30_FD_187465 | JGI IMG/M metagenome (GOLD analysis project Ga0209427, IMG submission 187465) | Marine sediment microbial communities from White Oak River estuary, North Carolina - WOR-1-36_30 (SPAdes) (version 2) | ecosystem: Environmental > Aquatic > Marine > Intertidal zone >... | reverse complement strand
CAAATCGTATTAAATAAGAGACTTGGCAACGAAGTAAGCTTAAAGGCACGCGCCTACAGTAATGAGTATATTATCGACACGGAGAAAAAGATAATATTCAGCCCTGGCCCGGATGGCAAAGCCGACACAAAGGACGACATAAAACTTATGATAAACCCCGAAGTGTTGAATTTCGCAGATTAGTGCCAGGAATTCGAGCAAACCCTACTGCAAAAATATACCAAAGGAACAGGATTTTTTAATCATACTGAAGCGACTCGAAGCTGCTGCTTTCTATGCTGGCGCAGGTGGAATATGACGTCCAGAAAGGTCTTTAAGGCCACAAGGACAATCAGGATACCAACAGGTGAGCCGAGCGCCATAGTCAAAAATGCTCCGAAAATAATAGCTATATGCATCACAGCCACTCGGCCATACGGACTCCCCATCAGCTTATCAGGTTTGGCTGACCTGTACTCGCCCTTAATCAGATAGTTGTACACAAACGAGACACCGTGACTTAAAAAAAGCACCGCCAGAGCATACCTCATCGCTTGCGGCATAAGCGAATAGGCCTGCTTTACAACGTTCAGCAATATCTGCAGAAAGGCAAGAAAGCAAGGCCAGTTGATATTATTCATAAAGTTAAGCCCGTCTTTGTTGAACAACGCCAATATGAATAAACCGTGAACCCCCATAAATCCACCATAGTGAATCGTAAAAAACGGTATAAGGAATAGTTTACCGAGATGCTCGACCGGTTTTGAGACGCTTGCAAATGCCATCTTCAGAACGTTGTAGAAGCCCACCGCCAGGTTCTCCGACCAGTAAAGAAGCACGATATAAAAGGCGTCCCACCCACTAAAGACCACGCCCCACAGCGGAATGATGTTGGCTGCTATAAGTGCAATAAGAGGTATATTTGACACATACTTGTTCTTAAACTGCATCTGACGTCCCTGTCCTTATAAACTCAAGTTTAACTAATGCAGAAATGCGGGATTACATTAACAAGCAGCTTAAGAAAGTGCAATACTAATCGGCTTGTGCAGCTTGTTTAAGACGTCTTGAAGTATCCGAAAGAATTTGTCATTGTCCGGCCAGAGTATCCCTTCATCATCCGGAACAGGTGTATCGATTTGATTAAGGAACCGCTTCAAAACTCCTTCATCGAGTTTATCAGCCGAAATCCCTAAACCGAGCTTTTCTATGTAATGTCCGTTAATCATCTGCTCATACTGACCGGCGACAGGCAGCAGCAGCATCTTCTTTTTCAGGTACAGACACTCACTTATCAATGAAAAACCCGCCGAAGCTATCACCCCCCGTGCCCCCGCCAGGTCAGCGAGAAAACCCTCCGTAGAACGCTCCTTGAAAACACAATTCTTGAATTTCGCGCTTTTGTCAAATCCATAAATATAAAATTTCTGCCCGCCAAATCTCCCAAGTATGTCTCGCAGCTTCTTTTCGCCTTTGCCGGTAGTGGAATAAAAAAGGATATGTTCACCTTCTCTGGCCTCAAGTCCCCTGACGGCGGGCCTCACGATAGGCGGTGCAAGAATGGCCGAATCAATCCTCAAAGGAGTCCTAAAGAAATTTATAACAATATAAGCAACCGCCCCGACATAGTGACATTCCGTTACCACGCTGGCGGTCATCCGTGAAAACCAGTTCTTACTATCGTGTTCAAGCTTACAAAGAGTGAGCATATGTTCGTGGTCGATACTAATAAACGGCACCCTGTTTCGCCACGCCCACCACGCGCTGAAAGGCTCAAAATCCGATATCACCAGCTCCGGCTCGAACGGCTCAAAATATTGCCTGAAAAGCTCCTCATTCTGTCTGTTGCCTTCGGGAAGATTAAGAAGGTTTCTTTTTAGAGTTTCCGATTTATCTATACGCCCATTTTCATAGGCAAAGGACAGACCGAATATCTCTTTCACACGCTCGCCAAAATATTGCTTCAGATAGACGAGTGAACTTTTAGACCCCACAAACATCACATCGTGGCCGGCATCAATCAGTCGCTGCCCTATCAGGTGCGACCGGCTGCTGTGCCCAAATCCCTCCCCCGCCACACCGTAGATTATCCTCGCCATTTTTTACTATATCGTATCGAGTATATTTTTCACACGCCGCATAACGGGCGATGCACAATGAATAAATGTTAGCACTGACCCCGTCAGATACTCTTTGCCCTTAGGAGCTCTAACGGCCCTGACGTCTTTCGAGGTAGTTAAGAGTTTTTTCGAGTATCCCGGCGGCTACCGGCGCAGCTACTGTTCCGCCGGTATAACCTTTGCCGAGTGCGACGTTCGGCCTGCGGATGGAAACTAATACAACCACCGCCGGGTCCGCTGCCGGCGCCCCTGCTACAAACGAAGCAACGTAATCACTCTCCGAATAGCCTCTCTCGTCGCTTTTGGCTATATTAGCGGTCCCGGTCTTCCCGAACACCTGCCATCCATCAAGCCTGGCTCTTTTACCACTCCCTTCATTAACCACCCCCACCAGCGCCTCGGTAACAATCCATTCGGCGACTTCCGGCTTAACGACGTAACCAATGGTCAACGGCGGTCTTTGTAGCTTAATAATCTCGCCATTATTACCAACTATCGCTTTGACCAGATACGGCTGAACCACACGACCCCCGTTGGCAAGGATACAGAAAGCTCGAACCAGTTGTACCGCAGTTACGGAAATTTCCTGCCCGTAGGGTATCCGTGTTACGCTGTATCCTGTCCACTTTCCTACAGGCCATAACAGTCCCTCGGCCTCACCGGGCAGGTCGATGCCCATCTTTTTGCCGAACCCGAAAAGTCTCAGCCCGTCATAAAGTTTGTCTCTGCCGAGTTTTTGCCCGATTTTGGCCATTCCTATATTGCTCGAATGGACAAGAATCTCACGCACCGTCAAGTTACCGAACTTGTGATTTCCATACTCGCCGATTCGGCCAAAGCCCCTGCGCCGATAGTCGCCGTACTCGCAGAATATTTTTTCTTCCCGCCCTACAGCTCCGGCATCGATTGCAATCGCAGCAACTATCGGCTTTAGAACACTGCCAGGCTCAAACTGGTCACAAACCGCCCGATTGCGAAGAGTATTCGCATCCGCCGACCGAGCATCACGCGGGTCAAAATCGGGCAGCGAAACCATCGCCAAAATCGCACCGGTCTTCGGCTCAGCCACAATCGCCACAGCCGACTCGGCCTCGTAGCTTTCGTATTGTTTTACAAGCTCGGCTCGTGCAAACTGCTGGATGCTGGCATCGAGCGTCAGAATAATGCCCACTCCATCGGCGACACGTGAGCTTACACCCGCTTGCTCCAGGAAGGGGCGAATCGGCCGGCGAAGTGCGTCGGCAAAGAAAACGTTCTGAGCACCCAGGCCGCTAAGCTCTTCGTCGTATTGTAATTCAATACCGCCTAAACCCCGGTTGTCAACACTTGTAAAACCAACAATATGCGCCGCCAGCCGCCTCATCGGATAATATCTTTGCCAGTCGGATTGGACACCGATACCGTAGACTTCCCCGGCTGCACTGCACTGCTCCAACCCGGCACCGACTTTGATTTTCGCAAAGCCCGGATTTTTGCTCTCCATAATTAGTTTACAAATTTCGTGTGCGCCCATATCCAGTATGGGCGCTAGTTTGGTGGAAGTGCTTTTGGCGTCCTGTATAACTCGCGGCTCGGCAAAAATGGTTCGAATTTTACTGCTTGCAGCCAACATCCTGCCCCGACAATCAAGAATCACACCACGCTGAGGCTTCTGGGTAAACCTCCCCTGCAGTTGCCTTCTATTAAGATAATAGCCGTTCTTGAGAAGCTGTAAATAAAAGCACCGCCCCGCCAGTGACAAAAATGTCACAATCAAAAGAACAAAGGAGAAAATGATAATCCGAACGCTTTTCAATGTTCAGTCGTTAGTATTCGGTTGTCATTGTTTAGTCGTCGGTTGGGCCTTATCCTCGACCAAATACTATTCTCTATTCACCAACGACAATTCACTACCGTTAAGACGTCGCGAGACGGCGGCAGGATTTATTAAATCTTCCAATTGTAGTTGTTTCTGCCGAAGCTGTTGTTCCAAGCGGCCTTGTTCAGCTTCGTACGTACAAAGCTTGTTAAAAATGCGATTGTCGGCACTGCGAAGATAAACGGTAAAAATCAAAACAACCGTAAAATAAAAAACAACAAAAACAAAACGAAACCGCAATCTCATAATTTGCTCGCCAAACAGATAAATTGTAAATCACAAATCAAGCCACGAAACACGAACCACTTTATTGGGCCGGTATTATCAAACGCATCCCGATGGAGAGAGTGTCCTCGTCGTCTAAAATACCGGCATTTAGTTTGGCTATCTCTGTGTACCGGCTGCCCTCGCCAAGCTGCTCGGCAGCGATTTTCCATAAACTATCACCTTCACGCACAGCATACTGCTTGCCTTTGCCGCCGTCAGACGAAAGATATCTTTGGCCAATAGATTTGACCTTCTCAAAGATTGTGGTGGAAAAGACGCTCTCAGTTTTGCTTTTATCCGCCGCCGAAGCCGGAAGCGGCGGTATGACAAGTTTTTGACCGATATAAATTTCATCGGGCGATTTTAGCAGCTTGCGATTGGCCTCAAATATCCTCGTAACGCTTATTGTTCTGTTACCCTCCTCGTCTCCGTAAAACTTCTTGGCTATAACCGCAAGGTTATCGCCATCGACAACAACATAAGCTTTCGGTAGAGCCGGTACGCTCGGCTTGACTTTAACATCCTCTTGCTCCTTAGCCACAGGCGATGGGTGCGTTGGAGCAACCGGTTTGATTTCGTCCGTAGTGTTCACTATGCTCTTTGGCAAGGGCGTTACAGAGCGAATATCCTGTTTGGGTGCCGGCGGACTTTCAGCTTCATCAATATGTTGTTTTTCAACCACCTCCTGATGATTGAAAATTTCCTGGACTTTACGCTCCTTTACCGCAAGGCCCGGCGGATTATTCTGCAAACCAAGACCGTTGGTAGTCAGCTCGCTATTGTTTCTGCCTTTGTGAAAGCTCGGAAACCCATTGATTAAATATGCAATTATAAATATAAAGACCAGACCTAACAGCAATCCAATTTTGGCGTCGGAAGTCATAATGAAACTCCATTTTCACTTGTTTACTTTATTGTCTTTCTGCTATCCTTAACTTTGCGCTCCGTGCTCGCCGATTATCGGCAATTTCTTTTCGAGTCGGAACAATCGGCTTCTTTGTTATAATCTTGTAGATGTTCTCGCTTTCATTTTGCTTGAAATCGTTCTTAACCAATCTATCTTCCAGACTGTGAAAGCTAATGACTGCTATGCGCCCGTTTTTGCTCAGAAGCTCCGGCGCCGAAGCAAGCAGTTTCTCCAAATTCTCCAGCTCGTTATTTACTGCGATTCTCAGCGCCTGAAAAGTCCTCGTTGCCGGGTGTATTCTGCTCTTTCGCTTTCGCCCCGGCCGTCCCAGTGCCTTCGAGACTATCGCCGCCAGTTGCCCGGTTGTCGTTATCGGACGGCTTCCGCGACGCCGAACAATAAAACGCGCAATCCGCCGCGCGCCTTTATCCTCACCGAACCTATAAATCAAATCAGCCAGCGATTTTTCGTCTGATGTACTAACTATATCGGCAGCGGTGGTCTTTAATCTTTTGTCAATTCTCATATCCAGCGGCATATCCGTCTGGAAACTAAGACCCATCCTGACATCCGCTAATTGTGACGAGCAGACGCCCAAATCCGCTAATATAAAATCAACCCTTTCTATCCCCTCCTTGTGGACAAGCTCGCTGATTTGAGAGAAATTAGCACAAATTAAAATAACCCTGCACGCAAGGTCCTTTAATTTAAAATGGGCCCTTCGGATAGCATTTTTATCGATGTCACACCCAATGATAACTCCCTCAGGGCCCAATGTTTGTCCGAACAGAAAACTATGACCTCCCTGTCCTATGGTCGCATCGACCATCACCCCATCCGGCGGTAAGTTTATCTGCTCGGCTAACGTTCCTGCAAGAACCGGAATATGTTCTACTCCCGAACTATTCACTCCTTTATCAGTAAACACAGTATTGCATTTAGTTTTTTTCTATCTGCTGTCCGCAAATTTCATCCCACGGCTACAGCGTTTTTCCGGACTTTAAGTTTTTTAACGGCGGACGAAAATTCAACGTCGCCAAAATTTTCATCGAGATTTTTCAACCGTTCCAGCCGCTCGGTAAGAATCGTCAGTGAGGCATAGGTTTGTTCATCAACCTCCCTGTTACCAACGATACTGTCTCTTACAATCTGACAATGGTTCGAATTGCCTTCAATCATTTTACCTACACTCCGAAAGTTAAAGTTCTTCGTTCTGCTCTTGCAGGACAACTTGCCGTGCCTGCGACATCTGCTTCTGGTATTGAGCCATATGGTCGGCAAGATACTGCTCCCAGTTTTCGCTGTTCCACAACTCGATATGGTCTCTGACACCAACTAACGTAACATGGTCTTTCAAGCCCGCTCTTTTGCGCAATCTTTCATTCAACAGCAGCCGCCCCTGGCCGTCCAGCTCAACCTTGCTGGATAGAGCAAAGCTTATCCGCTCGAACGCCACCGCCTCATCCGGTGCCGTGGCCCTCGGTGCAACCGCAAGGACTATCTGCTCGAAATATCTTTCTGGATACAAACAAAGTATGCCGTTGGCGCCGAGGACAAGGTAGAAATTACTACCGTGCTCATCGGTATCGATTTGACTTCTTAGTTTGTTTGAGATGAGGACTCTGCTTTTCCCATCGACTACGTGCTGATATTCGCCTGTTAATAAAAGCATGGTATTTATCCCACTTATTATATTAACAATGGGAAATCATACCACTTCTTACCACCAAGTCAACACACAAAACAATTTTTTTAAAAATTTTTTGAAAATTTTATTATAGGACGTGAACCAGACTAAGCTAATCCCCGCTTAAATAAGCGCTTACGTAAATCCGGCAATCTTAATTTGCCGGCAATATTTTTCACCAAATTTCCTTCGGAACTCTATTCTGCATTGTGATTTCTGCGCATCTTGTCCCCGCGAAATCGCCGAGCGGGGATCCATTCCTTACTTCGATATTCCTTGTTCTCCCTAATGGGATGGCCAAGTCCAGATATTCGATATTCTCCCGTCATTGCAAGATACGTTGTATGTGCATTGCACACCGTTAGGCTGATTCACCATTCACCAATCACCAACCACGAGCATTAAGTATCCAACATCGAGCATCAAGCATCGATAACCTCGTTCTTTTATCATTATCATTCCGGCCCGGTGGATTCCAGCCAGTGTTCCGTGAGGATTTTCAGATCGTAAATGTTAACATCTTCATCGTTAGATAAATCGGCTCCATCGCATTCACCACAACTAATCACCATCCACTGCCCCGCCAACAAGGCAAAATCGTAAACGTTTACCCGGCAGTCGCCATTGCAATCACCCGTTTGTGGGTTGGGATTAGGATCGTGAATTATTACAATCCCTGGATTATTCTTCTTAATCAGCGGCAAATGCACGCACTGCGCCGCTGCGTCCAAAATGTTATCCTGCAACTCCAGCCAAATCAAATTCTTCATCCCTGTTAGACTGGATATATCACTGATGTAGTTATCACGGAGATACAGCCTCTGAATCTTACTTAAATCCGACAGAGCGGAAATGTCGCTGATATAATTGGACTGCAGCTCCAGTCTCGTCAGATTCTCCAACTGCCAAACTGCGGATATATCGCTGATGAAATTCCCCCCCAATCTCAGGTCCTTCAGAGTTGTCAGCCCCAACAAAGCAGATAAGTCCGTGATGTAATCATTGGCCATATGCAATGTCACCAGGCTGCTTAGACCAGATACGAATCCTATGTCGAGTATAGGACCGTCATTCAGGTACAGATGGGTAAGCCCTGTGAGCCCTGAAATGGGAAAGAAGTCAGTTATCGGATTGTCCGACAAATTCAGGTCTTTCAGATCTGCCAGCCCTGAAATAGCGGAAATATCCCTTATATAATTCGACTGCAGCCTCAGAGTCTCCAGGTTTGTTGTCAGACCCGAAACGCTGTTTATATCCTCGATACGGTTGTTGTTTAGCCACAGCGTTACAAGGCTACTTAAACCCGAAATCGCGGAGATGTCGGCAATACGGTTGTTCTCCAGCCTGAGTAGTTTGAGATTTACCAGCCCCGAAACGCTGTTTATATCCTCGATCTGGTTATCGAACATATACAGGTTAACCAGTTTTGTTAATCCTGAAATAGCCTGTATATCGCTGATATGATTGACCTGCAGGTGCAGAGTAGTCAGGTTCACCAGTCCCTCAATATCCGATATGTCCGTGATTTCGCTGCGGTTCAGAGACAGATATGTTAGATTCACCAGGTCCTCGACTGGCCAGATATCAACAATGTTGTTTTGGCCCAGATCCAGATGCGTTAGATTCACCAGTCCCGCCACCGCTGAAATGTCGACTATATCATAATTGTATTGTAGTTCCAGATGCGTCAGGTTATTTAGGTCCTCGACCACTGATATATCACTGATGTTATTCCCGCCCAATTTCAAAGTGGTCAGGTTATTCATGTCCTCGACCGCTGATATATCACTGATGCGATTGTCTGCCATTTCCAGCCTCTGGAGATATGTCAGTTCGTGCACAAACGACATATCGTTAATATCGTTATTATTCAGGTATAAATATCTCAAGTTCTCCAGTGCTGAAATAGGGTAGAAATCACTCACCGGATTTCGAGACAGGTCCAGGTCGTTCAAGTTTAGGCCAGCAATTGGGGAGATATCGCTGATATTATTGTCCTGCAATTTTAGCTCGCTCAAGCTTGTCAGTCCTGACAAAGGTGAGATATCTTCAATGTGATTCTCATATAGGTGCAGCGTCTCCAAGTATACCAATCCCGAGAGGGGTGATATATCGACGATATGATTCTTACACGCATAGAGTGTTTCCAGATAAGTAGCACACTGGATGCCTGTGAGGTCAACAATACCCATATCGCATATATCAAGTTCAATAAGGTTGCGCATTTCTTCGCATGTTGGATCTAAGATGCCCAGTTCCTCCTCCACGGCTGCTTTCAGGTTCTCATCTGCGAAATAAACCGGCTCGCCCCATGCTTTGAATGACATTGCCGTTACCAAAATCATTATCAAGTATAATTTATTTTTCATTTTGCTGCTCCTTTCTCCGGCCAAATCCCTACCCGGAACAAAGAATAAATGATTGTTGTGGGTGTGTTGGGAAAGCTGGGAAATACGTAAAAATATGCGTTTTCACCACTCCATCCTTCTTTTGCTATACAATCAGGGGACATCCTACATAGTCCAGCCGGAAACGTCAACAAAATTATAGGACTTTTTTCTCCCAGCCACACAACTCTCCCAATCCACAGATTTTAGCCCTCCGCCTCAAAAGCGGTTACAGAAAAAGCGGGTGAAGGGGATCGAACCCTCGTAGCCGGCTTGGAAGGCCGGTGCATTACCACTATGCTACACCCGCAATCAAAATTGACTATTGATAATCTATGATTCAACACCTACAATTATAAAAGTTAAACGCTAAATTGCAAATAGTAAACCGGAGCAGCAAATAATAAATTGAAAATAGGCAAATGCCACCACCTCTAACAAACTCTAAAATCCCAATCAAAATATTTGTATCTCTCCGATGACCTTGCTATACTATATCCTATACATTATATACTGCTAAAAGAAGGAGGAAACTGTTATGGCTGACAAAATAAACCGTCGAGAATTTATCCGCGATACCGCCGTTGCCGCCGCCGCCCTGACGACCGGATTAAAAGCTGCAAACTCAGCCAACGCCGCCAAGAAAGCCAAAATACCCACAGCCAAAATACTCAACTACGACCCCAATATGGAATACCGCCGCTGTGGAAGAACCGGATTGATGATTTCGGCCGTCTGTCTGGGCGGCCACTGGAAACGCCTTGTCAAGATAATCGGCGGAGACGAGCCCGAAGGCTGGATGACGGAGAAAATCGACCGCCTTGACTTCCAGAAGAACCGCTACGACGTCGTCACCCGCTGCATCGAGCGAGGCATAAACTATGTCGATGCCTGCTGTCGTGAAGAAATACTCGCATACGCCAGGGCACTGAAAGGCCGACGCGACAAAATGTACTTCGGTTATTCCTGGCACATCTGGGAAAGCCGCTTCAAAGAATGGCGGCCGCGCAAAAAGCTCCGTGAAGGGCTCGATATGGGAATGAAAGAGGCCGGCCTGGACTACGTCGACCTCTGGCGAATCAGTCTACTCGTTGACAGCAGACAACACAGTGAAGCGGATGTTGAAGAGGCCGTTGCCGCGCTGGACTGGGCGAAAAAGACCGGAAGGGCCAGATTCATCGGAATCTCCTCACACGACCGCCCGCACATAAAGAAGCTCATCGAGACCTACCCCGAGCAGATGGACGTCATCCTGACACCCTATACCGCCGGAAGCAAGCTGGTAACAGACGAAAGCGGACTCTGGGCGACACTGAAAAAATACGACGTCGGCTGGTTCGGCATAAAACCATTTGCCAACAACACCGTATTCAAAGGTGACAGCTCGCCGAGCAGCCCGCACTTTGAAGAGGACAACCGCACAGCCCGTCTGGCTATCCGCCACATCCTCTGCAATCCTGCCATAACCGCTCCTATTCCCGGCCTTATCAGTATCCAGCAGGTGGACAACGTCTGCATGGCCGTCAAGGAGCGCCGCGAGCTGGACCTGAAGGAAAAAGCAGACCTCAAACGAGCAATGGAGCGCGCCTGGGCCAAGCTGCCGCCCGACTATCAATGGCTAAAGGACTGGGAATACGTCTAATCAAGCAATATGAATCTGCAAATCTTACTCGTAGTCGTTGTGTCAGCAGTGGCAGTTATCGTCGTACCGCACGGCTGCACAAAATCCGATGATATGATTGGCGAGAGGGCCGAACTGCCGCCGCTGGTAGTTGACAAGGATGCTCCCCTTCTACTAAATGAGCCTGCCGATACCGAAAAGGTCTTAACCGAAGCAGAAGCTAAAAACGCTACCTGCTACGTCTGCCATATAAACTACCAGGATGAATCCTTTGCTCAATGGCACGCAAAAGCAAATATAGGTTGCGCCGACTGTCACGGCGAATCCATCGCTCACAAAAACGATGAAAATAACATAACGCCGCCGGATAAGATGTACCCGGCCGGCGAGATAGACACCTCCTGTCAAAGATGCCACACCGGCCACGATATACAGCCGGCTGAAGTTGTTCGCCGATGGCAGCAGCGCACCGGCGATAAAAAAACTGAAGGATTATGTCAAGAATGTCACGAAGGTCATGATGTGCCGGCAGCAGAAGTCGTTCGTAAATGGCAGAAGCAAACCGGACAAAAGGTATATGAAAAACCAATCATCTGCACCGACTGTCACGTCGAGCATCGGCTGAAAATCCGCTCCGTCCGATGGAACAAAAAAACTGGAAAAATTTTACCAACCCGCAACCTGTAATCCTCACCGTCATTCTGAGCGCAGCGAAGAATCTCGTTTTGAATATCCTATTTCGAATTTGTTTCGGATTTCGTGCTTCGTATTTCGAATTTAGTAACGCCCCGTCCTCTGGGCTATTGTTTATACGGTTTCCACATAAAGTCAAGCTCAACGGCATTACATACAGCGCCCAAGTGCAGCCGCTGGCTTATTTAGTAACTCGTCTCGGTGATATTATTGGTGGTATTCTCGCCAAAAACAAGGAATTCTTCATAGCTCGTCGCTCGACTACGCTGGAATTTAGTATTTTGGTACTTGGCTAACAAAACCCAAGTATGTAAAATACAACATACGAAATACGAGATACGATACACGAGATACGATACACGAGATACGATACACGAGATACGAAACATGAGTATTATCGAAATAGCGGCAGCGGCCAAAGTAGCGTCAATCCAATTAGCTGCGGTCAAGACCGATGTGAAAAATAAAGCATTGGCCGAGATTGCCAGAGCATTGAAGGATCGCACCGGCGACATCGTAAAGGCCAACGAAAAAGATTTGGCCGATGCCGAAAAGAATAATCTGTCCGTACCTCTGCTAAAACGCCTGAAGTTTGATGAAAGTAAGATAGCAGAGACAATAGCCGGTATCGAATCTCTTATAAAGCTCGACGACCCCGTCGGCAAGACCCTCTCTGCCACCGAGCTCGATGAGGGGCTGGAGCTTTATAAGGTCAGTTGTCCGATTGGAGTCATCGGCGTAATTTTTGAATCCCGGCCTGATGCACTTGTCCAAATCTCAACACTTTGCCTTAAAAGCGGCAATGCGGTCCTCTTAAAAGGCGGAAGCGAGGCAGACAACACAAACAAAATCTTAGCTGATGTCATTTACGAAGGCGGTATCAAAGCGGGACTGCCCGAGGGCTGGATTCAGCTTCTAAAGACACGGCAGGATGTCGATAAAATGCTGGCGATGTATGAATATATCGATTTAATTATCCCCCGCGGCTCCAATGCCTTCGTCCGATACATAATGAACAACACCAACATCCCCGTCCTTGGTCACGCTGAAGGTATCTGCCACGTTTACGTTGACAGGGATGCGGATTTGGATATGGCGGTAAAAATCGCTGTAGATTCCAAGTGTCAGTATGTCGCCGTTTGCAACGCTGCTGAAACATTACTGGTCCACAGCGCAATTGCGAAGGCTTTTCTGCCAAAGGTCAAGGACGCTCTGCAGAAAAAAAATGTCGAGATTCGCGGCTATAACAAAACCAGAGCAATAATAGATGTAAAGCCGGCTACAGAAGAGGACTGGTCAACCGAGTATCTTGATTTGATTATCTCGATAAAGGTCGTTGAAACTCTTGATGAGGCACTCGAGCATATAAATAAATACGGCTCCGGCCATACAGATACAATTGTCACCAACAGTAAAGAATCGGCTGAAAAGTTTATGGACCTGGTCGATTCGGCTAACGTATTCTGGAATTGCAGCACGCGCTTTAGCGATGGCTATCGATATGGGCTCGGGGCCGAAGTGGGCATAAGCACGAATAAGCTCCACGCACGCGGCCCGGTAGGTCTGGAAGGGCTTGTAATTTACAAATACAAACTGCTCGGCGCCGGCCAGATTGTAGCCGACTATACCGGCCCCAACGCAAAGAAATTTATACACAAAAACCTCAACAAGGATTACGGTTTCTGAAATCATTAAACGCCGAGGGCGCAAAGACCGCAGAGGAAAAGCAGATAGAATTTAATATAGACAATCTTTGCGTTCTCAACGAGCTCGGCGGTAAGAGGAGATTCTAAGATGCGAAATTTTAATAAGGCCAAACGGATCGTTGTAAAAATCGGGACCAATACACTGACGAAAGACGGCGGGGTTGATGCGGCATACGTTCGGCGAATCGCCGGGCAGATAAGCTCCCTATTAGCGGCTGGCAGGCAGGTTGTCATCGTCAGCTCGGGCGCTATCGGGATGGGGAGCGGGCAGCTTGGCCGCAGAGAGAAAATACAAGGTATAAAGATGCGGCAGGCGTGCGCGGCTATCGGTCAGCCGCTCCTGATGGCTGAGTGGCGAAAATCATTTCTGAGGTACGGCGTCACCGT
>Ga0209427_10006258_pt1 | contig 13612 bp, 5 predicted proteins | sample DeeMarSWOR136_30_FD_187465 | JGI IMG/M metagenome (GOLD analysis project Ga0209427, IMG submission 187465) | Marine sediment microbial communities from White Oak River estuary, North Carolina - WOR-1-36_30 (SPAdes) (version 2) | ecosystem: Environmental > Aquatic > Marine > Intertidal zone >... | reverse complement strand
TGAGCTGATCAAGCAGGATATTCGTGTGCTAATAATTATTATTTCAGGATTATATATAATTTTCTTTTATAATGTATTAAAAGTCAAATTCTTACCTGAGATTAGTGAAAAAGGTTCAAAGCGAGTACGAGAATTATTAAAAACGGAATTAGAAAAAACAAGAAGATATAACGAAGCTAATGAAGGAGGACTTATACTGGAGGAAGTAGATACTGGTATTGATCTTACCCTAGAAGAATCATCATTACTTCCCCCAGAAGGAATTACATTTAAAATTTATGTCTATTTTTCTAGGAAGTTTAGTAAAACTCCTTTATCGGATAAGGACATAATTTCTAGAAGTGTTGTAAATAAAACGTCACATGTCGTTCTTATAGCATTATTATGGTATGCAGTGATTGCAATTATTACCGTTTCAATTGGTATTTTAGCAATCCCCGCACTTTTAAATTATGAAATTGCCAATTTAAATACAATTGTTATAAAAGTACTAATTCTTAGTTGCGTGTCTGCAATTTCAATTGTGCTGGTTGATTTTCTCATTATAATACTAATTAATAGGATTAGCCCTAGCCACAGACGCATAAAAAAAATAACTTTAAAAAACACTCTCTTTTTTGGTGGAATTCTAACATTTTGGATTTGTGTTATACCATTCTTCATTATTTATTCCTATCTATTTGTGTGGTTAAATGATTCCAAGATGATGTTCATAACAACTGAAATAATCTATTCAGTTTTGATGTATTATTTTGGAACTAGGATTTTAATATGGTATGCAGGATCAGTTAAGATGTGGAATAAATCAAAAAGAAAAGCATCCCGAGTTGCTTTAGTTTGGCTAATTATAAATATACCTTTAAGACTTTTCTTAGTTGCTAACTTCGTTCTAGAATCAACAACTGATTTAAGCGCAGGATGGATTTTAATAACAAGTGATATGGTAATATCAGTTTTTAATGTAATTATTGGGACCTTTTTCGTTTTCAAGATTTATAAAAGGAAGTTTTTAGAATCTCTTAGATTGACAACTGGTGTTCAAATTCTCCTGTTTTTTATTACCATTGCTTTAAAGCATACTAATTTTTTGATAGGAAGTAGAATAGCTACAGGAGCAATAATGGTAAATCCTACGGGAGGAGGAATTCTAAAATTTATGGAAACTCTTATAACAATCTATAATTACGCCATAATAGATATCCGTATTCCCTTGATCGTTGGTACAGGTATATATGTTATTTTATTTTTAGTTTTGTCAAAATTAAAGTTTACACTTGATACTTCCGGCCAAACTATGGAAAAATTCCGCGAAGCAATCGATTCTACTAGAGAACTTAATAAAGAAGCAACCGTGGCAACAGGGAATAATGTAATATTAGATGTAAAAGATCTTACAACTTATTTCTACACCGAGGAAGGTGTAGTAAAGGCCGTGGAGGGTGTATCTTTTCAAATTCTTCAAGGTGAGGTTGTTGGGCTTGTCGGTGAAACTGGTTGTGGTAAATCAGTAACTGCGTTGTCAATCCTAAGACTAGTTCGACCCCCCGGTGAAGTAAAAAGCGGAGAAGTTATTTTCGAGGGTGAAGATTTGCATAAAAAGCCAATGGATGAGTTTCTGCGTTATCGAGGAAACAAAATTACCATGATCTTTCAAGATCCACTTAATTCCTTGAACCCCGTATTTAAAATTGGCGATCAGATCTCTGAGGTATATAGATTGCATATGGAGGATGAACTATTACTTGAATCAGTAAGAGAAAATACAAGTATTTATGATATTGCGAGAAAATGGAGCCAAAGAATGCTAAGAGACTTAAACATACCTACACCAAGAGTGATTTTTGATCGTTATCCTCATGAATTAAGTGGAGGAATGCGCCAAAGAGTCCAGATTGCCATGGCACTCGCATGTAGTCCAAAACTATTAATAGCAGATGAGCCTACTACTGCTTTAGATGTTACAATCCAAAATCAGATTTTAAAATTAATGAAAGAATTAAAGAAAAAATATAACACTTCTATCCTTTTTATTACTCATGATTTAGGAATTATTTCAAAAATGTGTGATCGGGTTGCTGTAATGTATAGTGGATTTATTGTTGAATATGGGGATATAGAAAAACTATTTATCACACCTTATCATCCATATACCAGAGGTCTTATCTCATCTGTGCCAGTTGTTGGGAAAAGAAGAGAGGAGCTTGATGTTATCCCTGGAACAGTTCCTAATTTAATATATCCACCTTCTGGTTGTAGATTTCACCCACGATGTCAATACCGTTTTGAACCATGTGATTCAGAGATTCCTAGGAGTGTTGAAATGCAACCAGATTATTATGTTGCTTGTCATCTTTATGATCCACAATATAAGGATCTAGCTGAAATATCGATAAATAAAGTAGAGAATCCCCTAACAACTGATAGTCAAGAATCAACATAAGAACCTTTAATAAAAAATTATATAAAATACAGAATAAATAGAATAAGGAGAAAAAAGAATGCTGACAAATTTAACATTCAGCGCATTATTTAGTAGTTTTATTTTAGGATTCCTAGATTCTCTTGTTATATTTTTAAGTGGAATCTATTTTATCAAATGGTATGCAATAAAAAATAGGTGGGATAGATCACGTAAAACTGCATTTAGAGTGAGTCTATTGTGGCTAGTTATTAATATTCCTCTTGAATTCTTTTTTCTCTATTTTCTTGGGAATAGTATAATATTTGACCTTCTCAGAGTGCCACTAGAGATAGTAATTCTCTCATTTGTAGTTGCATCGTATTACGAAAGAGAATATCGCGAATCTTTAATATTTTTGGTTAAAGTACAAGCTCTTTTATATCTTGTAGGATTTATAATTAGACAATTACTTAGAGTATATATTCATATGATTACTAGCGATGAAATAAGGATAGCAGAAGCTGGACAAACGTTCTATATATGTACTTTATTTTTAATTGGAATCACAATATTTTACTTGAACTGGGGAGATAAAATACAGTTTGTAAAAGATAAAAACACTATTTTATTAATTTCTATTACACCAGGACTTTTTGTCTTGACGACTATATTTTTCGATCAAGGAGCTGACTTCACTCCTAATTTTGCGAATAACATAATATATGGGACATTAACTTCAGTAATAACCTGTACAATTTTAAAATTAAGTTATCAAAGTAGATTATCTTTTGAAGAAGTTAGAGAGATTATTACTCTGGAAAAAGGTAAAAAATTACTACAAGTAAAAGATTTAAAAGTATATTATCCTCTTCTTGGAGGTATGCTTAAAAGGTCGTTTGGGAATGTAAAAGCTGTTGATGGGGTCACTTTTAATATTAAAACTGGAGAAACTGTAGGATTAGTAGGTGAAAGTGGTTGTGGAAAAACTACAGTTGCTAATGCACTTCTAGGAATAGTTCAAAGAGAAGCAGGTCAAATAATATTTAATGATAAAAAAGTCCCTATAAATTATCCAAAATTACTAAGACAAAAAATTCAAATGGTTTTTCAGGATCCCGATGCCTCTCTAAATCCTCGAATGAAAATCGTTGATATAATAGCTGAACCTTTGAGAAACTTACTCGGTATTACAAAAAGAGATGAGATAAGAAAAAGAGTTTTGAAATTGCTAAATGAGGTCTCTTTAGAAAGGGAACATATGGATCGTTTTCCTCATGAATTTTCAGGGGGTCAAAAACAAAGAATAATCATTGCAAGAGCACTAGCAAGCAATCCAGAGCTAATAATATTGGATGAACCAACTTCTGCTTTAGATGTGTCCGTTCAAGCACAAATTCTCAATTTACTCAAGAAACTGCAGAAAACGTATGGTTATGGATTTTTATTTATAACCCATAATTTGGCAGTTGTTAATCACATTGCGGATAGAGTTGCTGTTATGTATCTTGGGAAATTTGTTGAGATAGGGGCTACAGATCAAATTTTCTCAAAACCTACACACCCTTATACAATAGCCCTGTTAGAATCAAGAACCGAAATTGATCCTAAAAACAAGGAAATAAGGTTTGTTATTAAGGGAGAGGTTCCAAGTCCTATAGCACCACCTCCAGGATGCACTTTTAATCCTCGTTGTATATCAGATGCAAGAACTAATGAGTGTATGCGTGAAACACCTCACAAAATAAAAATCGAAGAAGGCCATTATATTTGGTGTGTAAATCCTCCTGTTTGGATGCAAAAAGAGGCTTCCATAGAACAAGCACAAACAGAAATTAGAGCTTTAGATAATTAAATTAAAATTTTTTAGTTCTTTACCTATAAGCTTTTTTTATTAATTTTAAACAATAGTTTCATTTAAATTTCGTTATAGAAGTTGCCCTATTAAATGAGGAAACAGTCAATAAAACATAAATTTAAATTTATCACCTAAGTTATTTATATAACTGTAAGGATTTGTAAAGAATTAATGTATTATAGGGTCTTTCAATAAAATTATATACTTTTAGTATGGTGCAATCATGGAAGTTTTTTTAAAAAGAGCTGAAAAACCGTATATCGAAAAATTAGGGGAATCTAAAGCAATTTCTATTTTAAGTGGCATAAAGAAAGCTATTAATGAAATTCCTGCTAAATTTAGACGAGTAATTGGGTCGGAAATCCCTAAGTTTTTGTTTAATCACTCACAAGAAATTGAATATGTTTCTCCTGGAATTACTGAAAGTGTTCTTAATCATATTTTCGTTTTTGCAAAATCATTAAAAGAATTAATTAATAAAGATAGAAATCAAGTAAACCAGCTTTTAATTAAGAGAAGTAATAATGAAATACGTAATCTCTCTGAATTACTATATAAATTAGTCGAAAAAGCAAAGAATGGAGAGATTATGGTAAAAAATGAAAAATTTGAGGACATCCTTGCATATATTTTTGGAGAAATGACTGAAATTGCTCAATTAAATGATATTGAATTATTTGTTAAACGAGCTGAGAAAAACTTTACAGTAATAATTGGTGAGAAGAAATCACAATTTTATTCAGAAAACATAATAAAATCATTCTCAGATGTTGACGAGAATCTCCAAGATTACATAAGTTCTGAAATACCCAAATATTTATTTAAATTTTCACAAAATGTCGAAAGCCTTCCCGCAGAAACATTGGAAAATATCTTAAATCATATAATATTATTTAATGGGGCACTTTCTAATATAAATGGAAAATCAAAAGAACAAATTAATCAGGAAATAATAAATAGAAGTAAGAACAGTATATTTAATTTATTAGATTTATTTAAAGCTTTTTTAGATGCTGTCAAGAATGGGCATTCAATTGAAAAAAGCGAAGACTTGGAAGATATTTTAATTCATTTGTTAGGAGAAGAAGAAAAACGAGTCCAATTTAGCGATGTTGAAGCTTTTTTGAAGCGTGCTGAAAAGAAATATGCCCTTATAATTGGCCAGGACATGATTCAGATGCTGATGGAAGAATTATTGGATGCAATTGATCAAATTCCAGAACAGCATAGGGAATATCTTGGTTCTGACTTAGCTAAATTTCTATTTAAATACTCAGAAAACGCATCCTATCATGAACCGGAGAAAATTGAGTTATTATTTAATGGAGCTATAATGTTTGCTAATTCGTTAAATGAATTAAGTGACTTAAATAAAGCAGAAATGAATCAATTTATTATTAACAGATCTAGTCATAAGGTAAGGAGTTTATTTGATTTATTTAAAGCATTTTTAGAGAAGATAGAAATTCGTATGCCCCTATCTAGAGATCCTAATTTTGATGAAATTCTTATCCATACTCTCGGTCGATATGATGGACCTAAATTGATTGAGAAAGGAGGTCTAATTCATGATTTATTGGCAGATTGCCATGGAGAAATCCCTTTAGCAAAAGAGCATTTTAATTGGGCTAATTCCATAGCTGAAGTTATTCCTCGTTTTCTTGATATTCTTCCAGATGCAGAAGGAGATCGAATCTTAGATTTACTATGGGAGAATAGATTTCCATTAGAGCAAATACAAGAGCAATATCACGAAAAAATAAAAGACTTACCAAGAGAAAAAGAAAAAACATTTATGTTTCGCTTATTAACAATATTGACAAACCAGATTTTAATAGATAAAGAAAAGGATAAGAAGTTAACGGCAGCTTTAGCTTTTAGGATCCTTGGAACTATTTTTATTGAGATGTTTGGTGGGAGGAATGCTCAAATTAGAGGTATTAGACTCAATCAATTATTGAAAGATCGTAAAATTACGAATTTTGAGAAAAAACAAAATATTGATGAACATATTAATCGAATTATTGAAGAAGATCTTAAAGCAATTCAACAACGGACAATGACTATTAATACAATTGTTCCAGTTCTTAGTAAAAAAGGGTACTTTATAAAAACGTATGATATTGTAACTAAGGATTTTCCAGAGTTAATAGTCAAAATAATTACTTATCGTGAAGAAGAACGCTTAAAAGATGTTGGTACTGAATATAAAAAATCAGGTTATACAGGAGATTTAATCCCAATTATAAATGAATTTCTTCAAAAACTTGATTTAGCAAATAGATTTTACAAGAAATATTTTGAAGAGATGTATGAAATTGCTTTTGACGCCCAACAAAACATGTTAGCTATTAGGAAATTTTTTAAGCTTTTAGTTGACTTAAGGGAAAATATTGATACTATTGAGTTTTTCGATAATAAAGTCGCGAATACAGAACATTCGATTTACATCTCACTATTAAAATATTTATATATTCTTTTACCTCAAATATTTGAGACCACAAGAACGATTCTTGATGAACAGGAATATCAAAAGAAAATTATGAAATTGGACAAATTTCTGAGCAACCAAAAATTAGAACAATTAAAATTCGATATCAAAGAGACTGAAAATAAAATTAGAGAATATGAGAATTTTAAGGATTTTGATGCGTCTCAAAAAATTATGAATCTAACTAAATTTCTAAACAGGGATAAAAATGAAATCAAGTTCTATGAAATTATGTTTACACTATTAGATGAATCCAAAAAGACTTATGATCTTTTAAATTCAAGACTAGAATTTGCAAAAAAGATCTTAAAATACTCAAATTCTTTGAAAAAAGTGCATTCAAGTCTTCCTGCAGCATTATCAGAGAACTTGGCAATGTTAAATGAATTTGATCAACAAATTGATAAAATAATCAATCAGTTAAAGGAGAAAAGTTCTTCTGGAATACTTTCACCATTTGAATTTAAGGAGAAAAAGGACGCTGCAGAAATGCTGAAAAAAGAATTGTTAAAATTATGTTCTAATGATGAGTTCACCGATCATATCAAGGATTTAAGAAAAGTGTCAGAACTTTCAATTGTGTAAAAGAGACGCAAATCCTCAATTTTTTGATTTTTTATATTTAATACATTCTTTTAAGAAATCAAAATACATTGGAGATGGTTTATATGGTCTTGATTTGAACTCAGGATGAAATTGAACGCCAATCATCCAATGATCCTTTCTATCCAGTTCAATACTATTTATTATTTTACCTGTATCATCTCGACTAGAAACTACCATACCTTTATTTTTAGCTTCATCAGTAATAAATCGTTCTTGAATATGAAACCGATGTCTAAATCTCTCATAAATTTCATTTTGTTTATAAGCTTCATATAATTTTGTACCCTTTTCAATAATTATTTTTTGAGCACCTAATCTCATAGTTCCTCCTTTCTCATCAATATTTTTTTGACTTTCTAAGAGATCTATTACGGGATAAGGCGTTTTACTGTCGATTTCGGTTGAATTCGCGCCTTTTAAACCTAAATATTTCCTACAAAATGCTATAAAAAACAATTGAGCTCCAAAACATATCCCAAGAAAAGGTATTTTCTTTTCCATTGCATATTCCGCAGATGTAATCATTCCTTCTACAGCTCTTTCACCAAATCCAGGTGTTAACAAAACTCCATCACAATCATTTAATTCTTCTTGAATATTCGTATTCTCCTCAATATTAATCATTTTTAATTCTGTTTTATATCCATGATGGGCGGCAGCATCCTCTAGAGCAACATTAATAGAGATATAGGAATCTGATATATTAAAATATTTACCGGGCATAGCTATCTTTACAGTTTCCTTAGCATTTTTAAACTGATCAACCATTTTCACCCATTCTGAATAATTAGTAACTTCACTATAAGATACTAATTTTGCCTTAAGATCTATTAACTCGCAAATTAGATCCCCTAATCCCTGTTCCTCAAATAGTAAGGGTAATTCATACACAATTTCTAAATCTGGATTTGAAATTACAGCATTTTCAGGTACATTAGAATATAGTGAAATTTTTCTTTTTATATCTTTATCTAAAGATTTCTCACTTCTTCCTATTATTATATCCGGCTGTAATCCAATACTTTGAAGCATCTTAACAGAATGTTGAGTTGGTTTGGACTTTTGTTGTCCTACTGCTTGCGAATAAGGTACTAGAGTAACATGAACGAAGGCTGTTTGTTTAGGTAATTCTAGTTTTATTTGTCTGAATGCCTCTAAAAAGATACTTGACTCTAAATCACCTACAGTACCACCACACTCAATTAGTAATACATCTAAATCCTCTTTTCTGGCAATTTCCATCAATCTTTCTTTAATTATATCAGTAACATGAGGAATTATCTGAACTGTCTTTCCTAAAAATTTACCCTTTCTTTCACTAAGGATAGTAGAAAGATATATTTGCCCTGATGTTATATTATGGGAAGGATGCATTTCAATACCTAAAATTCGAGAGTATGTCCCAAAATCCTGATCAATTTCAGAAATTCGATATGTTCTTTCATTAGATTCGTAAACTGGTCTAAATTCCCATACATCTTCAGTAATAAAACACTCTCCATGCTCAATTGGGTTTAAGGTTCCTGGATCTATATTCAAATATGGATCAATTTTGACTACTGACACTTTAAAACCACGAAACTGGAGTACTTTTCCTATGCTTGCTGTCGCAACTCCCTTGCCTATTCCTGACATTACTCCTCCTGTCACGAATACGAATTTACTGCTAGCGTTCATAATATGGACCTGACACCATTAATTTTGTTACTTTTTAAAAATAAAATAATAAAAATAAACCAATTATTATAAGAATTTCTAAAATCACTATTATATTATTAGTTAATTTCTATTAAAACTTAGATCTCCATACTTAATTAATGATTTCAATACAATTTGATAATTGGATGGTTGAAATAATTTGAAAAATATAAAATTAGTGAAGTGTAAACCTCAACTTCAATTATGAAACAAATAACCTTTTTGATGAAAAATCAGGATCTGATGTGATATTAAGTCCCAATCTTCTCAATCCAGCTTCATCTCCTGGAGTTGGAATATGGGTTGAATGCATTTCACAACCATTAAGTTCTTTAAGCTTTTCCATGGCAACTTTAGCAGATGGATTAAAATCAGCACTAATACTTAAGGCTATAAGAGTTTCTTCAAGATTGAGACTCAATGGTTTATGGTTGAAAACTTCCGATTTTAATCTACTGATTGAATTTAGTATATTAGGGGATAAGAGATGAATATTATCAGGGATTCCAGCTAATTCTTTTATAGCATTTAAAACTAGACTCGAGGCTGCATGCATTAGTGGGGAGTTTTTTCCTGTTATTATAATTCCATTCTTCAATTCTAAAGCAGCTCCAGCATATACCCCATCATGTCCTTTTCCACTTTTATGGGCATCTATGGAAGCTCGCCTGGCGTGTTTTACAACTTTCCGATCTGACGGGGAGAGGTTCAGCTCCTTCATAAGTAATTCTGCCCTCTGTATAGTTTTTTTATCTGCCACACCCATGGCATATTCACAACTATATCGAAAGAATCTTCGGATCATTTCTTGATTAGCGGCTTGCTGGACAATAGCATCATCAAAAATAGCAAATCCAGCCATATTTACACCCATATCCGTAGGAGATTTATATACTAATTTTTTACCCATAATTCTTAGCATAATTTTTTTAACTACTGGAAAGATTTCTATATCTCTATTATAATTAATTGCTGTTATATTGTAAGCTTCAAGATGGAAGGGATCTACTTGATTAAAATCCCCGAGATCAGCAGTTGCTGATTCATATGCCATATTTACTGGGTGTTTTAAAGATAAGTTCCAAATAGGAAAAGTTTCAAATTTGGCATAGCCCGCTTCTATTCCTCTTACATGTTCGTGATATATTTGAGATAAACAGGTTGCCATTTTGCCACTCCCTGGACCAGGAGCAGAGATAATAATTATTGGCTTAGAAGTTTCAATATATTGATTAGCACCGTATCCTTCTTCGCTTACAATTAAATCAATATTTGTCGGATACCCTTTAATCGAACGGTGCGTGTATACCTTTATATTTCGTTGCTCAAGTTTATTCATAAATTGTTTTACGATTTGTTGTCCATTATAGCGTGTTACTACAACCGCACATACTTTAATTCCTCCATCGCGAAGATCATCTATTAATTTCATGGCGTCGGTGTCATAGGGGATTCCGAAATCAGCACGAATTTTTTTCCTTTCGATATCTCCAGAATAGATACAAATTATCACCTCAATTTTATCTTCAAGACGCTTTAATAACCTCATTTTTACATTTGGGTCGAATCCAGGTAGTACTCTAGAAGCATGATAATCATATATCAGTTTTCCGCCAAATTCAAGGTATAATTTATTCCCAAATTGAGCTGCTCTATCTAATATACGTTTAGATTGCTCTTCTAAGTATTTCTCGTTATCAAAACCAAATTTTTTACCAATCATTTTAAGACAGTTGAAATATATTATGTCTAATTACGTTTTAAAATAGATTTATTAATATCAAAATAGTTAAAAACAATTTTGATTTGAATTATTTGCCTTTAAAGAGAGGTTCTTTTTTGGTTATTAAAGATTTTGTTGCCGCCCTAAAATCGCTAGTTTCTAATGAAGCTCTAAGTGCCTCATTTTCTAAATCTAAAGTTTTTGACAAAATTTCCCTAAAATAATCGTGCATTACTCTTTTTGTTCTATTAAGCGCTAGTGAGGGTGCTTTTGGAGGAATTAATCGTAAAGCTTGTTCTCTCACAAAAGGCATTAAATCGTCTGGAGGTAATACTTTGTTAACTAATCCAAGCTTTTCTGCTTCCCGAGCTGTGATTTTATCACCGAAAAACATAATTTCTTTGGCTTTTTGAAAACCAACTAAGAAGGGAAGGACAAAGGTTGAGCTAAATTCGGGGATTACTGCACGTTTTAAAAAATAAAATCCTAACCATGCATCTTCTGACATATAAATTAAATCAGCAACAACTAAAGGCATTGTAATTCCTATTCCTACAGCTAATCCATTAATTGCGGCGATAACAGGTTTGTTGAAATTCCAAAGTTTCATACATAATTTCTTTTGAGCAATATCCATTAGATCGATTTCCTTCATAATTTCTGGAGGAATAGAAGTAACATATTTCATATTAAAATAACCTCCTGCAGAAAAAGCGTTAGCTTCCTTACAACCGGTAATTATAAGTATTTTAGTATTCTTATCTTTTTCCATATCATCAATTACTGTCCAAATCTCTAAGAAGGTGACATATGATAAAGCATTTCTTCTCTTAGGAATATTAAATGTGAGTGTACATATCCCACTTTCTTCTTTTTCATAAACTACTTCACTTAAATTTTCTAATCTCATTTTAATCTAATTCTGATACCTATATTTTGGTTAATTGCAGATCCTTAAAAAGTTGTTGTAGAGTTGGCTCTAATTTATATAAAATGAATTATAATTAGTATTAATCAAAATTCTTAAAATAATTTTATAAAAAAAAAAAAAATACCTATCATAATGAATTTCCTAAGATAGTGAATTTTTTTAAGGTTTAGTAAAAATAATTCTATTTCACAGATGTTATGAAATCTAAGGATGTTAATCTAATTTCCCTCTCAAAAATTACAACTTATGAAATTTTAATAGATGAGCAAATTGAACGATTAGAATCAGCTAAGTTTCGTTACCTTAAAGGAGATTTATTAAACCGAGATTATCTTAAGAGAAGATTTCTTTTATCAAAGATATTTGGGGCTGTCATCTTTGGAGTTCTACCTATTATACCATTATTGACTTATTTTCAAGTTTTAGATTTTATAAATGAAGGGACATTCCCAACTGAAATAATTTTATTTACTAGTAGCCTACTTTTTAGTGTTTATTTTCTTTTCCAATTTTTTAACTTTTTTCTTATGTCAATGTTAAATACAATGAAGTTAATCTCAGGAAGTATTTTCGAATGGTTTGAAACCTTACCAATCTCTAGGGAAAGATTAAAAAAAATAATTCTCTTAACATTAGTACGTAGCTTAGATATACCATTAATCGCAATAACTATATCTCTTCCGATAGTAATGCTTATTGGAACTCAAAATTTATTGATTTTTATTACTTGTATTGGTGTTTCAATATTAAATACAATATTCTCCTTCTGCTTATTAGTGCTTTTTAGTGAAAGAATGAATAGAGTTTTAAATGTTAACGCAATTGGCTCTAAGAGAACGCACTTTATTCGGATGATTAATTTGGCAAGTTATTTAGGTATTGTAATAGGGAGTGTGTTATTAATTCAATGGATTTTAAGTTCTGTTGATACTTTTTTCAATCTATTTGTGAGAACAAGGTATCCTAGACTGGTAATTCTCATTTTAAGTATGGTTCCTTTCCCGATTGCTCCTGGTTATTTAATATCTTCATTTATTGTTCCTCTGGAGATTACAATACCTATTTGGTTTAATATACTTATAGGAGTTGCGCTTTTTTCTGTCCTAACATGGACTTTTTATCTTAAATCAGTAAAAGATATTAAAAAGAGCACATTTTCTAAATTTAAATCAAATAGAAGAAGTTTTTATTTATATTCTAACAAAGTGGATGAGCCAATAAAGATCAGAATAATTTCTCCAGTTTGGGCTTATATCCGGAAAGATTTAATAGTGACAACAAGGGATATTAAGTATTTCTTATCTGCAATAATGCCAATCGTAGTTGGATTCATTTTTACATTTACCTATAATCTTACTAATTTTGGAGGGATGACTCCTTTCGACATCGATATTACATTTAATATTATAATTATTATTGGTATAAATTTAGTAATTTCAGGGATGATTGTAAATGGATTATTAAATATGGAAGAATCTGGAGCTTCAATATTATCTTCTCTGCCAATAGTTCCACGTGAACAGGCGAAAGCTAAAATAATTTTAATGGTTTTGATCCAATCAATAGCAGTTTTAGCACCATCGCTTATGTATATAGGTAGAAGAGAATTTTATGTGTCACTAATTACGGCAATTTGGGTATTACCAATGGTATTATTTTTTTTAATAATCATGGTTGAGTTGAGAGTATATTTCTTTGGAAAAATGAAATACCATTACACAATTGAAGAGGTTCTTCCAAACAATAGAATAGCGAAATGGACTCTAATCTTCTTAATAGAGTATTTAATCTTATTTCTTTTAATTATTATTGCATCTATTGCATATTATATTCAAGGTATTACGTTAATGGTATCCATTTTAGCTTTTATTATATTAATAGGGTTCATAAATGCTGTGTTAATCTAT
>Ga0209427_10006256_pt1 | contig 13613 bp, 12 predicted proteins | sample DeeMarSWOR136_30_FD_187465 | JGI IMG/M metagenome (GOLD analysis project Ga0209427, IMG submission 187465) | Marine sediment microbial communities from White Oak River estuary, North Carolina - WOR-1-36_30 (SPAdes) (version 2) | ecosystem: Environmental > Aquatic > Marine > Intertidal zone >... | reverse complement strand
AACAAACTATACCGATACTTTTCTCTGGAGGCGGGAGTGATGATTCTAGTATAATTAATGAACCATAATTTTATTATAATATAAATCAAAGGCGTAAGCCGAGACAAATTTTTATGGTACTCCAAAGAGCCAGAACGGTGGACTAATAGCCTGAGAGTTTTATGTTCATTAAACATATTTAAGAGACAACTGGCTTGAATGGACTTAGTTATATGAGAATAGAACGCAAAGTTCGCCTTACTCTCAACTGATGAGGGGCGACCCGAGGGCGTTAGATAACGGTGACCCTATTCACAGCATGCTCTTTTCCCGCGGCCAGACCATCTACGCCGGTAGCAATGAAATCTGCCGAAACATAATATCCGAGAGGGTGCTGGGGCTGCCCAGGGATTAGGCGCTGAAGCAACTAAAACTGTAACTCATTCAGCCCGGTATAACCATCGGCATAGCGGTAGACCTGGTAAATGAGTTCGCCAATCATCACCTCGGCGGTAGAGAATACCTCGGCCTTAACGAGGTGTCCACCGTAGCATTCGCGCTGATTTGAAACCTGAAGGTGGACATGGACGATAATCCCAGAATCCTTGCAGGTTACGGAGCCCTGTACTCCGATAATCTCCAAAGGGCCTGATATGCCTACTTCTGGTACATGCCCGTCCAGAACCCGGTCAAGAAACTACGGGCATTGATACCAAGGACGCGTGTGTCGTAACCGCCCTCCTGAACGATAAGGGATGGCAAGTGTAGAGCGCCGATCATCCTGCCCATCTCCTCGAAGTCATTTGCTTCCAGTGTCCAGCTGCCGGTAGGGTCTTCGCGGGCGGTATCCAGGCCGAAGGGAACCACCAAGTAGCGGGGACGGTACCGTATGATGCGGTTGAGAGCAAGCTGCAGGTCCTTCCTCTGGGTAGGCCCATCGATGTTCTCGGGAAGAGGAAAATTAACGTTCATACCCCGTCCTTTGCCACGTCCCTTTTCACCTTTGAAGCCACTGAAATAGGGGTAGGTGTACCTCGGATGGCCGTGGATAGAGATGGTCAGCACGTCATCCCGCTCGTAGAATATCTCTTGCTGGCCGTTGCCGTGGTGGTAGTCGATGTCCAGCATGGCGACTTTACCGTACTGGCTGAGCAAATTGGCGGCTATCGCTGATGAGTTGAAGTAGCAAAACCCCCCGAAAGTTGCTACCTCAGCATGGTGGCCGGGCGGCCTTACCAAGGCGTAGGCGATACGGTAGCCCTCCAGCAACTGCTTGGCAGCGGTCAGGGCGCAATCGACAGCCCGCTTGGCGGCAATATAGGCGTTGCCGGTCAGTGGCGTGAATGTGTCGATACAGTAATACCCGGCCCGTATTGCCAGACTGCTGGGGGGGCGAGTCTGATTTCGTACCGGAAACACATATGGATAGATGGCAGTTTCTTCATCAAGCCCGGTACAGACCCGCTCCAGGTAATCGACGAATTTTCCATTATGAACAGCCCGGATATGCTTGTCCGAAAAATGCCGGGGTGGTATTTTCTGGATGATATCCATCTTATCGAGCTCTTCAAGGATGGCATCAATCCGCACCGGGGACTCAACATATCCACGCTCCTCGACGTGATGAATACCATGACGGTCGTTGATAACCACCCGGATACGGCGGGCAGCGCGTGTTGAAGTGCTGACAGGTAAGGGGCGCTTCCTCACATACCTGGGTTTACGCAATATGACCGGGTCATCCTTAAATGAGTTAATGACCATTACGACATAGTCCGGTGTGCAGATATTCCCGTATTTTCGCTCCAGGATAGCGCGAACAATTTCCCTGGCGGCGTCACGGGGGAGGTCAATTCCCTGACCGAGGTTATCGTACAAGAGATATGGTGGATTATCACCGCCCGGTCTTAGCGGTGTCTCATAGGCAGTGTTGGTAATGGGAAGCGCACCGTACCGCTCGTAGAACCTGAGGCGGGCAGCGTTCTGTCTTCTTATGACCGGGTCCCGGCTCAGTGCAGGATCATCGGGCAGGCATTCGAAGAACAGGCCAATTGTTCCCAAATCAAGGGCTTCTTCACGTACCCTTTCGTACAGTGCCCCGCCGATGCCACCCCCCGTTTTCTGAGGGCCGGCTGAAATGTAATCAAGGTAGCAAAACTGTAGGGTAGACTCGTGGAGCAATAGGGCGAAGCCGTCAATTTGACGTTTCGCTCCTTCGGCGATAAAGAGGATGGACCGGAAACGGAATTTCATCGGATTCCGCAGCTGCTCCGGGAGTTTCCTTATTTCACGGTTGGAAAGCTGGGGAAACTGGACCCGCAGGATATCCTGGACCTCCCGGATAGCGTCCCGGTCTGACAATGTTACATCATCATAAACGCGGCGAATACGGAACATGGCGAACCCTCATTTTTCATTCTTGTGCAGCCGTTTCTGCATGGTGATTTTATCATCACCTGGGGCATAGAAATCCGGTATGCAGCTGATAATTTCGTAACCCTGGCCCAGGTGGAAGCGCCGGGTGTTCTCATAGAGGGGTGTGGAAGACGTTTCAATGATAATCAGTCTGCCCTGTGCTTCCAGTACTGCTGCCTCGGCCGCTCTAGAAAGGGCAGAGCCGATACCCATCCCGCGCTTCTCCTTCTTGACCGCCTCCCAGTAGAAGTCCCAGGTCCCTTCCGTGCAGGGGGTAGGGCCGTAGCAGATGTAGCCGTTTATCCCCGAGTTCCCCTCAGCAACAAGGATATGGTACCCCGACCCCGTCGGGTCCTGCAAGTAACTGTCAATAACTTCCTCGGCAACGGTGACTTCGTGGGGCTGGAATTCGGGGGTACGACGCAAGATATCCATAACCTGTGGTTTATCATCTGTTTGCATCGGGCGGATTTCAGTCGGCATGTTTCTTTTCCATTCCCAGTTTCACAATCGTGTCGATAAAACGAGTATAGCTCATACCGGCTGCCTTGGCCTGGAAAGCGGTACCGGCATCCGGCGAGATATCCGGGTTAGGGTTGATTTCAATAATATTTAGCTCCCCGGTTTCGTCCATCCGCATGTCCACACGAGCGTAGCCGCAGCCGGCCAGCCTCTGAAACGCAAGCATGGCTGTAGTGTAGATGTGCTTATTTTCCTCACCGGTAACGTTTGCCGGGCATACCGCATTGCTGCCCTTGTATTCCGGGCTATCCGGTTCCCACTTGGAGGCGAAGGTCAGCAGTTGTGGTTTCCCCAGTGGCAGTGTGTACACGATTTCTGAGGGTGGCAATACAGTACAGAGGCCATTCCCCAGAACGGTGACGTTAAACTCCCGGCCGCCGATGAAGTGCTCTACCAGCACGCCATTCTGGTAATCCCTGCTCAACGTAGTTACCTGTTTCTTAAGCGAAGTGTTATCATACACAACGCTTTCATCAGTAATGCCGTGGCTGGCATCATCGCACCTTGGCTTTACGATACAGGGGAAATTAAGACAGAAGGTATCCAATGTCCGTGGATTGAGTACCTGGAAATCCGGCGTGGCCACACCGGCGGCACGCAGCAGAGCCTTTATTCTGACCTTGTCCAGCGCCTGACGCAGGGTACCTCCGCTACAACCGGTAAAACGGAGGGAGCGCTCGGTCAAGACCTCTGGTACGAGCGCTTCTGATTCCGGCTCCCCGGCGAAACCCTCAAAAAGGTTGAATACAAGATCTGTATCCAGCCTCATCAGTTCCGCTCTGACCGACTCCAGCGGCGGCACCAGCGGCAGAACTGATATGTTATAACAAAGCTCTTCCAAAGACCGGCGGACGGCGGCTACGGCATTCAACACGGCTGACACAGCTTTTTCTTCGCACCTGGTGTCGTACCTTGACTTCTGCGGCTGGTTGAAGACGATGGTTATACGCTTACGCATTGCGGGTACCTCTCCAGGGCGGCATCCAGCACCGCGTTGATAAGACCTTCATGCGTCCAGCCGAGTTTGATAGCCATGATGACTAGGTCGCTATACGTGCCCAGACCGGGCAAAGGGTTGATTTCAATGAAGTGCGGGGTACCGTTGTTACTAATACGGAAATCAATACGGGCAAAATCACGGCACCCCAGCGTTTTGAAGATGGCCAGGCTTGTTGATTCCAGTCTATCTAATATTGAATCGGGCAGTTCGACCGGTGATTCGTAGTCGACCTGATTGGTATAATCACGCTTCACTTCCAGCGAGTAGATGAAATTATGCACCTTCGTTTTGGGGAGGATGCGCATCATGCCCACCACTTTCGGGGGGCTGTTACCGATGATGCCCACGGTTACCTCGTCCCCACCAATGAATTCCTCGACCATTGCCGGCTGCCGGTAGTCTTTGATAATGCGCATCGTCTCTTCCTCCGCCTCACAGACATTGTGCACGAGCGAAGTCACCCGTATGCCCTTGCTGGAACCTTCGCATGATGGTTTGATTATCTTAGGAAAGGGAAATAAGTCCCAGCGTGCTTCTGGAACCTTTTCACAGCTCCCGATGGTGAACCAGCGTGGGGTGGGAATACCCTCAGCCTTCAGCAGTTTTTTCGTGATTGGTTTATCAAGGCACACCGCCAGACAAAGCGGGTCGGAGCCGGTATAGGGGATACCCAGCATCTCGAGCACGGCGGGAACCTGGGCTTCCCGGCTGCGGTGGTTACCCCTGCCTTCGGCGATGTTGAAGACAATATCAACGTGGGTGTGGCATATGGCATGGAGAAATTCGCTACCACCCCCAAGTCTGACGACTTTGTGGCCCCGTTTTAGTAAAGCGCCTTCAATGGTATCCAGCGTTTCCGGCAAATCGTATTCCTCGAGCGCATCCTCAACGGTTGAATGTGTTGTAATGCTGGATTTAATATCGTATGCTAATCCTATTCGCATTTGATTATCCTTTTACACCGGGTAGCAACTCTGTACCCGTTAGCTGGCTTTCCACCACTCCGCTGATGGTGAAGGATGCCTTTACATCTTCTATGGTACGGTTGACATTCGGGTTCCGGTACCTAAATACCAGGCCTTCGTAGTTCCTAACCAGCATTTCCTCGTCCGTCATTGAAAGGATATAGTTGGGCTGTAGAGGGACCTTGCCCCCGCCATGGACGAGGTCAACCACAAAGGTGGGAACTGCCAGGCCAGAGGTGTGCCCGCGCAAACCCTCTATTATCTTGATACCGGTCTCGATAGGCGTCCGCAGGTGTTCGGTGCCCTGTACCTCGTCGCACTGGAAGAGGTAGTACGGGCGCACTTTAATTTTCAATAGACCATGTACCAGTTTCGTCATCGTCTCTACACTATCGTTAACGCCGCGCAGCAGCACTGACTGGTTATTGAGCGGGACTCCAGTTCGCAGCAAGCGGTCACAGGCCGAGGCTGAATCTGGCGTAATCTCATTTGGGTGATTGAAATGCGTATTGAGCCATATGGGGCCATATTTTGAGAGCATATTGCATAACTCGGTATCGATGCGCTGTGGTAAAACGACCGGGAACCGGGTGCCGATGCGGATGATTTCTATGTGCGGGATAGCCCGTATCCTGGCGATGATACTCTCCAAACTGTCGGTGGCCAGCGACAGGGGATCGCCACCCGAGATAATAACGTCACGCACCTGTGTATTGGACCGCAGGTAGGCCAACATGGCCTCTATCTCGGCATTGGTACGCGTCCAGGCACCACCCCGCCATTCGCGCTTGCGTGTACAGTGGCGGCAGAACATAGGGCAGATGTCCGTTAAAACCATAAGAACACGATCCGGGTAGCGGTGCACCAGGCCGGGTACGACAGAGTCTTCTTTCTCACCGAGGGGGTCTTCCATCCCCAGGCATCCCAGGGTTATTTCCTTGACAGAAGGAATGGACTGCAGGTAAACGGGGTCGTCAGGGTCATCAGGGTTGATGAGTGAAAGGTAATAGGGCGTGATTACCATCGGGTACCGTTTGATAACCTGTTCCAACAGTGCTTGCTCTTCGGTGGAAAGGCGAATGTACTGGCTGAGCCGGTTGATGGAAGTAATGCGGTTGCGGAAGTGCCACTTCCAGTCGTTCCAGCATTTATCGGACACGTCTGGAAACAGCCTGAATCTACCGATACCATGGTGACCGGGAGGTTCTTCTGGCGTATTCAGCGGCGAATCTTGTTCAATTGTTGGTCCCGCACCACTCTGGGACGGAAGGTGGGTTCTGGTAGTGACTCTAGAGGAAGGCGTAGCAGAATTGGGTTTCACGGTCACCGGGGCTGTATTCAATTTTTCCTTCGCAACACTCCTTTTTGTATTCTAGTCCATTATCAGGGAAGCATTCAGGTTCCCTTGCAATAACCTTTAATTCCTGATATATTAATTAGGAATTATAATTCTTGAAATAATTATACATTATTGCTTGTATTTGTCAATAGTCCTTAGTAAAAAAATATTGACCCTAATAAAGTGACAGTGGACTAGTAGGAGGTATCATGCCGGAATGGAAGTTTCTGACCAACCATGCCTTGGTATTGTGCCTTATCGCACAGCAGCCGCGAATAACTGCCCGCGAGATTGCTACCACGATAGGAATTACGGAAAAGGCCATACGTAACATCATCAAAGACCTTGAAAATGACGAATATATAACGAAGAAACGGGAAGGGCGCCGGCTAAGGTATCGGGTTGATCCAGACATGCCGCTGCGACATGAGATACAGCAGGATAACTCAATCGGCAACTTGCTAGAGACCCTCGGGTGGAGGCCCCGGAGAAGGAAGAGGCAAAGAACAGTACTCCAGTAAACCCCAATAAACCGTTTGAACAAAAATAGATTTAAATTATAATAGGTTATAACGATTTATGGGAGGTGGCGATAATGGGAAATAACAACCAAGATTTTGAGGAAAGGGCCCCGGAATTCGAAGAGACCACCAGTATAGCAAAGATAGAGGATATGAACCTTGATGAAACTCAGTTTGCAGAAAGACTATATTACAGTGCTGGTCTGGATCCGGTTATCGAAGCTGGGATGAAAGATTATGAAAAACGAATACAGACAGAGAATAAACTGATCAACAAAGTATTCGGGATAAGAGAAAGCGATATAAAAGGCTACAGTGAATCAGTAGCAAAAAGGGTTGCCTTTGCCATCTATAGCCTCTTAAATGAGCAGTATGGCGGTAAAGTTGGAAACCTGAGGTCCTACATTCTAAGCCTAGAAGACGAACGTAACCGGGCCAATACACGGTATGATGAACTTATGGGGAGAGTAATAGGTATACTCGGAGAAGAGTATAAAGAACTCAGGACTGATTCTAAGGAGTTCATTGAAAAGCTAACTAAAACGTTAGGAGATGACCTTAAGGATGCCAAGATTGACCAAAAAGCACTTGCCGAAAGTTTGGCCGATATTGATGGTCTAAGAGCACAGATAAGCAGCCTCAATAAGGAAAAGGAACAGTTGCAGGAAAAACATGAATCGCAGGTCGCTGAATTAAACAGTGGTCATAAAGAGGAAGTCCGGAATCTGAATTCGAGGATAGACGAGTTATCCAAAGAAATAAAACAATTGAATGAAAATTACACTTCAAAAATAACTGACTTGAATTCAAAAATAACAGGATTAGCTGCAGATAAGACAGCTCTAACCGGTGAACTCGAAAAGTGGGAAAAAGACTATCAAGAATTTAAAACAGCGATATCGATGTTGTCTGAAGCTATACCAAGCGAACGAATAGGGGAAAAATACAGCGATGAACTGTATAATTTTCTTCTCAAAGACTCAAAGGTTCCATCTGCAGTATTAAGTGGCGTAGGACATTTTATCGACTTTAAGAAATACTTGGGGGTGGCCGTTGAGCGTGGGGTCAGCGAAGTTAGCAATCGCATACAAGACATAGCTAAGAAAGCAAGGAATGAATAATCATACAGGCAAAGAAGGGAAGAACACTAGTTCTTATAACCGATTGGCCGCAGGTCCTAAACCTGCACGGTCTACGCTCGTTTTCCCCGGTTGCTACCATTTTGCTGACATTGTGTGTGCAACATAAATATTGGATTAGGGCCTTCTCTTATTTGTACACCGGTTCTCCTATGTTTCTAATTAGTTAACGAAGCATCGTTTCGTTCAGTTATTGATAGGGAATCCCTTTTCTTAAGGATTTGGGGGAATGCCGTAGAGTGTTCAAACTGCCCAGCTACGGCCTTGCCCCTCAATCCGCCGGTGTCCTGAGCACTTATGGGGTGTCGGCGAGACCACCTGTGCTGACGCTACAACTCAAAGCGGACAATAGATTGAGGAATTGGGGAGGAAGGTTGACACTTGAAGTCAGCGCACGGTTCTGATAAAACTTAACACTGCAAGGGTAATATCAAGAATTGATTTGGAGATAAAATATCTTGGCTGAACACTGGCAATACTTTCTATTATCTTTCGTGCCTCTGTTTATTGTAATCGACGCGCTGGGTAATCTACCTTTTGTTATCTCTCTGAGCGAGGGAATGCCGAAGACAGACCGCCGAAAGCTAATCCATATTGCCGCACTCACGGCAACTATTGTCGGTCTGGTCTTCCTGTTCTTCGGTCAGTTAATACTAAACATAATGAATATATCTGTCGGCGATTTTGCCATTGCCGGCGGACTCATCCTGCTGGTTCTCTCAATAAAATATATGATTACAGGCCGGATGGTGGAAGCCGTCAAAGAAGAGATGGTGGCCGTGGTGCCCATCGGTACCCCGCTGACGGTAGGGCCTGCCACCATTACTACCCTGCTGCTGCTAGCGACTCAGATTCCCCTTTATATGGTTCTGGTGTCTTTTATCTTGAACATGCTACTGACCTGGGGGATATTCATGATGAGCAACTACATTGTGCGGTTTATGGGTGAGGGAGGACTAAAGGCAGTATCCAAGGTGTTCAGCTTACTACTGGCCGCTATTGCGGTAAGTATGATTATCCACGGGCTCAGTTTAGCTGGTATAATTAGTACCACATGATGGAATTTTTATCTAATCTCCAATTAATCCAAAACCCCGGGGGTAATTAATGGCAGCAGGGCATGAACGGAGAAGAAGGCCTGAGATAGTTATCAGGCAGATGGAGATAGACGATGTCAGTTCTGTCTTTCATTTAGGAGAGAAGCTTTTCACCAGCGATGAATTCCCCATCCTGTACCGTACCTGGGACCCCTATGAGGTGACCGACTATTTCAGCTCCGACCCCGGCTATTGCCTGGTTGCTGAGGTTGAGGGAAAAGTAGCCGGTTTTGTTCTGGCGAATACGATTGAGAAAGAGGGCACTGCCTGGAAAAAATACGGGTACCTGAGCTGGATAGGAGTAGATGAGGCTTTTCAGAGGTTTAATCTGGGGCTCCGCCTTTACCGGAAGCTGGAAGACAGGCTGAGGGAAGAAGGGGTAAGGATGGTCATTGCCGATACCGATGCCGGAAACAGGGGTGCCATTAAGTTCTTTGAGAAGCTGGGCTTCACCGAACGTAGCAAGCACATATGGCTGGCCAAGACCCTCCGAAGGCCAGCCAAAAAGGCTCCCAGACCAGAAGAGGTTACCCCGCTCTCTAATAGTCCAGAGGAGCCTGAACAGGATATAGGGAGACAGTAAGGATGACAATGGAGGCGGCTTTCAACGGCGAGACAGGCATCCGACCGGACAGGATCAGGAGTCTTCTCCAGGAATTGGTGGACATCTATAGCCCGTCGGGAAAGGAAGAGGAGATTCTCGAGTATGTGTATGATTATCTTAAAGGTCGCAGGGTGTCGGTTACCAAACAGGATGTCGATGAAAACCGGTATAATCTACTCGTGTTTCCAGAAAGTGGCGATGATATTACCCTTTGCTTTGTTGGGCATCTGGATACGGTTACCGCCTATGACCTTGATGACTACGGTTACCGTGAGGAAGGGGAAGAAATATTTGGCCTGGGTACGGCCGATATGAAGTCAGGCTGTGCTGCCATGATAGAAGCATTCACTGTGCTGGCGGAGCGGGGCCGGCCTTTTCCACCGGTCGGTCTGGCACTGGTTATCGATGAGGAAGAGGACAACAGGGGGGCCAAAACCTTGGTCAGAGGGCACGGTTTTCCGTGGGCGGTAGTCGGTGAGCCGACCAATCTGGCCCCCTGTCTTGGACACTACTCCTATCTGGAAGTCCTCTTGCATACCCAGGGCAGAAGGGCTCACTCGGCCATGCCGGAGCTGGGGCAGAATGCAATCGAAGGTATGCTCAAACTCCTGTTGCAGGTCACGGATTACGTTACTTCAGGAAGGCATGGATTGGTTTATAACATCAGAGAGCTATCGGGGTACCCCGGGGGTTTCGTGGTGCCTGATGTATGTGAAGCCTGGCTGGACCTGCATTTACCGCCCGAATCAGATATCAATGGCCTGAAGACTGAGTTGCGACAGCTGATTGAAGCGGCAGGCAATAATATCCATGGCCTGGATGCCTGTCTTAAATTTGAAGACACATACCCGGGGTACCGGCTTGCCCCGGATGACCTGCTGGTAAAAAAGCTACAAGAAACCTATCAGCGTTTATCGTTTGTTTGGGAGGCTCAGGATTTCAGGAGTCACTCGGATGGCAATGTGCTCTGGGCGGATGGCGTGTCTCCCGTTATCCTGGGTCCCGGCAGATTGGAGGCGGCTCACACGCCTGAGGAATCAGTTTCCTTTCATCAGGTCGTGCAGGCAGCCCAGCTCTATCTGGATTTGGCTTTATCGCTGCGGCATTCATGACACGGGCACTATTTATATTTCAAATACGCCTGGTGGCCGTGCAGGTCTCGAACCCGAACACGCGGTTAGTACTCTTTTCTCCCCCGCCACCTGTCGATGAGCTTAACGACCTCTAATACCGGGAAAAGGGTTATACTTAAGCCTGTCACTATCAGCCAGTCACTGATACCTAAACTGTAGGTGTGGAATGGTTCTTGAAGGATGGGAATGTAGACTACCAGGATGAGCGTGATAAGTGAGCCTAGGATGGCCAGTAGCAGCCATGGGTTGGTGAAAAAACCAACCTTAAACAGTGAGTATTTTTCCGAGCGGAAACTATAAGCAGCAACCAATTCAATAATTACCAGGGTGGCGAAGCAGAGCCCCTGGGCTTCGAGTATGCTCCGCCCCGAATTTACCGCCCATATAAAAACACCCAGAGTAAGCAAAAATGTCCATATACCACATACAAGCATCAGCCTGAGCACCGAGGCTGTAAAGACACCTTGCCCGCGGGGACGCGGCTTCTGTTGCATGATGTTCGGAGCAGACGGGTCGACAGACAGCGCAATAGCGGGCAGGCCGTCAGTAACCAGATTGACAAATAGAATCTGGATAGCCGTGAGAGGTAAGGCCCCGTCCGGTAGGCCCAGTAAAGGACCGAAGAGAACAGCTACTGCCATCAATAATATCTCGCCGATGTTGCAGCTGATAAGGTACATCAGGAACTTCTTTATATTATTGAATATGCCCCTCCCTTCCTCAATAGCAGCAACAATGGAGGCAAAGTTATCATCAGTCAGCACCATATCGGCAGCTTCCTTGGTGACATCAGTCCCGGTAATACCCATGGCAATGCCTATGCCAGCCCTTTTCAAAGCCGGGGCGTCGTTGACCCCGTCCCCGGTCATCGCCACTACATGCCCTTTCTTGGCCAGCGCCTCGACAACCCGCAGTTTATGGGCCGGGGATACCCGGGCATAGACTTCTACTTTCTCCACTAAGGCTTCAAACTCCTCTTGCCCTATTTCATCGAGTTCAGCACCGGTCAGAGCCAGTCCTCCCTTGAACAGTCCTAACTCCTTGGCAATGGCAACGGCGGTCATTTTATGGTCGCCGGTTATCATCACTGATTTGATGCCTGCCTGGTCGCAAGTTTCAATCGCATCTTTGACTTCTTCCCGGGGCGGATCAATCATGCCGACAAGACCAACAAAGACCATATCCCTCTCTATGCCCGGGGTAACGGCAGTACCGGTCTCCAGCCTTTTATAGGCTATACCCAAGACACGTAATGCATCACCGGCCATATTCTGGGTTACGGACAGCACGTATTCTTTATCTTTTGCTGTGATTTGCTTTTCTTCGCCATCGGTATAGATATAGCGGCAAGAATCAAGCACTACCTCTAAGGCTCCTTTGGAATAGGCAACCTTTCCTTGAGGTGTTTCATGGATAGTGGTCATTCTTTTTGTTTCTGAAGAAAAGGGGATTTCATCGATGCGGGGTAACTGGCTGTTGAGTTCTTCTTGCTTCAAACCAGCTTTGGTTGCAGCTACAACCAGTGCCCCCTCGGTAGGGTCGCCTTTTATCTCCCAGGTGCCATTGATTGGAGTCAGTGTAGTATCATTACATAACAGACCTATGTTAAGTAGTATCTGCAAAGCGGTGTCCTGTACCGGTTCAATAGCTTTATTATCAATATAGAATTCACCTTTAGGCTCGTAGCCTGCCCCGGTGACACTAATCAGCCTACCATCTACATAGATACGGCGAAGGGTCATCTGGTCCTGGGTAAGTGTGCCGGTCTTATCCGAGCATATATATGTGGTGGAACCCAGAGTCTCTGCCGCTGAGAGTCTCCTCATCAGCGCGTTACGTTTTGACATCCGACGGACGCCTAGAGCCAGACAGATAACCACTACCGCCGGTAAAGCTTCGGGGACAGCAGCTACTGCCAGGGCTATTCCCCAGATGAGCATATCCAGAACCCCCAACCCCCTCATAATGCCGAACCCGGCCAGCATAAAACATATGACCAGGGCTCCGATACCGATATACTTTGCCATGCGGTCGAGGTTGATTTGCAGGGGTGTCTGCTCTGTCTTGACATCCTGAAGCATACCGGCAATCTCACCAAATTCAGTGGACATCCCGGTAGCAGTTATGATCGCCCTGGCTCTACCATAGACGGCGACTGTCCCCATCAGCACCATATTCCGCCTGTCTCCAACGCTTATTTCACCTTCCATGGAGTCACTCATCTTCTCAACAGGGACGGATTCCCCGGTCAGGGAGGCTTCGTCTGTTTTAAGGTTGACCTCTTCGATTATACGTGCGTCGGCTGGTATGCGGTCGCCCGTGCTGATGCAAATGACGTCTCCTGGAACAAGGTCGGTAGCGGGTACCTCTGTTTCTTTACCGTCTCTCAACACCGAGGCGGTTGGCGCTGCCATCTGTTTAAGTGCTTCCACCGCCCGCTCCGCCCTGTATTCCTGGATAAAGCCCAGGCCAGCAGCAAAAAAGACGATGGCACCGATGAGGATAGCATCAACCACTTCTCCCAGGACTGCTGAAACCGTGACAGCAAAAAGGAGGAGGATAATCAGGAAGTTTTTGAACTGCTCAAGGAAGAGCTTCCAGGGAGGTATTCTGCTCTTCTTAACCAGTTCATTGGGCCCGTATTGATTTAGGCGCCTGCGGGCTTCTCCCTGGCTCAAACCACCACGCCCGGATCCTAGAGTATGTAAGACACTTTCAATTTCTTGTGTATACCATTTTTGTTCACTAACCACTAATCTACCTTAATCGCTGATCATCTGCAGATCTGAATGATCGGTCAAACAAACTATACCGATACTTTTCTCTGGAGGCGGGAGTGATGATTCTAGTATAATTAATGAACCATAATTTTATTATAATATAAATCAAAGGCGTAAGC
>Ga0209427_10006255_pt1 | contig 13614 bp, 16 predicted proteins | sample DeeMarSWOR136_30_FD_187465 | JGI IMG/M metagenome (GOLD analysis project Ga0209427, IMG submission 187465) | Marine sediment microbial communities from White Oak River estuary, North Carolina - WOR-1-36_30 (SPAdes) (version 2) | ecosystem: Environmental > Aquatic > Marine > Intertidal zone >... | reverse complement strand
TAGAACAAAGAATAATTAAAAGGTATGTCGCCCCTTTCTTCCCTACAATATTCAGCGAGCGTGCCCCTTTCTACTTTTGCCGTTCAACATTACTCGCATGTTAGATGTACTGTCAAATCTTGAGAAAATGTTTGTGCCAAAACTATTTTGATTCTTTTTCTTTATTAGAAAACTTGATTTTAAAGTCGCATCAATTAACTAAGACGAAGAATAGAACCTGATTTTGTCTAAAGTAGATTTGCGCATTAAGAGGTTAAAATAACTTGCAGCTCTTCAAGTTCAAGAAGAAATGCAAATCATGTAAGAAAGAATTTAAGAAAAGCGAGCTTGTCAATTTTATAAGAATTGAAAAACGCGAAATTACAACATGGAGTCTCAGAAAGGGATTCCATAATAGAGAATTTACAATGCCTGTTGGAAATTTGCTTGTGTGTGAAGACTGTTTCTTTAAGCTTACAGAGGAGCAGGATCTGAGATTGAAAGGACTAGTGAAATGTGAATACTGTGACAACCTTCACAAAAAGGGAGAACGATGTCCTACCTGTGGCGCTCCTTAAAGGAAATGTTGACTTAAACTCTTCCTTGCAACGTGTGCTTGACGCGCTTAGCTGTTTTGCGTCGTCGTCTGGAACGTGCGAGACACGCGAAGGCGGGTCGAGCCTTAACTTGAGAAAGTTTATTGAATCTTTTTCCCAGAGAAGGGGCAAGCCAAATCTTAAATATCAAAATTGAGATAACCGCTTCTTTGAGGAGCTAAGTTCTATTGATAGAGGTGTTCACGCCTGAGTTGGCTTTTACATTTCAATCTGTCTTTTTGGCTGTGCTTTTTGTGAGCATGGCGTTTAGAATGAAAGGCAATTATCTTGTGCATGGAATTATTATGATAGTGCAACTTGCTGTTTTGTGGGTTGTTTTTCTTTTGTTGATTCCAGGCTATTTGGACAGCAGTTTCATGCAGCCTTATATGAGTCCATCCTCGACTTTGGTTGCGCTTGTTTTACATACCATTTTCGGAGTTGCACAACTACTCTTTGGAACATGGCTTGTGGCACTATGGCGTCCTCGGTCAACCGAATTTGCAGATAAGACCAAAAGGATTTGGCAATTAACAGTTATTTTTTGGGTCTTGGCATATGTGGTCGGCCTTTGGCTTTTTGTAGAGCTCCGCCCTACTCTTTTTGCGTAACGTTTGGCTTGCGCGTTTTCATTTGGCGCGGTATTGCGGTATCGTCTGGAACGTTCGAGTTTGAGCGGAGCGAGGCGGAGCGAAAGCGCCGCCGAGCCTTGACCTGAGAGTATACTGTCGTGCCTAGAGAAAACGACTGATTCCGTAAGCGTCTTTTGAAGATTAATAAACTGAGTTTTAGTTCAAGAGGTTTTTCAGAAAACCCAAAAAGCGCCTTCTTTGTTACTGTATTGTGAAGTGAAAAATTTTTATGAAAACATATGAATGTATAGAAGTTAAACGCCATAAGGACGTTGGTAAAACTATTGATGAATGGTAAAAGAACGGTTGGCATCTACATACCTACGCTTGCACTCAATACGGGATCGGCGGTGACGCTCATCATCACCTATTGTTTGAAAAAGTCGAATAGAAGCCAAAATAGATTGGCTCGGAGCGAACGCGACGCCGAGTGGTACCTAGAATTGGATATTGTGGCGTTCTTCGGAAAGTGAGAAGCGTATTATCGACTACAATCTCTAAAGAGAAGTAGGTAGATATCTGGTAAGAGAGTGGGGTAGAATAAGGATTAGTTGGAAGTAATTTGGATTTGGAATCAAGTTTTAGCTCTTCAATCTGGTAATGAACTCTTGTGTATATTAGCCCCACTTGATGTTTCAATTCTACCTAGCGTCGGGTCTCCAATGTACCATAATTGAGAACCTCCACTTAGGTCAGCGTCAAGTCTGCCATCAAGATTTATTGTTGAGATGCTTCCTCCACTAAGTTCAACGTTTGCATCGTGAACTGTAAAATTCGATAGGTCTAGTACACTTCCAGAAGATGCATCAATGGTAAGGTCATTTGCTTCACCAACAAGTCCTGTTAACACACTGCCTCCGGACAAATCTAAGTCAACATCCCCGCTAGTTACAAATTCACCTCTTAGAGTGCTTCCTCCTGAGAGGTCGACAGAAAACTGATAAGTAGCACTAAATCCTTCGAGTATTCCTTCTGCACCTCCCGATAATTCCAGACTGTGAAGCTCGGGCATTGCAATCTCAGCATTCAAAGTTACTGATTTAAAATTATAGCCCAGCTCTAATCCTATCACTAAAGTATCGCCTGACTTTCTTACGCCTATATATTTCATGACGTTTTCGTCAGCTTCTATCAAGATGCTATACGAGTTTGACTGGGAAATTTCTACATTAAAACCGCTTGATGCGTCCACTGAACTGAAATCACTGATAAATTCTTCATTGGTGATTAAAATTCCAGAACCAACAACTTCACCAAATGGCTTCCAAGCTCCAAGGAAAAACAATGCTGACAATAATCCCACGATGACAACTGCCCCAACTAAAATTGCAACCAAAGCTATGGTCATAACGCTCATAGGTTTTCTCTGATATTTATCCGAGGATTCTCTCGTAAGTGGTATAGCTGGGGAACCGACTGGCATCCCACATTTAGGACAAAACTTTGCGCCTTCAACTAATTCGTTTCCACATTTTGTACAAAAAGTCAAGACATTTCCCTCTACAAGCTATGTTGTTTACAAATATAAAAAGCATCCATTTACGAGAGGGTATACGTGGTCTGGTTTTCAGAGCGACCCTCCTTTATGGGTTTTGCTCGCGCTGAGTGAGTAAGAAAGTGAGTGTGAGAAAGGGTGACTAAGAGCGATCATAGACATCTGGATTGCTGAAATGTTAGCTTAGTTACTTGATATCTTCTGGAAAGAGTTTCTTTCCTTTTTCACCAAAACCCTAAAAGCAATGGAACGGTGTTTGATTCATTGGGGGATGATGTCGCCGTCCCAGCCTTAGGGCAAAGTAATTTTCTTGGTCTTGTTTTTCTTCTTTCATTCTATTTCTCTCCCTAAAACGGGTACATCTTTCTCACTTCGGTTTGGATATTTAATTTTTTCTCGCCTCACTTTTTGACTTATCATTTTCATCATTCCTTGTTGGGATTGATATGCGTCCCTTCCGTCGTGTGCCTGTTCCGAGAGAGTAAACTTTTAGTCGGAACGACCTTCTTGCTGGAAAAGAAGGGTAAAGTTTACCTTGAGGACTACGAAAGCAGAAGGCACTTTTCTTATGTGAATTGGCGGAAAAGACGTCGTGTTGGCTGGGTTTCATTCCTGTGTTGGTTTTTGACTGCGTTGCCCTTCGATTCAAAGAGGGCAAAAGCGGTCTTTTTTAAGGATTGGATAAATTGCAAATAGCCTTATTTCACATTTCGAACCATTAGCCACATTGGTAAATTCAATGGTTCGGGTAGGATGATTTCTTTCTTAACGGAAAAACCATACTTTTCATAGAATTTTACGTTATTTTCTTTTTGAGTCTCCAAGTATATCAGCTTTTTTTCCGTTTCAGCTTTTTCTATAAGTGCTTTCAGTAGTTTTCCTCCGAAACCTTTTCCTTGAAATTTTTGGGAAACACCCATTATTAACAGATGAATATACGGACTCAAATTCAGACTTTTCTTCGCTTCTTCAACTGCACTGGTGAGAACTTCCAATTTCTTTGCTTCGTTCGCTATCTTCAGAGAAAGAAAGAAAGCCCCACTTCGAATAATTCTCCATGTTGTCATATCTTTGTCATGAGGTGTAATTGCCATTATTCCCTCCAAGTTTTCAGAGGTTGATAAAACATTGCCATACTTCAGACAGAATCTAACCATAACCTCGGTTAGTATGCGGTTCTTTTCTTCGTCATCGAACACTTCTTTCCACATCGACTCTTCAGAAAATGCATCAGCCAGAACATTCACTACGCTATCAAGATCTTTCTTTTGCACTTTGTACAAATCATTAATTAATGACATAACGATGAAATAGAATTCTTAATTTATAAACTACTTGCAGTTCGAGTTATTTGGCTATGAGTCGATTTTTCAGAGCGAGTCCCCCTTGTGGGTTTTACTCGCGCTGATTGATGTCTCTACAAACGGCGAGCTTCAATAGTTTATCCAGCAACTTAGTTGACTTCTAAATCCATTTAATTATGGGTTCTTTTTTATTCGGTCCTATGCCAGCTAGCGCGCTAGCTACTTCCGCACTAGGGTTCACCTTTGGATAGCCAATCAATATGGGTCCGTAAATTCTTTCATCTTCCTTTAGTTCGAGAGCTTCTACGACATCAGCTTTGCCCTTAACCATCGCGCCAAATCCTGTATAACAACTTCCAAGACCGAGAGAAGTTGCGGCTATCATCATATTCTCACAAGCAAGCGAGCAACATACATTGTTCCTAGCTGGAGCAATTACAAAGATGATGACAGGTGCATTATAGTAGACTGGGTCTTTGGGGTCATCTAGCACATCGTAGAGCTTCATTCCCATTTCGAAAATTTCAGGGTAAGTATCTTTCATGCTGCCAGTTGCATTTTTCCAGATCGGAAGTGTGGTTTGAACGAGTTTTTGCTTAAATTCTGGGTTCTCAACAACAACAAATCGCCATGGCTGAAAGCGTTTCTCTGATACAAAAGGTGCCGCATTGCCAGCCTCAATGATCGCATTAATTATGTTCCTTGGAATTGGTTTATCCTCATAGAGTCTTGTAGAACGCCTTTTTTTATGGTTTCAATTACTTGGTTCATGTCCACTCTCCCATACAATTAGACTATTTTAAGATATGGCTGTGAATTGCGATTTTTCTAAGGTTGATATTTCTGTGTTGGTCTTTGACTGCGTTGCCCTTCAATTCGGAGAGGGCAAGTGATCTATTCCAGAGTGCATGGACACGTGTTTTTCGTGCACGCAACAGCGAATTGGAAAAGAAAAAGCGCGGAATGAATCAATAGAAACATCACAAATTCTAAACTCTTTTTATATCTGTTTATCCTAGATTTCTAATGGCAGAGGGAGCAGGAAATTGAGATATAGGGTTCATAGATTCGATATTGATATGAGGAAAGACCAGAGGAAGTTAGAGCAATTCTTGAATAGTTTAGATGGTGAAGTTGTGGCAATCATTCCAAGCGTTAATCCCAAGTTTACCGTTAGGGGAGCGACTGCTACGGTGTACTTTCTTCTCATTGTGGAAAAGAGCAAGCAAGACTGAAAACCGACTCTCAACTTTTCCTTTTTCTATTTCATTTTTTTATGAATATGTAGACTACTAGGGCATTAGCGGTCTGTTTTATGAAGCTAGACCCATTGGGTTCACTCGCACGGTGAATGAATCAATAGAACTATCTTCTACAAGGCTTATAAACTGAGAATAGGAATTATGTGCTTTATTTAGGAGCGCGGAAGACGGGGGTGAAAAATAAATTGAGAAAATCTTTAGTTATTGCAGTTGTTTTGCTATTTGCTGCTATGGTCATGGTTCCAGCTCGCGCAGCACCTAAGAATGTTTATTATGTTGACGATGACGGCGGCTACGACTTCACGACGATTCAAGCTGCAATTGATGCATGCGTTTCTGGTGACAAAATATACGTGTATGCAGGAGAATACACAGAAAATCTAGTTATAGATGTATCGATAACGGTCACAGGTGACGACCCAGCTACCACTATAATCGACGGCAGTAGTGGCGGTAATGGTATCTTTGTGGATAATGTGATGGTGCAGATAATCGGATTCACAATTATGGATGGTAGTACAAATGGAATTAGGCTTGATGATTCTTGCGCTGGTTCCATCATAGTTGGGAACACGATAACAGGCAACGGTAAAGACGGAATCTGGATGTATGGAAGCGACGAGTGTACGATCAAGGGAAACACAATAGAGAATAATGGCAATTATGGAATCGAGATGACCAATAATTGTGATGACAACGAGATCATTGGGAACACAATAACAGGCAACCATTTGACGAACATCAGGATGTTTGGTGATTGCGATAGAAACCTTGTTAAGGGGAATGAGATAAGCCACAGCGAAGCGGATTACGGAATTTGGATATACTCTTTTTGTGATGACAACGAGATCATTGGGAACACAATAACAGGCAACCATTGGGCGAACATCAACCTGTACCAAACTAACGAAAGAAACCTTATTCAGGGAAATGAGATAAGCTACAGCGAAACGGGTCAAGGAATTCTTATGAATTATCTTCAAGATTACAACATGATCATTGGAAACGAAATCACAGATAATGCTAGGGAAGGCATCAGGATGAACGTTGCCGGGTATAACGTGATCTCTCGCAACCACGTGCTGCGTAACGGCGATTATGGTATCGACCTAGAAAACAACGATGATTACAACACTATCGAGAAAAACATTGTATTAGATAACACCACATACGACTTGTATCAAGCCAGTAATAGCGATAACAACATATGGACGCGCAACATATACGGAACCTCAAGTATTAATTAATCTTAACTATAGCCTGCAACCGTTCCCTTTTTCTATTTCATTTTCTGTTATGACATTTTAGACTTTTGTGGAAAACTCGCGTGTTCTTTCTTGTCTATTTTTTGCTGTTAGGTTGTGACTTCTTCAAACCTTTGAACAAACCTCTGAAGTTAAACTTGGAGCTATTTTCAGTAGCTTGCTGAATCAAGTTACCTAGTTTTTCTAAGTCGAGGTCATCAATATTTTTCCCTTTAATTCTTATGATTCGTGTTTCATTGAACGTTTCGAGGAGAATTCGGCGTAGTTTTGCAGCTTTTGGTAAACCCAAATCTTCCAAGTATTCAGCGTGTACTGATAGACTCGCTATTTGTTGCCATTTGTTTTTTGGGATTGGGAGCTCTATAATTATCTCCTTTTCCAAGGGTTTAATCGTTTGCTCTTCAGTTGTTGCGAACCATACTCCATGTTTGCTTTCTACTTTTCCCATTAGTTCCAAAGAAGTAAGGTAGCGGTGAACTGTTGCTCTATGAACCCCAAGCTTATCTCGAATTTCTACTGCTCTCATACCTTTTGTGCCACTTTGTTGCACTAACCTGTAGCATTTGTCTAATTTATCCATAGATTCACGGTGTTTTTGGTTCGACATTGTCGCTACACAACAACAAAATGGGAGTTGTCGCTACACATAAATATTGTGGTTGAAATGAAAGCATCATCACTTAAAACTGAACTTGGAACTCAGTGTGAAGGCAAAAATAATTTTGGTAAGGTTGTTACTGAACTTGAAGTTCGAAATGACTTTTGGAGTTATGGCGATTATGAACTTGTTGGTCATGGTAAACAAACTAATGCTGATTGTGGTAAGTTCAAGCGGTTTGATGGTTGTTTAAATGTTGAAGCTCATAACGCTGCGTGTTGGTTCACGCCCGTTTTGCCTAAGGACGCTGTTTATGTTCGTTCTGTTTATCATTCTTGCGACAAGCCAACTTGTCCTAAATGTTTCAAGTATGGTTGGGCTGTGAGGCAAGCTTCTCGTATGGAGAAGCGGTTGAAGGAGGCTTCTCGACGTTTGGGGTCGTTGGTTGAGCATATTGTTGTTAGTGTTCCGAACAGAGAGTATGGTTTTAGTCTTGAGGATTTGCGTAAGAGAGCGGTTAAGGTCATGGCTAATCGCGGCATAATTGGGGGCTCCATGATTTTCCACGCTTTCAGGTACCGTAATCCGCGTGTTGCTCGCAAAATGGGTATGTCGATTGGTTGGTATTGGAATCCTCACTTTCATGTTCTGGGTTTTGTCGGCGGTGAAGGCTACGGTAAGTGTAGGAGTTGTAAAGGTGGCGATTGCTATGCTTGCAACGGTTTCGAGGGAGTAACAAGAACGGAGAACAAGAAGGATGGATGGATTGTCAAGGTTTTGGAAAAGCGGAAAACAATTGGTGGCACTGCTTGGTATCAGCTTAATCATGCTTCTATACGTCGCAGCGGTTCCAAAAAATCCCATGCAGCAACATGGTTTGGCGTTTGTTCCTATAGCAAATTGAAGTTGATTAACGGAAAAGACGTTGGCATAAAGCACAAGTGCCCAATTTGCGGTGGCGACTTAGTTCGCGTTCGCTATCTAGGTATTTTCTCTGAGATTTCTGTTTCTCGACGCGGAGAAATAATGAGCATGTTTGATGCTGACGGTGAACCGCTTTGGGAAGTTGTTGCCGAAAGGAAGTATAACGGTGGATAGCGGTAGCTATGAAGCGTCAGCAGAGACGTAGGATTGAGCGTGAATGGAAAAAGGTCAAGCTCGGTAAAGCCTGTACCAGATTCATTGAGCGCAACGGGTTGTTCACTATTCCTTATGTCATCTATTTTCAGGCTGTCAAAATTGGCGATGATTTGATTGGTGTTTACAGCGTAGGCATGTTTAGTTTGAAGGAAGGCTACGGCTATCGTGAGTTTGCAACCGTTTGCCAATTTGTTAATAGTCTTTTCAGAGGTTTGGGTTCTACGGAGCTTGGTTTTGTTTGTGAGGAAGATTTAGAGAAAGGCGAGGAAATCGAAGTTCAAGAAGGCGTTTTTCTTGAGTGATTTTATGTTGCGAAAAATTTAAGTCAAGTTCGAATTAGATGCCTAATCGCTCAATGTCTCTGTAGCCCTTTGGAAGTGTCAAAAATTGAATAATTGGAGTGCTTTGGGAGCGATTTTTCTAATTATTGGCTTCATACTTCTAATGGTTGGTTTAGTTCAAGGTGTTAATGCGATGAACGCCATAAGTCAATTTGGACAGTATTTAGGTGATTACGCAAACCAGCTAAAAATTCAATTATTTTGGAATGTTGCTGGGAGTTATATAATTGGGTCGCTGGTTTGTTTTGTTGCTGGTGGTTTTGGGCTTGTTGCTGGAAGAACACAAACAGTGGGAGGCGAAACTGCTACTCTTTCACAGCCAACTCCGATGGTGGTGAATACTTCGCAAATAAAATGTGGTTCTTGCGGTACAATGAATGATATTGACGCTGTGTTTTGTAAGAAATGCGGAAATAATTTGCGTTAACATCTTAAATGCTGGAAGCGTGTTCATCAAAACAACCCTACTCTGTATTTTAGTTTTTGTTGCGGTCAGCGATAGTCTGCATTGTGTCCTCGTCTGGAACGTTCGAGCCAAAAGCGGAGCGAGGCGGAGCGAAAGCGACGCCGAGACTTAACGTAAGATATTCTGCCATATCTTGAGAAAACGACTGATTTCATAACCGCCATTTAAAGAAAATAGCCTAAGGCTTTACTTCTGTTAGTTTTTTTAGAAAATTCAAATAGCCTCTTCTTTATTATTATACTATGAGGTGAAAAACTTCTATGAAAACATATGAATGTGTAGAAGTTAAACGCCATAAGGATGTCGGCAAAACGATTGACGAATGGCAAAAGAATGGTTGGCAACTACACACCTACGCCTGCACTCAATACGGAATCGGCGGTGACGCTCACCACCACTTACTGTTTGAAAAAGGCGAATAGAAGCCACAATAGATTTGGCTCTCTGACCTTCTCAACATGCAAGGAGCGAAAGCGACGCCGAGACAAACGCTGATGGAATTTAACTCTTGCTTTTCCCTTCCTTCTCGAGATAATCAAGATAGTTTATGATTATGAATGAGGCAAGGAATTTGCAGTTTCTAAAGTCCTCTTTCGATACAATCACATCTTTCAGATTGGCATGTGCGCCAAATTGGTTTCGCAGTTCAACGATTCTAGGTATGTCAAAAGGTTCAGTAATCCCTAATTGTTTTGCAGTGAATTGAATGAGTCTTTTCGGGGTTCGCAACCCTTTCATTTCTTTGTCAGTTAAGTCTTTTAGAACAGTCCCATCTAGCTGGTCGTTTACTTCATTTACGAATGCTTTGTTGAAATCGTGCCTCACTAATTCCGTAGCTTTGTAGTAGTTTAGAAAAGTCTCAGAACTATATTCTCTTTCCAAAAGGCAGGCTTTTCGAAAGTAGTTTATTGCTTTGTTTATTCTTTTTGAAGATTTTTGGTCGCTTGGGAGATTAGCGAAAAGCTCCGTTGACTTGACAATCTTATCCACCATTTCTTGTTGGATTGGCAAAAATCTGGTTCGGTGTAACGTCAAAGCAATAGAAGTAATGAACGGTTCTTCACCAGAAACTTGGATTCTTTGAATTGAAGCTATCTCAAGATGGATTGGGAAATAGACTTGAAAAATGGCAAGAACTTGATTGATTTGTTCCATCCCCTTTTTTTGTGCTTCATCCGCACTCTCTCCCGAAGCTATTGTTGAAACGAAGTATTGTTCTCGTTTCTTGTTAAGGTCAATTTCGCAATTTGCCATTTTCTGCGGGGTTTTTATCGGAAAAAAACCATTGAGGAAAGCTTGTATTCTGTATTGGTTCATTAGGGTCAGTTCTCAAATATTGATTATACACTTACCTTATTTGCGTTTTTTGAAGAGTTGTATTCCCTAGATTGTTGTTCTGTCTATTTCTGTAGCGTTTTCCCCTTTTTTCTTCTTCCGAACTTTCAAACCAACGACTGAAGTTACTACTGTTGATATGATAACAGTTACGAGAATACCGAGTGCCGAAGGCAACGCTTCATATCTCGGATAGTATGGTTCAGCTGTTGTAGTGAAATTCCATGATATTGGCTCGTCATAGAAAAAAAGTGTCACATTATAAGTTGTTGCGGGTTTGAGCGGTTCAGAAAAATAAAAAGTCGTGCATTTCGAAGCAATAGGGATATGTTCATCTACTCGGCGTTCGATGGGTACCTCAGGTGACAAGTGCAATTCGCCGACGTTCATCGGTCTCATTTGGTCTATGACGATTATAGTGTCCAACGGAACGTTTGTAGCGTTCGCAGCTGGACCAATTAAACTCGGGGCAAGGTCAGGACTGACCCAAAATTGGGTAGGCGTGGAGTACGCTTTTTCGTGCAGATACGGAGAGGGCATTAGATAAATCGCCAGGAATACAGTAAGGAATGTAGCTGAGAAAACTGCTATGAGAATTAACGCAACCTGAAGTTTCTTAGATCGTATTTTCGTCTTGAATCGCTCCTGAAAAGATTTTCTTGCAAAACTCCTTAGTCTAACTCTCTTCTCTGTTGAGAATTGTATTTAATTTTTTTCAGATTTCAATAATTAGCAATTCATAGTACATGAAGATAAAAAAAGAAGGGAATTATGCTGGTTTTTTGAAGAAGGTTTTTCCGTCTGCTTGGCATACAAATTCACAATCCTCTTTGATTGCCTCTTCTATCTCCTCTTGGGTTGCGCATACAACAGGTATCCATGATAAGTCTTTCTCGTCAAATAGGCTTATGTAGTGTTCTGTCATTCGGGTGTCTTTATGTCCTAAAATTTTGCTAACGTGGATTAAATTGTGTCTTGAAAGTTTGTATTCTTTGGATGCTTTGAAGCGTCTAAAATCGTAAAGTTGAATTTGTTTCAGTTCTGGCATGTTGAATTTTTCGGCTACTCTCTTGCGATAGTGACGATACATTTCAGAGATGTTTCTTGATGAGCAGTTGAATAGTCTGGCATTTGGGCTGAGATTCTTCTTCTTCATGTAATTTCTTAAGAGTTGCAGAGACTTAGGTTTCAGTTTTCCGTCTCTTCCTACCGTGTGTTTCGCTCCAGTAATTGAGACCAAGCCGCTTGTCAAGTCAATGTCTCTGAGTGTCAACCAAGTTAATTCGACTGGTCGTGTTCCCAAATCTTTGCTCATCGATAGTTTCAGTGCCATTTCGATTCTGGCGTGGTTGATTAAGAAATCTACAAGTTCTCCTTTGGGTGCTCGGCGTTTCTTATCGTATCGTGAATAGAACGGTTTATTCCATTCTTGGTTTTCCGATCTCATGTAGCATGAGTACGCTTCTATAAGGTTCTCTTTGTGGGCGTTGGAGCAAGTCTTTTTGGAAATGTACTCTTTGACTTCTTCAGGTTCTTGGGTGTTGCAGTTCTTTTGCAGATGCCTCAGCAACTTTGTTACTTTTCGAATAGTTGACTCTGCATACGCGTTCCTCTGCATCCACAGCATCACGTTAACAACGTTTAGCGGGTTCTTTGTTGTTTTAACGGTGCACTGCGTCGTTTGTTGCCTCATCTTCCAAAACCTCTATCAGTCGGGGACGGTGTTCTATCAGTGGGGGATGATGTCGCCGTCCCAGTCTGACCGGGAAAGATGAAGAATGAGATGGACAGACCCCTCGAATATGCAAAGGTTTTTTGGGTCTAAAAAACAGAAAAATCGCGAGAAACTGAGGCTCCCTAGTACATACATTCAATCATTTTGCTGCAGGTTAAACATTCTTCGGGTATGGCTGTGTTTTTCGGGCGGTTCTTCAAGTATCCCAGGTGATGCGCGCAACTCGCCTCTTCTGCCACGGTGTCTTCAACGTCAATGCCCAGCGGATTATCCTCTTCCACAACGTTGTCAACCTTTGCCTGCTTTCGACGTTTGACGCTGCGCACTTTTGAGAGGCATTTGGGACACGCGTAGTACTCCTCTGCCGGAGAGTCAGAAAGAACCATTGCTAAAAGCGGCGCATCGAACATGTCGCCGCAGGTGTTGCACACGGAATCTGTATGAGTCGTAGAGACCACGGAACATCAACCTCAAACTTTTGCGAGCTAAGCCTTCTTTCCGTTTTTAAGCCTCCTAACGGAGCGAAGCACTCATACATCTTAAATCATCAGATTTAATAAACCTTTTTGCGCGCACGTAAAACACAAATACGACAAAATGGGCCGAGCCGGATTTGAACCGGCGATCTTTGCCGCGTGAGGGCAACGTCCTAGCCAGCTAGACTACCGGCCCAATTGCACTTTCTGAAATCCAAATACTAATCTTCCCTTCATAAAACCTTTCCCCAAACGAACCGAAATAGCGTTAAGGTGAATACTCTTGAAGTCGTCAGAAAGCAAGAAAGCTGACAAAAGTCACAACAACGACCACTACCTGCTTCTTCTCTGCTTCATAGCCAGCGCGTTAGCTGGATACTTCCTAACGCACCTCGTGACCCTGTTCGGCGTCTAAAAAACCGAACAACCTTTATTTCTTTAGCCTTGGGCATAGACACCGCTTCACCCTTAAACCAATCCATCGTTTCTGCGCGAGCAAGGATTTTTTTGTAGCTATATTTGTTTTTACGCTTTAAAGTAATGTTTATTAATACTTGAGATATATTATTTAACTCTCGGTGACCCTATGGCAGTTTCCAAGTTTTCCACGCCTGCTATTGCGGCAATAGCCGTAACGGGGATCCTTGCGACAGTGATTACCATAGCAGCGCTGAATGCATTTCAACCAGCTCCTCTCGACGGAAGAATAACCACCGTAAACTTGGAGGTGTTCTCGGACAGTTCATGTACACAAACCTGCAACACTATCGATGTTGGAGAACTAAATCCTGGCAGCACAACCACCAAAGTGACCCTGCTTGACCTCGTGGGTGGGCAGTACCAGTTCGTTGCCTATGCCGAAGCGCCCAGCACGATCCACGCTCCGTGGGAAGACATCTCGGCGGGCGTATCGGACGCGATCCGTACGCTGGAAAAGAGTACCGGACGGATCTTTTTCGGTTCGGGCGACCAGCTCATCTTCCCAGAGCG
>Ga0209427_10006252_pt1 | contig 13616 bp, 8 predicted proteins | sample DeeMarSWOR136_30_FD_187465 | JGI IMG/M metagenome (GOLD analysis project Ga0209427, IMG submission 187465) | Marine sediment microbial communities from White Oak River estuary, North Carolina - WOR-1-36_30 (SPAdes) (version 2) | ecosystem: Environmental > Aquatic > Marine > Intertidal zone >... | reverse complement strand
CGCGCGCCGTTGATGGTCAGCGTGATCGCGTTCTTGGGGCACATGACCTCGCACATGCCGCACAGCACGCACTTGTCCGCGTCAATGTCCACTGACGGCTTTTTGCCCAGCCGTCCCTCGACGATCTCGCCCTCCAGAACCTCCTTGCCGGCGGGCTCGCGGGCCTCGTCTGCGGGCTTTGATGGCTCCGACTGGAAGGTGAAGCTGGCAACGACGAGTTTATCGTCCGAGCCTTCGCGCTGGAGAATGCTCAAGAGAGTGATGAGCAGGAAATGAATGAGTTAAACGGCGGAGCGGGCGATGACCTGATTCAGTATACCATTAACGCGCCTGTGAGCATTGACGGCGGCTCAGGGAACGATACGGTTATAGTTGTCGGTACACTGCTGGACGATAACTTCGTTGTGACCAGCGAAGGCATTGTCGGAGCGGGCCTGAATGTTACCTTCGAGAACGTAGAGCAGGCCGAAGTCGACGGTCTCGAGGGTGATGACAATTTCTTCATTCGCAGTACGAGTGAAGGGATAGTGACGACAGTGATCGGCGGCCTGGGAAGCGATACGTTCAGTGTATTGGGTGATGTAACCGAAACAATCATCGGCGGGGCACAGTTGGAAGGAGAGCCTGGTCTAATTACACACGATATAACTTCAAACGATACGGATTATTCTTCGCTTCGTGTGGACGGAATAGGCGTTACGATCAGCGAACCGGCCGAAGGACAAACGTCGGTTGCGATCGTGCAGACCGACGGTATGACGGTTGTCTCGGAATTCGGCCTGAACGATACTTATGAGATTCAACTTCTGGGCGATATTCCAACCCAGCTTACGAAATTATACCTCACAGTCTCAGCAGCGATCCCGAGTAAGAACGATCAGGAGCAAGATCCGATATCAGACTCGATTCTGGTTTCCTCCGACGGCGTAACATTCACCAGGTCGGTTGTTCTTACATTCGACTCTTCTTCAAACTGGAATACCGCACAAGCCATAACGGTTAAGGCGATTGACGACACAGCCGCCGAAGGCAAGCGCACAGCGATGATCAGTCACAGCATCAACAGTAACGATACTGCATTACAGGCGACCGCTTTACCGGATGTGGGAGTGACGATTGTCGACGACGATTTATTTGGCATTGTGATTACACAAACCGATGGTCGAACCCAGGTACACGAAGGCGGCGCAATCGGCATTTTGGCGTCTGATACATATTCAGTCGAGTTGACCCACCCAATCGCATCCGGTGAGGTTGTTGTAAATCTAGCGCACGATTCCAACGTTGTTTTGTCTGCAACAACATTGACGTTCACCAGTGTCACAACGGTGCATATCATTACGGTTACCGCGCCGCAGGATGTGGCGGAGAAAACCGGGCTTTCTGAAATCATACATACTATCGATACCGAATTATCAACCGATTCCCGGTTTAACAGTTCCGATGCCCAGATAGTCGCTGTGACGGTGTTCGACGGCGATTCGGCGGGTGTATTGGTTCTGGAGACAGACGAATCAACCAGAGTTGTCGGTGAGGGTACCGATACTTACCAGCTTGTTTTGACCAGTCAACCTCAGGATAATGTTACGATCCAGATTGCCACCGACGGCAAGACCGTAGTAACCCCAACCAGCGTTGTCTTTACTACAACAAACTGGAATACGCCTCAGGAAATAACGGTATCGAAGCATCCGGACTTTGAGCCGACCGAGGGAACAGAAGTATTCGCGCCGCAGCAGCACACCCTGGATCACATCGCCGGGCCGCTGATTATCGAAGGCGGTATCGGCACCGATCGCGACCGTTCGCTGGTGCAGTCTGTGATGCTTCCGACCGAAAGCGATGATGAAGCTGAGCCAGAAGGCGAGTCGGTTGTCACCGGTACAAGTGTCGATAGCGGCGGTGTTGATGTGCTGAACATCTTCAACGACGACAGCAACGCCGTTCATCTGGATGGGCTTCTGGTCGACAGTAATCTTCGTGGAACTTCGGAGATAGCCGAGGGCCAGACCGGCCTGACCCATAACAACCTGAGCGGCCTAGGCATGGGAGATGACCTGACGCTCGATCTCGGCGACGATGTAACCTTCGGAGGCGGCATCACTTTCGGCGACGTCGAAATCGTTGAGATTATGCTGGGTAAAGGCAGTGAGACCGTTGATATCGCCCTGGCCGTCGATGTGACCGACAATGCCGATGCCGCGATCCTGGCAGTGCACGGAGGCGGTGACGACGATACGTTCACCGTAGACAACGACCGTTCCACGCCTATGGTCCTTTACGGTGATACTTCGCAGGACGGCAGCCGCTACGACGGTGCTGAGGGCAACGCCAGTTCGTTCAACAATCCCGGCGATGATGTCATTGACGCAAGGCTTTCCAGCGAGAGTGTAATTATTTACGGTGGCCCGCAGAATGATGAGATTTGGGGCAGCAAGGACGACGATCAGATTGCCGGCGGCTCCGGCGACGAAGAAATTCATGGCCAAAATGGGAATGACCACATCTATGGCGATTCGGGCTTTAACGTCGTATTTAGCGACCGGACTCTTACTGTCCATGTTACACCCGATGATGACAACGAACTGCAAACGCAGGACCAACTCGTACCGGGTAACGATGAAATCTACGGCGATGGTGGCGACGACATCATTCTCGCAGATCACGGCATTATCACTCAGACAGCAGGAACCGAGAGACTATTGACCACGGGCAATGTAATCCGGGTCGAAACAACCACAGATCTTGGCGGAGCGGATGATGTGGTCTTTGGCGGCCTGGGGCAGGACTTTGTTCTGGGTGGTGAAGGCATCGAGGAAATCTCCGGCGACGCAGGGATGGATGTCCTGATCGGTGATTACGGTTTGATTGTCGATCTTGACGCAGACATAACAACGTTGGATACCGTTGAGACGACCGATGTGAACCTCGGCGCCGCTGACACCATTAACGGTAATGCCGACGATGATATTATCATCGGTGGTGTCGCCGGCGATACTATCAATGGTAACGCTGGCGATGATGTGATTCTTGGCGACAACGCCGAACTGACATCCGTCACATTTAATGCGACCGACCTCGTAACGATTGGCGTAATCACCGCAAGAACCGAAGGCCTCGGTGCGGGGGACGTCATTTATGGCAGCACAGGGGAGGACGTACTCATTGGCGGCGAAGGCGGCGACCGCATTGACGGCAACGAGGACGAAGATCTGATTCTTGGCGACAACGGAGTACTCACAGATACAGACGGTGACCTGGCCAATCCGCGATTCCGAGTCTTGGAAGGCACGGTGATCTACGGCGAAACACCCGGCACGAATGACGGCGATCCATTGATTGACGCCAGTAATGAATTCAGCGATCCGGCGGGCATACCGCAATGGGCCAAATGGGAAGTCACGCTCAATAACGATTCGGGCGATGCAGACTATATTGCCGGCGGTCCCGATAATGACCAGATATTCGGCCAGGTAGGCGACGATATAATTCAGGGCGACGGCTCGATCGATATTTCTACCCCTGTCGATGCTGACAGAGACAGCGATGGATTGCTTGTGGTTCTTGCTTCGGTTGAGAGCTTGACTGACGGCGATGACTACATTGAGGGCAATGATGGAAATGATGTGATCTTCGGCAATCTGGGTCAGGATGACATCATAGGCGGTAGCTCTAACCTGTTTGGCCTGGTGACGCCTGAGCAGCGACAGGATGGCACTGACATCATCTTTGGTGGAGCGGGCACTGACCTTATCCGGAACAACCTTGGTGATCAGGACGAAACCGGCCATGCGCGTGATGCTGACATGATCCTAGGTGATAATGGAAATATCTTCCGTCTGGTAGGAACAAATGGTATCAATAGTGGTGCCTACTTAACCTTCAATTACGATAACTATAGTGCCGCTTTAAGGATTATCCCGCGGGCTGCGGAACTTCTTGACTACACGCCGGGTGGAATTGACTATGACGTTGCCAATGCGATCAACGACATCGGCGCTGCTGACGAGGTCCATGGCGAATCCGGCGACGACTTTATCTACGGTATGAAAGGAAGCGATATTCTCTTTGGCGAAGGTCAGGACGATGATATCATCGGCGGCTACGGCAATGACTGGATCTCAGGTGGCACAGGCGACGACGGCGTGCTCGGCGATGACGGCAGAATCTATACAAGCCGTAACGTCGAGAAGGACAACCACAATGACACTGCTCTATCCGAACCCCTCTATGGGATCGAGAAGGTCGATGAGGCCGACAAGGAAATAGCCACACCTGGAAATATTCAGCAAGCAGTTATCAATATCGATGGTCAACTGAAAAAGACAGTTAATCTGACACCATTTAAGCTGGGTCCTGATGATATCGACTACAGTCATAAGAACTTTGAACCCAGTTATGCAGATGACATCATCTATGGTGGCTGGGGTAATGACTTCCTCCACGGTGGTGATGGCGATGATGCCATCTCAGGTGCTGAGGCGCTGGAGAATTTCTATAATGCACCTCAAAATAACGGTAATGTTCTAAGATTCGGGCAAGTGAGGATCGGAGAGTTTGCCGCATACAACGAATATGATCCTTGGCATAAGATCCTGGTGGATGAGAATGGCGTATTTACCGAAGATGGCACTGGAATCGAATTCCTGCTCAACTTTAATGCCAAGGACATTGTTCCGAACGGATCGCCAAGTGACAACAATGACGGCGATGATGCGATTTTCGGTGACCTGGGCAATGACTGGCTCGTCGGCGGCACGGGGCAGGACCATCTCTACGGCGGCTACGGATATGATCTGCTGAATGCTGATGATGATCATAGTACCAACGGCGGGGCGAATGATACTTGGGATACGGATACTACCTACGAAGACATTGCCTACGGTGGTGCTGGCCGTGACGTGCTAATTGCCAACACTGGGGGGGACAGGCTCATTGACTGGGCCGGAGAGTTCAATAGTTATATCGTTCCTTATGCTCCCTTCGGTATTTTCTCGATCAGCCGTGCCTTGCAGCCGCAATTGATGGAATACCTGTACGACCTGTCGGCAAGTGACGGTGCCGATCAGACCCGAGCCGACGATACCGCGGCAGATCCGGCTCGGAACGGGGAACCGGAGGGCGAGTTGGGCCTGGTGAAGCAGCAGGACTTCGACTGGAAGGACCAGACCGGCGCACCGGATGATCCTCAGCCAGGCAATATTCCTGGCGGTAGGCGGGATGTCTTGAGGTCTGCGAGCTTCAACAACGGCAGCATGGAAGCCTTTGCCCCCGACAGCGGAATCTGGGCAATCAGTGGGGGCGCTCTGCAGGTCTCTGCGGAATCTCTCGGCGGAGACGCGGTAAGCGTCTTCCACGTGGATGCGATTCTGCCCAGCTACTATGAAATCTTAGCCACCATCAACGCTGGAAAGCCCACGGCAGGATGGAAGTCCAATGCCTATGTCATCTTTGATTATCATAGCCCAACCGACTTCAAGTTCGCCGGAGTTAATGCCTCCATCGACAAAATGCAGATGGGACACCGCACTACTGAAGGATGGATCGTTGACGTCCAAACGCCCTGCCAGATCAAACCTGGAACTAACTACAACATGCTTGTCGCCGTGCACGGAACAACGGTCACCCTGGTTGTCGACGGTGCAGAAGTTTTCAGCCATGTCTTTGAGCCCAGGATTATCGACGGCTACACTTACGGTCTGAACATGGGCATGGTGGGCGTTGGGTCCGACAACTCCAGGGGAGCTTTCGACAACGTGACGGTCCAGGAGCTTCCGCCGGAGATCACCTTTGAAAACACCGAGGACTTTATCGACAATGTGGCCGATCTGTTTACCGGACCGATGGTTGGTGAATGGCAAATTATCGGGGACCGCTACACAGCATTGTTAGCCCTTGGTATGGACAGGGCCATTACTATCATCGACCTGGGATTAGAGCAGGGTCTGCAAGCGGCTTCAATATTGGAATTCGAGACTACACTCAATACTCAGGTAATAGGCGGGATAGTCTTCGATTACTACGGTCCTGATGACTTCAAGTTTGTGGCGATAAATGCTGACACCAACCAGGTGGTTATCGGTCACCACACGTCGAAACGTGGCTGGTCTTTCGATGCCGTGGTGGAAAAGGATATTGAAGCAGGAAAAGACTATGACCTTGCCATCTCACTGAAGGGTACCACCGTCAGCGTTTCACTGGACGGGTACGTGGTGTCGGGCCATGTGTTTAACAGCTTGCTGGTCGATGGCTCCTTTGGGTTGCTCACTGCTAATGGTGAAAGTTCCTTTGACACTGTGACGGTAAAGACAGACGATCCGGCCTTTCGAGTAGAAGAAGATGGCGCTAACCTGATGGCGTCTGCAGCATCTCAAGAGCTGCCTGGCGCAGAAGATGCCTTGACCTACGTTGAACTGGCCCCGATTGTTGACGAGGCGATTAGACGCTGGTCTGACTATCTCATTCTTGACGACGGCGTTTTGTTGTTGCTGAATGAAGTAAGCTTCGAGATTGTTGACTTTGCCGACTTGACCCTCGGGTATACAACCGGTACAACAGTGCTGATCGATGATGACGCAGCGGGCTACGGCTGGTTTGTTGATTCCACACCGTATGATGACACCGAATTCAGACGGCAGAATGCAGACGGCGAACTGCTGGCCACACCCTCAAGCCCGGCCTACGGAGATACGGACCTGCTTACCGTGGTCATGCATGAGCTGGGTCATGTGCTCGGTTTTGAAGACCTTGATCCCGAAGAGCACCCTCACGATCTGATGAGTGGTACGTTGGCCATAGGCGTCCGTCGCCTTTATACCGAGACCACCATTACAGCGCTGCCGCTGAATAGCTGGATAGTGCGCCGCTACTCGTTCAACAACCTGCTTAACGACGACGGGGATTTGGTACTATTCATCACGGAAGACAACAGCTACTTTGACGACTAACACAGTGTTTTGGAAGGCTTGGGAATGCTGCAAAGCAGTATGTATGTGTATCGATCATAATCTTTGAACCAGTCCTGCCAGCATATTCGAACCAGTGCGTACACACGAAACATTTTTTGTACCACAAGTCTCCCTTCCCACGAACTGCACAACATCAAAAATCTTTGAAAATTCATGTCCATATTTTGTCACTACAGATGCTGATTTTGAGTCAACCGAGTCTGAATATATGCCGGTTATTAGGCCATGCGCACAATTTTCAAAAAAATATAAGATTCAATGGCCAAATAGAAAATATTCAGCCATTCTATATCGACCATGAAGTTGTTATCGTTTGAGAGCTGAGAGCGTGAATGAATAGTCTTTTGGCTAAGCTGGCAAAGGTTTAGAAATCTTACGAATCTTGAACGCTTCTGTCATTTTCTAAGAGCTTTTATTTTGTCTCTTCGTTTACCTTTTCAATATCAGTGGCAGCTAGTGTAAGAAGTACCCTGGGAAATGGGTCGTTATACCAATTTGAGTTAAAGATTGCCGATAAATTCTTACACAATATGAATATAATGCACTGGCTTCCCGCTTTCGCGGGAATGACAGTCTGGAGGTATCGGCAATTAATAAATAGAATTGGTATTATATTCATTGCTTCTCGGAAATGCTTTAAGGCCTCATTAAGCTGACCTTTTCCAATCTGTGTCACAACCAGATGGTAGTGAGAGGGCAGAGTCCGGTTCGGTATCAATAAAGAGTTTTACATTGTTTCTACCTCTCTATCGCCGCTGTCTTGTTAGGAACAGGCTACCGAAGGCAAGAAGTAAAATCGTGGCTGGCTCGGGTATAGCGCATAGAAAGCCATGATAACCGGAAGCATCACTGTACGTGCCGACAATGTTATAACCGTCGATGCTATATGGTGTAGTAATGTCAGTACCCGGGAATATAACGCCGGTCCAGGTGGTCCCATCAAAGAGAAAACCGTATCTATGGAAAGATGGGACGTGACGGTTCTCGTAGGTTCCAACCATGTTATCGCCGTCGATGCCGTGTACCCAAACATTTTCTGCCATGGAGAAGTCAATTGAGTTCCAGTTGGCTCCGTCGTAAAGGAATCCACGAGATTGGAAGTCTCCGTATATACCGACAATATTACCGCCGTCTACGTCATAAGCAACAGTGCTCGCGGCATTGGGGAAATCAAGTGTTGTCCAGGTCGCTCCATCGAAAAGGAAGCCGTGTTGGACGGATTCATACCAGTATCCACCGACAATATTGTCACCATCAATAGCAAGCGCAGAAGTACTCCCCAGCGCCCCGGGAAAATCAAGGGTTCTCCAATCGATGCCGTCATACACGAAAGAGTGTAGGCCTGTACCATCTTTGTATACCCCAACAATTTTGTCTCCGTCAATACCATGTAGCTTGGTTTCTGTTGAGCCGGGTACATCGAAGGTTGCCCAGGTCGCCCCATCATAGACAAAGCCGTGTGTTTTCTCATCAGTACTCTCGTAAAAACCGACAATGGTTTGGCCGTCAATTCCGACTGGAAAAGTAGTTCTTGCTCCGGGAAAATCGAGTGTTGTCCAGGTCATTTCTGCGGACGATATTGAAAACATAAGCATTAGGGCTACGGGCGTGACAATAAAGCGTTTCATTTCTCTGCCTCCTATTAACATATAGAAATCAATCTATGGGGATTATTGGATCTGCAATTTCTGCCTATATAGCAACAGTCCATAAACTAAGAACAACAGATAGGACTGCCGGAACATCCGCTTTTTTTATCATTTACAATCCTCCGTAAAACTGTGTTCATTATATAGCTTTTTTGGGTCTTTTGTCAAGAATTTTAAGAGATTTTTATAAGTTCTCTCAGCAGGTATTTTGACCTAAACCTCCCCATTATTACATAATTGATAGGCCTGCTAACTATCAAACAGGAACTCATAATAAGCTATAGCCGTTTATTTACAGGCTTTAACGAGAAGTAGGATTTATAGCTTCTGCCTAGGGCGTCATCTCAATCGTAAAACTTCCAGATTTTTTATTAATAGAAATCCCCTTAGAATCCTTAAAGACAGATTTCAGATTTTTAGGCTTCTGATATCTGCCTGAGTTTGAGAGATTATTTATTCTTACTTTCAATTGTCTTGTTATCCGTGTTTACCTTGTATTCTGGGATTGGGCTATATGACTGAATCTTTGTGCCCTTTGGAAAGAAAGCCCTGTTCGAACTTCCGGATGAAAAAGAACGAAATTGCACAGGTTGACTCCTCGATGGCTGTTTCATGTTCGAAGGGCCAACCTGGCCGCTATATCTGTTAAATAATTGGTCGTATCGTTGTGGCAAACGCCGTGTTATGGCTCTATGTTTCGGGATTTGAGAGCTACCGACATAAGAAGAAAACATCTCGCTGCGATTGGCTTTATATTGCCTCATGTGTTCCTGGATTATATTCTCAGATAATCCTTTGGCTGTTTCGGATTCAGGATTAGCCGGATATTTTCGCGATACTACTTTGGAAGACATCGATCACAGTAAAACGAAGGCCAAGAGCCCGCAGAGTAACGGTATCTGTGAGCGGCTCCATAAGACTGTGCTAGATGGGTTCTACCGTGTGGCTTTTCGAAAAAAAATCTACAATACACTTGACGAGTTACAGTTAGACTTGGATACTTGGCTCAAGGACTATAATGAAGAAAGAGTGCACAGCGGTAAGTATTGTTTCGGGAAAACTCCTATGCAAACATTCTTAGATTCGATATCACTGGTTAAAGAGAAAATGTTAAACAACAACTTACAGACAGAAACCGTTGTTGTGTCAGATTAAGTACTATCCACTACAACTTATGAATACAATACATATAAAAAAGCGGGCGAGCGGATTCGAACCGCCGACGTCCAGCTTGGGAAGCTGACATTCTACCACTGAATTACGCCCGCAAACAATTTCTATAACTACTTATTATATAAACTTATACACTTATTTATCGCCAATGTCAAGTATAGAATTTTCCTTAAAATTTATACTCCAAGGTTTATATAGCGTCAAACTCATGTCCTATTTATCTACCCAACATCCATTAGGGTTGACATTTCGATGTATTTGGTGAGAGAAGGTCGACTAAGCCTAACAGGAAATTTCAAACTGCTTTATTTGAGAATTACCGGCCCTGTCCAATGTGAAATTTATAATTGCCACTTAGAGTCCTCCTGTCGCGGATACACGATGTGTTTATTTGAACTTCTGTCTTTCCTTCCTTCGCAGGATCTATATTAACGCTTAATGTCGCGCCATAAATGCTCATGGAGGTAACATCCAGTTCTACAGGTCTATTAAATGTTTCCATATCTTCATTATTCATATTCCGTTTCGCCCAGGCCAAACCACTTGTTACCAGGTTCCTTTCACATGCCTGAAGGTAAGCGGTATCTGACTGGAAAAGGATCTGATTCGCGCTACTGGTTAAAACGAACATCTCGGCTCCGATTAAACCTATTGCCACTACCACAAGTAACAACACAAAACCATTTTGTTTCGTATGTTTCATTTCTATTCTGAGACCTCTCTAAAAGCACATACAAAATACAGATGGGAACTGGTCATCTTCTCTTCCGAACGACCCCCAAAATCATGCTCTATGCAGGTCTTAACCTCAACGGAACTGCCCCGGTCATCTCGCCGGACCTGCCATTCTATTTTAGCATTCGGCACCGGCCATGTTTCAGCGTCTTTCTCGTAGTCCTCTTGAGCAGCCGGCAACCTGTATCTGAGTACCTTGCCATCTTTCAATTGATAGCAGACAATACCACTTGGCAATTCAATCAAAAGCAGGTTCTCGTCTGTTGTATATTCTCCAAACGAATCCGGTAGTCCCTTCGCAGCGTCAATATCCTTATGCATATGCTCCAGCATATCAAGCACACTTGTGTTCTCCTGTACAATCCTATAAGAACGCGGGATATCGTTAATAATGGTGGTGAACAATCTTGAAACAACAATCGATACAATTGAAACAAGAAACATCGCAACCAACAACTCTGTCAATGTATAACCTCTACGCATCTCTACTGCTCCTGCTCGTCCAGAAAATACCTGCACAATTGAACCTTAACTTCCTTACCAAAGCTCATGCCACCTGTTGTCACCTCAATCAATTTCATCCCTTCCCATTGACCGGACCCGGCAGACTCTTTTATGGAAAAACTCAGATTGGGCCAAAGTCGTTTGAAGTCTTCGTCACGAATCGCTTCGCCCGTTACGGCAATGCTGTCAAGCTGGGCCTGGGCGGCTGCTACACAGTGCTGCCTCATCCACTGGATGCGATTGAACTTTGCGAATCCATGCAGCGACAAAGCCAAACCACCCAAAACCAGTCCCAGGACCGCAACCGAAACTATTATTTCGATCAATGTAAAACCGCCGTATCTTTTCCTCTTACAAGACATAATTTTGCTCCATTTATCCCGTCACGGCATCACCTGGTTCGCCAAATTTTTAAGAATGACAATGCTCGGGGTAAACATGGCGTAAATTACAAATCCCACCATTACTCCCATGCCAAGCGTCAAAAAAGGCCACATAATGAACCTGACAAGATTGGCATAGTAGTCATAGTTCGAGCGATAGAGCGATTCAAGTGTCTCCAATATAGTCAAAGTATTGCCCTGATTGACCTGCTCATCAAACGCCCAGGCCAGAGAAGAACCCAACCCGGCTTGTCTGGCTGCAATTGCAACATTTTCTCCTCGCTCCACTCTTTCCAGCCACTTTTTCAACCGTTTTCTAAAACAATTATTCACATCCAGCTCGAGTGTATTTGCAATTGCACCATTAACCGTGCCGTTGGCATTCAGCGACAGACGAAGAAGCTCGACAACCTGCACCATCGAATGGTTCCTATCAAACCAGCGCATGACAGGCGAGTACCATTTCATGAAATCAACAATTCTGGAGGTCAAATAAGGCTCATCCGGCCGACGTGGCCGAAACTTCATCCAAATCGAAGCAGGAACAACCACAAAAACTCCTAACGCACATACTAATCCTATTAACCACCCATAATCATAGGCAATAAAATGTGTTATACGGAACAAAAATCGAGTGGAAACCGGCAACAGTGCGCCCTCTGTCATTTCTGCCAGTACAGTGTGAAAATGCGGAAAAACCCTCCACATAAATCCGAATACTACAAAACACATGAAAACTAATAGTATTACCGGGTAAAATGCATGAACAGGCCTGATTTTCCTGCTTTCATCAGCCTTGGCGACCATATCAGCTTCAATGCTTTTAATTGCAGGCGGAAGCTGGTCAATCCGCTCGGCGGCAGCTATCATTGCCAGTATACTGCCGGGACATTTAGGATAGCCTCGCCTGATTGACTCGCTCAATGAGTAACCCTGAACCAGCCATCTTTGTATTCCTCGCAGGATTCTTGACCGATGGTCTGTTCGCCCGCTGGCTGCTGATTCCAGGGCCATAGGTAACGGCAGGTTCTGACGCATACTCGAACCAATTGTCGAGATGACGTATGCAACAGTTGCATGCTGCGATGTTAAACCGTAGGCTACGACCGAACCAATGAACATAATAAAGAACAAGAAGCCGATAATCGATAAAGGGCCAAATGTTAAGCCTAATGTTACCAATAAGAGAAAGAAGATAAAGGTTATTAGCATCCATTTTGCACATTTCTGAGGCCATTCTTCAGAACCGGGTTCACGTCTTGTCATTAGCACGGCCAGCAATGTAACGATGAAAATAAGGGGCACAAACAGCATATTCTCAACCGATTCTCTGAAAACGGCAGCACAACCCAACAAGACACATACAACAGGCAATAAAACCAGAGCAGTACCCGGCCTCTTAAAAGCCAGGATTATGCAGAGAAGCAAAATTATTACTGCTATAATTGCAAACATACTCTATCCAATCATCAAACTGACAACTTGGTAATAATTGTTATCATCGGCAAAAACATCGAAAGGACAGCCATCGCCAAAATTCCCCCCACCACTATCAGCATAACAGGCAATAAAATTGCCTGCAGCCTTGCCTGTCCGCATCGTGCCTGCTCGGAGTACATCTGGCCCAGACTGTAAAGGTTGTCCTGTAGTTCATTGCGTTGAGTGCCCAGTTGAATCGAATACAAAAACAGCCTCGGTATCATCCGGCAAAATTGTCCTGCCTCCAGGATATTAGCTCCCTGTTCGATTTGTTTTGCAAGCATTTCGCTTTCCAGGAGAAGCATTTCACTTCCCGTTGAGCCAGATCCTAATCTGAGGCACGCCGGCATATCGCAACCGGCTGCAACCATCATTGCCATAGATTCGGCCATTCTGCTAAGCACACTACTATGGTAAACCCTGCCGATAACGAGCATTCTTAAAAAAAGCGATTCCTTGAATCTTCGTCCTGCCGGGGAGGACGAGAGTATCCTGACAAAAAAAACTATCACTGCGACAAGAATTCCTACGCCTATCCAAAAAGGTACTATGTGTTCGGTGATACTTAAGAATAACCGAGTGAGCTTCGGCAACCGTGCGCCTTCTGTCATTTCTGTCAGTATAGGGCCGAATTGTGGTATTATGATCATGAAAATCGCTGTTAAAATAACCGCAGCCAGAGCCACGATAACCGCAGGATAACTCAGTGCTTCAAAGATTATCCT
>Ga0209427_10006250_pt1 | contig 13620 bp, 11 predicted proteins | sample DeeMarSWOR136_30_FD_187465 | JGI IMG/M metagenome (GOLD analysis project Ga0209427, IMG submission 187465) | Marine sediment microbial communities from White Oak River estuary, North Carolina - WOR-1-36_30 (SPAdes) (version 2) | ecosystem: Environmental > Aquatic > Marine > Intertidal zone >... | reverse complement strand
GAACGCCAAGATCGCAAATACAAAGAAGATACGTCAAAGGTGCCTCTGCGACCTAAAGCGAACCCCGCGGCTATTTTTAAGCTCGTCCCGGCCGGGCGTATCCCGCCGGGCAAGCTGCACTTTCGCTGCTGGTTTGGCTTAACTGTTCACTTGTCAAAGAGCCATTTTCGTCTCACCACTGACGCATCCGAGCAGGGATAAAAACTCCCCGGTCCCCTCATCAAACATCGTATTTTACCCAATATACGTTTATCGTCAATAGAATATTAGCACAAAAGCAAGAAATTTTCAAAATTTTTTCAAGATTTCAAGATTTTTTACCGCTGGGAACGCCGAGACCGCGCAAATTCCTTTCGGAGATACGAGATACGAATCATAACCACGAATGAACGCGAATAAACACTAATCTACACTGAAATTCCCTGGCGAGATACGAGATACCAGATACGAGCGACGAACAAATCTTCTGTAAATCCTTTCCAGAGCACAAGTTACAGAAAACGAGCGAAATTTTTCAAAAAAAGCCAGCTTTTCTCGTTTTTTTCTATCAACATTGCGGAGGATAAATACGCTGTAAGGAGTGGAAAGGGCCAAAATGTGCTTGTTCCGTGTTGGCTCAAGGAGTATAATATCAATCACCAACTTTTGAGGAAGCGACTGAAGACGGAAGTGTTAACGCGGATTGTTCGGGCGATAGACGGGCTTTGCAGAAATCGGCTGGGATCTAAGTATGGTGTCCTCGATTACCCCCCGGTGCCGTTGTTACAGTGCTTGTGTTGCCTCGAACCGGGTAGCACACCGAGATTAAGGTGATTTTTTTCAGGAGAGAAAGCATGAAACGCAATCGTATCGTTCTCGCGGCCATCCCGGCCGTCCTGGCCCTGTGCAACAGTCTTTTGGCGCTCTCGACGACGGCCCATGAGGCGGAGATGGTCGTCACAGGCTGGCTCAAAGCCGATCCCCAGCCGCTTGATATGGCTCTCGGCGAGCGGGTGACGAGAGTCGAGACCTTCACGAACGACGATGCAGAACCGGCCTATCACATTGTCTATCTGCATCCATCCGGATATGTGATTGTCGCGGCGGACGATCGTGTTGAGCCCATCATCGGTTTCGTCGATGACACAGCTTATGACCCAGCACCAGGGAGCCCATTAGGGGCATTAGTGACCAACGACCTTAACGGGCGGATTGGGTCTGTCAACAGGCCCTTTGCTCCTCTCGCAACGAGCCCACAAGCCGCAGAAACAAAGGCCCGGCAGAGGTGGCGCGATCTGATCAGCCTTACGAAAGCGTCAGACGAAGTCACGTTGATGGGCTTGCCGGCAATCAGCGAAGGCAATCCGTCCGATCTTCGCGTTGCGCCGTTGCTAAGGAGTCAGTGGGGCCAAAGGTGCTGCGACGGTCCGAACGCTCAACCACAGGCCTGCTATAATTATTACACGCCACAATTCTCCGGTCACATACTCTTCGTCGAGGGTGACGAAAACAACCATCCGAGTGGTTGCGTTGCCACGACGATGGCCCAGTTAATGCATTACCACTGGCATCCCACAGAACCGGTGGAGCCGTTACTATTCACGATCATCGTCGAAGGTTCTGAGACAGAGCGCAGGTTGCTCGGCGGGGACGGCCCCGATGGAGCGTATAACTGGACGGATATGGTCGACGAACCCGGGCCGGGCACAACGGACAAGCAGCGACGTGCCATCGGGGCCCTTTGCCATGATGCCGGAATCTCGGTGGGCACGGAATATACGGCTGACGGTTCAGGCGCCTATCTTTACGACGCGGCAACGGCTCTGGTTAATGCTTTCCAGTACGACAAGGCCGTGTGGGCAGAGAATGCAGGGAATGTCACGTGGAGTCACGATCTCGTCGAAATGATGAATCCCAATCTGGATGCCAATTTACCCGTCCTGCTTGGCTTCAGGGACAGTGAGCATCCCTGGAGGGGACATAGTGCCGTTTGTGACGGATATGGATATAACATGTTGACGCCGTACTATCACCTCAACATGGGCTGGGACGGCCTGGAGAACTGCTGGTACAACCTGCCGGATGTCAATTGTCCGACCGCGGCAGGATATGACGTTATCACGCGATGCATCTATAACATCTTTCCCCAAGCCGCGGGCGAAATCATCAGCGGCCGGATTGTGGACTCGGAAGGTCAACCCTTTAGGAATATCACCGTCACTGCAAGGAGCGAGTCGGGCACAGACGTCCATACAGCAGTGACAAACACGCGGGGCATTTACGCGCTGACAGGTCTCGATTCAAACACGGCGTATTTCATGACGGCGAGCAAATCAGGATACGATTTTGAGCTCAACGCAGGATATGATTCTGAACTTAATGCTGTGGTTATGGGGGCGTCCGTCGGCGGAAAATCTTCCGCCGGAAACAAATGGGCCGTCAATTTTGTGGGTTACCGCAATGCGGGTGGGGACAGTCAGGTGGTCTATGGCGACGTCAAGTTGACCGGCGCCGACACAGAACGCGATGACCATTTCGGCTGTTCGGTCTCCATCGATGGCGACTACGCCATTGTGGGGGCCTATGGCAATGACAACAGCCGCGGCGCTGCATATATATTCAAGCGTGAAGGCACGGACTGGATACAGCAAGCCAAAATTAGAGCACCTTTCACGCAACGCGAACGCGAAGGCTACTTCGGCTATTCCGTCTCGATCAGTGGTGACTACGCTATCGTTGGGTCCGGGAGTCTCGATGGCGGCTATCGTGATGAACGTATCGGCACCTTCGCTGCAAACATATTCAAGCGCGATGGAACGAATTGGGTGTGCCAGACAGAGTTAGGCTATTCTTCCACCGACGGCTTTGGTGGTTCGGTCGCGATTGACGGCGACTACGCTATCGTGGGAGCGCCTTCTGAGGACTTCGAGACAAGCATAGCCAAACGAGGTTACGATTGGGGAGGGGCACACATATTCAACCGCAGCGGTACTGACTGGACCTGGCAAACCAGACTATTGCCTTGGGATGCTTCCGGACGCGACTACTTCGGTGCCTCTGTTGCAATTCATGGCGATTATGCTATCGCGGCGGTAGAGCCTCATAGAACCGAAGCCTTAGGCTACCCTGTACACATATTCAAGCGTGTGGACACAAGCTGGACAGAGCAAACCCTACTGAGCTCATGGCATCATGCGTTCGTCGGCTCGCTCTCGATCAACAATGAACACGCCGTCATAGGAGCATCCGAAGATATCGACAATGGAGTTAGCACAGGCGCGGCGTATGTGTTTGAGCGCGGAGGAATAAGCTGGACAGGGCAGACGAAGCTGACGGCCCTGGACGGTAGCCTCGGCGATGACTTCGGCCATTCGGTCTCAATCGGCGGGGATTACATCGCCGTCGGCGCACCAAAAGATGATGACGACTATAAGGGGATAGAGTCCGGCTCGACACACATATTCAAGCGTGAACAGGCAAGCTGGCCGCTGCAAGTCAAATTGACTGCCCGAGACGGCGCGTACGACGACCATTTCGGCAGTTCCGTTTGTATCGACGGAGACTGTGTCATCATCGGTGCGCCGGGGGACGATGACAATGGAAAAGGGTCCGGCTCAGCATACATATTCAAGCGCATTGGCAGCACGTGGTCGCCATAAGCCCTGAATAGATCACCAGTCAGAGATCCAGAATATGGTTTTGTCGCTGGCACTTCGTCGTTGGTCGTCAGTTGTTGGTCGTTAATCTCTTACATCGAGGGACACCAAACATAAAGAAGAAGGCTCAGGTCACTCTTTTTTTGACGACAATCCACTTCGAAATTAACGATTGACTGTCTACTCTGTAATCTCAGTGGCGTCAGTGGCTGAATCCAAAACCATCAGAACGGTGGGGCAATACCGTAAGGCATCCCCAAGGGAGGCGCCACTCTACAAATTCTCTAATTCACGATTTCTCTGATGTCTGGCGTCTGAGTTCGGAAAACGGAAGTCAGAAGTCCGAAGTCGCAGGTCGGATGTCAGAAGTCGGAAGTCTGTCATTTGTGTCAGTCGGGATGACACAAGAAAGTGGCCGTTTTCAGTACTGATAACCCCCTTGTTCGCTAATCCGGCCAGCGGGAGGCCTTCTGTTCCTCGGGAAATGTCTGCCGAAATGACAGACTCGGGCAAACTGCTCGCTTCTATTAGCCGATATAGAGAACGTAAGACAAAGGGGAAATGGTATTTTCGCGGGAGGATTTTCATAATGGCGAGAAAGACAAGAATCGTCATTTTCTGGCTGGCCATTCTGCTTGGCGCGGCCTTGATCGCCTACCGTAGGTTCCATCCTCCCTCGGGCGCTGCAGCCCGGCAGCACGAAGAAGAAGCGGTCAAGCGTGCCCAGTTAGAAGCGGATCTTAGAAAAGCAGCCGAAGCAGGCCGCAGGTCACACAAGACGAGCCAAAGATACACTCGCAGGCCCACCAGAACACGCCGGACCTGACGCCGCTAAGCACCAGACCATGGTGCCCATGGTCAGAAAATAGTCAATCGCGGCTGATAAACCTGCCCCTTCAACTCGGTTGAGGGTAGGCTCTGAGCAAGGTCGAACGGATCGCATATGACGCCGTCTTCCGTATTCGGCCTCCTAAATCCTTACTAAGGAATGGGTTGCGATAATCGAGCAAGATTTTTCAATAAAAAGCTGAATCTTCTTGTTTTTTCTCATCAACATTTGCCCGGTCAGGGACGCTTTATAGGAAAAAGGAAATTAGGGAAATTGAAAGGAGTAGAAAATGAAAAAGATCATTCACCTCAGCGATTTGCACATGGGTTACGGCGATCTCGGTGATCGATTTGGCTGCATCGCGAATAACATCATCTTCGCAAAGCAGCCTGCGGAACAGTATGTGATCGTGATTACCGGCGATATTGTCGACAACGCGTTTGCCGGATCAGGCTATGACGAGCCAGAGGCGCACATCGAACGGCTGAGAACGGCAGGCTATACGGTCCTCGTCGCACCCGGGAATCACGACTACGGAACGGGTAATCTGGCGAACAAGAAGTATGTGCGGCTTTTCTGGCAGAAACTCGTCAAGAAGCCCAATGTCAGGTATCCGAATGTTGACATTGTTGAGAACATTGCCTTCGTCGGGCTGGACTCCATGGCGAAAGAATTGCACTGGTACGACGCTTTGTTTGCGAACGGTGAACTCGGCGAAAGACAGATCAGACGACTTGGCGATATTCTGAACAGGAAGTCCGTGAAGCAATGTGACTACCGGGTCGTGTACTTGCACCATCACCCTTTTGACCCTCTTCCGTTCCACGAGCTTAAGGATTCCAAAGAGCTTGGCCAGATGCTCAGGAAGTGTGGAAACGTTGATGCCATTCTTTATGGGCACAATCACGCCGGGAAGAAACGAAATGGGACGTGGGGCATTGCCCGCTGCTATGACGCCGGAACCGCAACACGCAAGGACGGTTCGGCCGGTTACCACCGCGTGATCGACCTGACGCGCGATGCGCGACTCGACTATGATGGCGACTTTCATGGCAGCTATTGATGATTCTGAATGAGCCGCGCACCCCATTTCATGTTCGTAGAACAGAAGAAAGAGCTTATCTATCTTTAATCGTCGGGCCAACCTGCGCGTTGCCACCATCGCCCAGAACGCATGGAATTCGAGGAAACGCGGCGGACGGTCCGGCTACAGAGGCGTCCCTCGTCCGCCTACGGGCACATCACGTGACGGGCTCCCGTGATTTATTTGTTCATCTTTTTTTGACTGGCTTGAGAGTCGATATTGGCGTATACTTGCCGGCGTTGAAAGGATGGCGCTATGGCATTGGATGAAAAGAACCCTGAGGGAATGGAAAAGGACGCGGAGGCGATTGAGCGCCTGCGTCAGCTCCGAGAGAAGTTATTCTCAAACGATATCTCAACGGCGAGGGTGGGGGGATTCAATCTGTCGTGGATGCAGGAGGACGGCCTGGCAATCCTCAAGGAGGCCCTGTTCGGCGACTACTCAAGAACGACGAAGAAGGCCGCGGCCTACGGCCTGCGGAGCATGCACGGGAGGATGAAGCCGATGGCGGCGGAGGTCCTCACGCAGGGGCTGCGTCACAGTGACCCGATGACCCGAGAAGCCTGTGCCAAGAGCCTGTCAATTATGAAGGGACAGGCCGGCAAAGAGTCTGGATCAGGCAAGCACAGAATCAAAGAGATTCGGGCTAAGCGAGGCTCGAGGGCGCGATCCCCTCGCAGAAGAAAACCATCCAACCGGTGAGGACCATGCACGAATCACAGCCTATGTACCCATTACGGTTTCTCATTCCGTTCATCCTTAGCGTACCCGTCGTAGCGGTGGCGGGGGACGAAACGTCCTGGCCCTGTTTTCATGGGCCGCGACGCGATAATCTTTCGGCCGAGACGGGGCTGATGCCGACTTGGCCGGAGGCAGGTCCGAAATTAGTATGGATGGCGTCCGGTATCGGATTCGGATATAGTTCAGTGGCCGTCGTCGGCGACCGCATTTTGACGGCGGGGATGGTCGACAGGCAAACGTATGTCACCGCCCTGGACATGAGGGGCAAGCGGATCTGGCAGCGTCTCAATGGACAATCGTGGCAGGCCTCCAAACGACAGAGTTGGGCTGTACCCTATGCAGGCTCCCGCGGCACACCGACGGTTGATGGTGACACGGTCTACCACCTGTCCGAGTTGGGGCGGTTGGTGGCCTTGGATATCGAGACGGGTGAGGAACGGTGGTGCGTCGAGCTGTTGAAGACCTTCAACGCCGAGCGGCCGGAATATGGCTATAGCGAGTCCGTGCTGATTCATGGCGATGTTCTTTTTTGCTGTCCCGCCGGGGAGGCTGGGTACATCGCTGCGCTGGATAAGAAAACAGGGCGCACCGTTTGGGCTAATACTGACGTGAAGGACGCAGTCGGGAACGGCTCGTGCGTGATGGCGCGCATCGACGGCGTCGAACAGGTCGTGACGATGAGCGCCAGTCGCGTGCTCAGCTTTGATCCGAAGAACGGGCGGCTCCTGTGGCTCTACGCCTTTGCCAACAAGCGTCAGAACAACTGCACGGACGTGATTGTCAGCGACGGCCTGGTATATGCGTCGAGCGGCTACGGTAAAGGGAGCGTTTTGCTCCGGCCAGAGCGGCAGGCCGGCGGTGCGTTTTCCGTCGAGCCGGTATGGACCAGCGACCTGCTGGACAACCATCACGGCGGCGTCTTGCTGCTCGACGGCCATCTGTACGGCGCCGGCCACGAGGCCCGCGGCTGGTTCTGCCTGGATTTCCGGACCGGCCGCCAACGCTGGCAAGCGCCGGGCAAGGGATCGTTAACGTACGCGGATGGCCGGCTCTATTGTCTGGAGGAACGCGGAACAATGTCGCTCGTGAAAGCAACGCCCGAAAAGTGGGACCCAGTCGCGTCATTCCGTCCCCCGCGCGGCGGCAAGGGCCTCTTCTGGGCCCATCCCGTCGTCTTCCGGGGCCGACTCTACATCCGCCATGCCGAGCAACTCCTCACCTACGATATTCGGTTAGATTGATTCTCATGTTGCAGCCCACGGTCGCAAGGATTGCGAATAAGCACGAATGAACAGTGAGATGCCCTCACGACATACGAGATACCAGATACGAGCGACGAAGAGGTCTTCTGTCTTCTGTTTTTCCAGAATCTGTTTGCTCCCGGCCGCAATAAGGGGTATAATAGCTTTGGCAACCTTGGATAGACCGATGCTGGGATTTCAACAGGCGGCTGTTCCGAATAGTGCCTCATATTGCTTTTCAGAAGGAGCCGGAAGATGAAACGCCAAGCCTTCACGCTGATCGAGCTTCTCGTCGTCATCGCCGTCATTGCCATCCTTATGGCCATTCTCATGCCGGCGTTGAGTCTGGCGAGAGACCAGGGGCGCAAGATGAAATGCGCCGGTAATCTCCGCAGTCTGGCTGTGGCGAACAGCGTGTATGTGGCCAATAACGACGACTGGGCCGTGCCCTGCCGCTTTATCACCCCCCAGGGAACGACTCTATGGACGTCCAATGACCAGTTCCGCAAGTACATCGGCTACGACACGACGGAGCCGGGCCTTTCCGTCGTGCAGACGCCCAAGAAATACAAGTGCCCCAGCGACCGGCAGAAAGCCTGGGCCCATGCCTACAATGTCGAGCAGGGCACGACGACCGGCACGCTGGTCAGCTACGGCTACAATATCGAGGACTTCTACCCGTCCGTGGGTTCGCCGTCCTGGACCGCCACTATGGCGATGGACGTGTTGGGATACAAGATGGCAACGATTGAGCAGCCGGCCACGAAGCTGCAGTTCGGCGAGGCGCACGACTGGTGGAGCATGTGGAAGGGAGCCAATTACATCGACGGCTGGGACGTGTTGGGCCAGGACGGTACCGTCAATGAATATAAGGCAGTGGGATGCGACGGCCCGACCATGTACCGCCACAATGAGGCCGCCAACCTCACCTTCTATGACGGCCACGTCGAAACCCGGCACAAGAGCAAAGTCTGGATTGCGGAGCACGCCGAGCAGAAGCCCTATCGGACGGGGATCTGGGTGGTCCGCCGGGACATCTGGGAGAAGAACGGCGGCGGGCTGTAAGCATTTTCCTAGAAAAATACCGCTGCCTTTCAAATTCAAAAAATCTCTCCTCCCTTGTCCTGATTTGCGTATAGTCGAGGCGGTTGCGGGAGATCGGCTCGTATGTAGTATATCGCAAGTCGTTGGGGATTTTGGGCATCCATCGTGTATGACGCGTCGTCTATCGTATGTCGCATGGATTCCGCATCGAAGCCTGCCCTGAGCAAGGCCGAATGGGTGCGGAATGACAGGTTAGGTGCCCCGGGTCGGCGGGTCTGTTTTAGTAGTCTTTGAAGCCTCTCATCCACTCCGGCCAGTCTTCGGGCCGGACCTGGCCGATGGAGGTCCAGGCGTTGGCGGTGTCGAACGTGCGATGCCACTTGAATCGCCACAGCTCCTTCAAGCCCACCTTCTCGATGGACCAGTCCATGAACAGCATATTGATCATACCGTTGTTGTGGCGATTCGTGCAGGAGCGTCTCATGCCGCCGCCGAAGGCCCAGAGGAATTCCCCGTCCTGCTGCGGTGGCGGATCGTACGGCTCCGGCCGTAGCAGCATGAAGCCGCAATCCATGAGCACGGGGATGGTGCTCGGGCTCTTCTGCCCGGTCCGCCGCCACTTATTTTTCACATCGTGGTTGCCGTTGACCAGATCGCTGTCATTGACCCACCAGTTGATGCCGTAGCTTCCGATTTTGTAGTGGGGTTCTCTGAGCAACGAGAAGTCGCCGGGATTGGTGATGCTGACGTCCCACGCCGTGTAGGGCAGCGTGCCGCCTTGCTCGACGGTGCGCTTGGCCTTGGGACAAAGACGAATAGCCGGGTCGTTGTAGTAGGGGATCAGCGTGTAGATCCACGAGTATTGGCCGGTGGACCAGTTCTCGTCGATACCCGGCATGAATTTTCCGTCGTATTCGTTAGTGTACATCGTCAGACAGATAGACCATTGCTGCAGATGGCGCCCGCAAACGATAGCCTTGGCCTGCTCCTTGGCCCGGCGAAGGGCCGGCATCAGGATCGCCATCAGCAGCGCGATGACTGCAATCACCACCAGAAGCTCGATCAGCGTGAAAGCCCTGTGTTTGCTCATGGCACCGCTCCAGTACACTATGAGACCGCATTGAAGATCCAAGAATGAGTATAACCTCTCTGGGGCCAAAAATCAAATGTTAACACTTTCGAGTAGTCTGCGTCTATAATGGTAAGACCGCCGCCTCTACTCAAGCACATGGGCGGGCCGAAAGGAGAATTGACCGTGAGAGGTAACGAAAGAGCCCCCAAGAAGCGTCGAAAAGTGACGGTTTCCGGCGTACTCATTCTCTTGCTTCTTGTCGGCGTTTGCGCCTTTGCGATCTTCAGGCTCCGTCTGAAGTGGAAACTGGGCGCCGCCATGGAGGCCATCCGCGCTGCGGGCTACCCGGTGACGTGCGCCGAGCTGGATGCGTGGCACACGATCCCCTACGACGCCGAAAACGCCGCTCATACGATCCTTGACGCCTTAGAGTGCCTTCAAGATTGGGATAAGTCGGAGCTTGAAGCTGTGCCGCTCGTCGGCCGGGCGGACCTTCCCCCTCGAACGGAGCCGATGGCGGATGAAACCAAAGCGCTCATTGCTGAATACATTGCCGATAATAACGAGACACTCGAGTTGATTCACACCGCCGCCAAAATCGAACACAGCCGATATCCCGTGGATTACTCCGCCGGCTTTGGTACCCTTATGCCCCACCTTTCCCAGATGAGGAAAAGTCTTTTTCTGCTGAACCTCGAAGCCCTGCTGCACGCTGAGAACGGCCAAACAGCCTCATCGATCGATTCCGTGCTGTCCGGCTTCGGTTTCGCTCGTTCGCTCGCAAAGGAACCCTCGACAATCTCTCAACTCGTTCGCGTGGCTTGCGATGGTCTGACCCTCTCGGCCCTCGAACGGATCGTGAACCGGACCGAACTGACGGACGAGCAACTAATCGAGCTTTCTGAGCGGCTCGACAAAGTCGAGCGTTCCTCCGATCTGACGCCGGCCTTTGTGGGCGAGCGCTGCATGGGCTTGAGTTTCTTCACGGTACCGCACTCTCTGGGATCGGCTGGTCTTGAGGGCATCCCTGTCCGGCCGATTCTTGCGCTTTGCCAGGCCGTTGGTCTTGTTGATATGGATGCCGTCATTTACCTCGATCTGATGACCGACTATTTGGAAGCTCACCGGCTTCCACACCACCAACGCCAGGAAGCAGTCGGTGCCGTGAATGCCAAGCTCGAATCAACGTCGAAAGTCCACATATTTGTGTACGCCCTCATGCCCCCACTTGCGAGAATCACCACCATAGAGACAAGGATGATCGCGCATTTGCGGGCCGCCCGGGTGGGGCTTGCCGCCCAGCGTTACAGGCTGGCCGCCGGGACGCTTCCCGACACACTCGCGGAGCTTGTCCCGACGTATCTCGACGCCGTGCCGAAAGACCCATTCGACGGCAACGAGTTGCGATACGAGAGACGTGCTGCCGGATTCGTCGTCTATAGCATCGGTGAGGACCTGCGCGACGACGGCGGCGCAGAGCAGTTGCCGCGGAGTAAAAGACCGAGAGGACAGCCCCCCCAAAACTGGGACGTGACCTTCATCGTCGAGCGATGACGGAGGTAGAGATGAGAGTTTCTCGGGTGATGGATGAGCTTCGGTATTTTGATGGATGGCTGTGTCTAATATTGCTATGGATGTACCGTGGAGCTTGTGGTACATTGATTCACATTCGGCAGCGTTCCAGATGGCGAAGTAGTGGATGATTAGTGAAAAGGGGAATTAAAGGGGTACGGAGGCTGTGTGAGGAATTCAGAATTAAGTTACAAGACCACAGGAAAGCAAGGTTCGTTATGATGCTTGTTCAGGACAGAGAATTGTTTAAGATGATAGCGCTGTGGTTGGGAATATTTGTTTGTCTGTTTATCATCGGATGCAAAGATAAGTCCGCTGCTGCTGACCATTCCGATCGGGGATTTGCCCATTATGAGAATGGTGAATATGACCAGGCCTTTTCGGAGCTCACCAAAGCCATTGAGATAGACCCAACGGATGCTCCCGCCTACGTCATTCGCGGGATGGCCTATAACGACAAAGACGAATTTGACCTGGCCATCGCAGATTTCACCAAGGTCATTGAGATAAAACCAACGGATGCTCATGCCTACGTCAGTCGAGGGATGGCCTATGGAAACAAAGGCGAATACGACCTGGCCGTCGCAGACTACAGCAAGGCTATTGAACTAGACCCAACGGCGACGGATGCCTACAGAGGCAGGGCGCGTGTCTACACCTACAAGGGAGAATATGACAAAGCCTGGAAGGATGTGTATGAGGCACAAGCTCTGGGGCGCCCTTTTGATTCTAAGTTTCTCGAAAAGCTTCGTGAAGCTTCAGGCAGAGATGAATAGATCGACCGTGGGCGATTCCCAGCATGTTCGTGCGCTTACAAAGAATCGAACCACGGGAAATTAGTAAAGTAAAAACGTCCATTTGAGCTTAGGATTTTTCCTCAAGAATCCACTGACGTAAGAGTTGCATTCCCTTGTCCCGCTCTTTCAGTTCCGTGAGGAATTGTCTAAATCCATCTTTTTGATCGTATCGTGCGATACTATGGAGACGGTTTGGGCGGCGAGGAATACCGTAATCTTCCGGCTCAATACCTGACAATCCGGCTCTCTGAATGAGCCATTCTTCAAACCGTGGGCAGACGATAATAAGCCTCTTAGGATCGTGCATGAAATAACCTCCCGATTTGTATATGGTCTGGCGTAATGACTGAAGGAAATGTGGAGCTATCGCCGATCTCCCAGATAGACATGATTAGTCGCTGTTAAGGAGATGTGCGATGGGCTACCACAAGGATGTGGAACGGTTCATGAAGCGTTTCTACGATTCCCTCTCCGAGAAGGACCGTCGGGCGTATGCCGCCATCGAGGCGGCCAAGTTGGGACATGGCGGCATCGAATACCTCGCCAAGTTGTTCGGGTGTGATCCCAAGACGATTCGCCATGGACAGCAAGACCTGGAAAACCCGCCCCCCTTGCCCCGAGGCAAGATTCGAAAAAAAGGGGCGGACGTAAAAGGATCGTAGAGAGCACACCGGGATTAGACGAGGCGTTTCGGAATGTCTTGAAGGACCACACCGCAGGGGATCCGATGCGGGATGACATTCAGTGGACCCCTCTGACCCAGCAAGCGATTGCCGAGGGTTTGGCCAAGGAGGGATTCCGGGTCAGTCGCAATATTGTCAAACAACTGCTGGACAAACACGATTATGTCAAACGCAAGGCCCAGAAATCCCAGGCAATGGGTCACCACCGCAACCGAAATTCCCAGTTTGAGAACATCGCCCGTCTCAAGCAAGCGTACGGGGACTCATCGAATCCCATCCTGAGTATGGATACGAAGAAGAAAGAGTTCCTGGGCAACTTCTACCGGGAGGGGCGGTTGTACACCCAGGCAGTGATCCAGACGTATGATCACGATTTCACCAGTGCCGCCCAGGGAGTAATCATTCCCCACGGCTTGTTCGATCTGAAACGCAACGCGGGTTATTTGTACCTGGGTACCAGCCGGGACACCAGTGAGTTCGCCTGTGACAATGTTGCACGCTGGTGGCAACGTTACGGCCAGCGTCATTATCCCGAAGCCGAGTCCCTTTTGCTTTTGTGCGATAGTGGGGGCAGCAATAACGCCAGCCACTACGTGTTCAAAGAGGACCTGGAGAAGCTCACGGACCGCATCGGGATCGCGATCCGCGTGGCCCATTACCCGCCCTATACCTCCAAGTACAACCCGATCGAACACCGTCTGTTTCCCCACGTGACGCGTGCCTGTCAGGGCGTTGTATTTGAAAGCATTGACCTCGTCAGAACACTGATGGCGAACACTCGAACGAAAACGGGCTTGCGGGTCTTTGTGAAGATTATCGATCGGCTTTACCAGACCGGAAGGAAGTATGCCGAGGATTTCAAGGAGAACATGAGGATTGTCTTCGACGATCTCCTACCCAAATGGAACTACACTGCCACCCC
>Ga0209427_10006249_pt1 | contig 13620 bp, 14 predicted proteins | sample DeeMarSWOR136_30_FD_187465 | JGI IMG/M metagenome (GOLD analysis project Ga0209427, IMG submission 187465) | Marine sediment microbial communities from White Oak River estuary, North Carolina - WOR-1-36_30 (SPAdes) (version 2) | ecosystem: Environmental > Aquatic > Marine > Intertidal zone >... | reverse complement strand
GTTAAGGAGTCGTGCGTTTTTTAACATATCGTTTCAGCGTTCCTCCGCATTCTGGACAAGTTTCTTCCTCCTTAACGCTGTACGTATTTCCACAAGATTCACACTTCCAACCCCACTTAAAACGTTCCCGTATCCCTGGAAACCTTATCGGTTGAAAAGGAATCCCCATAAAACTTGCAATATTCTGGACACCATAATCATCCACTAAAAGCACCACATCTTCATGTTTTGCTATAAGATCAAGGGAAAGAGCTAAAACGCTTATATCAGTCTTTGAAAGGTTTAAGTTTTCACCCAATTTTTTCGTCGCATCTCCCACCTTCTTTATAGATTCCTCCGTAGGCGATATAACTTCCAATTTCTTGGAACTTTTCATAGCTTCAAACATCCACAAACTAACATCATCTTGAAGCTCTTCTATAACACCAAATGTAGTATAAACTTTATCAAATCCTGAAAGATCAGCACGATGGATAAAAGCAGCAGCATCAAGAACCGCTATCTTCCCAAAAACAGGCTTTTTTTCATTTACTGGTTTAAAAGCCAAGAACTCACACACTCAATCTACGCTTCACACGATTATAATAATCACGCTTAAACCTAACAAAGTAGGCAGAATTTTCTGAAACCCTAAATTTAAATAAAGAAGTTGGTTCCACTTCAAAAGACTCATACCATTGCCCATCAAGAACTAAAACCACATTCCTGCTTTTCTTCACGCTTATTTGTATCTCCACAGGAGTAGCCCCATCATGGATTTTAGTTGGTACAACTAATGGCCTTAATCCTGTTCCCATGGGACAAATAAGCACCAAAACCAACACTTCTAGTCTAGGATCTATCACTGGCCCCCCTGCTGAAAGAGCATATGCTGTTGATCCCGTAGGCGTTGCTATAATTAACCCGTCTGAAGTTCCACTTCCAACAAGGTCCCCATTAATTTTAACCTCCGTATGAACCACTTTTCCCGGCTGAGCAGACTTAATCACAACTTCATTTAACGCATCAGGCAATCTTCTTCCCTCAAACTCTGAAGCCACCCTGATACATTCTTCCACCTCAAATTTCCCTTCAAGAAGTAAAGGAATTTTTTCATTAACCTCTTCAGGCTCTATTTCAGTTAGAAAACCAATAATCCCCAAATTTATTCCTAGTATTCCTATATTCTTGTCTTTTATTTGTTCTACTGTGCGTAAAATAGTACCATCCCCCCCAATACAAATAATGTAATCCACATCCAACTCCGAGATCTCAGGACACCGCTCATCCACAAAAAGATCTTCTGGGACACCCTCAGAAGCGATAATTTTCACATCTTTATCCCGTACACATTCCAAAATACTCTCGATAATACTTGGAACTTCACTAAATCCGGGTTTGGCAACAATCCCCAAACGTAACATCAACTAAACCCCGTGACTAAACTATTTTTTCTTTGTAAAAATATTTAGAAAAATGACTTTAAGCTTTTTTCAAGATTTTTAAAACCCAAAAATAAATTAATAGGAAAAAGTATCCTTTAAAAAAATTAACTGTGAGGTTTTAATTTTGGGCGTACGTGTTGATGAGTTAGGAAAACTGAAAGTTGGAAGTTATGTGCTTATTGACCAAGTTCCATGCAAAGTTTTAAACATTGATAAATCCAAACCCGGCAAACACGGATCTGCAAAGGTGCGTCTCAGCGCTATAGGGCTTTTTGACGGAAATAAGAGACAACTTTTAGGAAACGTTGGCACGCGTGTTGAAGTGCCAATAATCGAAAAATTTGAAGCCCAAGTAGTATCGGTGTTAGGAGAAACGTTGCAGTTGATGGATCTTGCAAGCGGTGATTATACGGTTTTTGAGGTAGAGATGCCGAAAGATCCAGAGATTATAGATAAGATCACAGAAGGCGTTAACGTTGAGGTTTGGAGAGTGCTTGATAAGAATACAATAATGCGTGTAAAATAACAAAAACGTTAGTAAAGATCTACTAAATGGAAAGTTTAAAATTTTTCGAAAAGATAATTTTTTAGGTGAAATGGGTGGACAATGATCTGTTAAAATTTGATTTCATTCCTTTTGGGGAGGAAAAGTTAAGAAGAGACTTTGTTGTAGTTGCATTGCCTGAAATTGGCTTAGTCCCGACAATCGTCGGAGCATATTTAATTGAAGAAATGAAATTAAAACCAACGTATACTGTTTCCAACCCTCAAATCCCACCTTTTGCTGTTATTCATCAATCTCAAGTTTTTTCACCTTTAAGGGTTTATACTAACGATAAATTTCACCTAGTTTTTTCAGAAACCGCTTTTCCCCTAACTTCGATCAACCCCTTTGCATATTCTTTGATAGACTGGGTTAAGAAAGTTAACAATGATGATGTAATAATCATCCTTCCAGGAGGAATACCTGTTCCCAATAGACCTTCTTTAGAAGAACTTCAAACATTTACAGTCGTCACAGATGAAAAAAGCTCAAAATTAGTTGAAAAAGCAGAGGTACCGTTCTTAGAAGAAGGCCTTCTTACGGGACCATATGCCTCCATATTACTTGAAAGCCAGTTGAGAAATGTTTCTGTCTGCGTACTTTTAACCGAAGCTTCATACCAATTTCCAGATCCTTTAGCTGCTGGTGAAAACTTAAAAATTATTGGTAAGATCCTCGACATGGAATTTGATGTATCCCAACTCATAGAAAAAGCAGAAGAGATTGAGAAACAGAGTCAACTCCTTATGCAACAAACTACAGAAGGATTAATAAAACAAGGAAAACCCGTGGAACAAGATTTACCTGCATTTTATACATAATAGGGAGATTCTCATAATGGGTATAGAAAGAAAAAAGAAAAAAGAAAAAGACTTCTGGCTTTTTAACTGGCCAAAATATCTATTAGAAGAAATTGAAGAAAGAATGAAAAATATCAGAAAACAGCTTCTAGCCCATTTTAAGCACATGATGAAGCCCAGCTGGGATCCTGAAACCTGCTGTCTTGAACCCCTTGTTGAAACTTATGAATCAGAAAAAGAATTCATAATAAACGCTGATCTACCTTGCGTTAAAAAAGAAGATATAGAGGTCCACATAGAGAATAAAGACCTTGAAATATCAGCAAAATGTGCAAATGTTATAAAGTTTGAAAAATGGGGCACCATCCAAAGAAAGACTAAGTTCCACTCTTTTCGATCAATATTACATCTCCCTTTTTATGTAGACGAAAAAAGGGCTAAAGCAGCTTTTAAAGACGGAATACTCCAAATAAAAATTCCAAAAGAAGAAAAAAAGAAAATAAAAATAGAATAGGACTTAGATGACCTTGTTAATAAAAGAACAAATCATTATCGAATTAACAAATCAAGGTCTATGTATCACTTCTGAAGCTTTAAATTATATCACAAAAGCAGGCATTAATAAAGAAGACTTGGAAAAACTAGGAAAAAATGTTAAAAACCTAAGGCCAGAAATTTTCATTATTTCTGAAGATATCGTCAAAGATTTTATCAAAATTGAGAAAACAGGAGAGGAAAATAGTAATAATCTAATCTCCAAAGTTTCGGAAAAAAGGACACAAGGGCAGATATCTCCAAGTGAATCTTTCCTCGATTTTAGTGCTCGAGAAATAGTGCCTGATATTGAAATAATATCAGATCCTGCTGGGGAAAAAACTATGGGAGTAAGAGAAATAGGCGATTTTTTATACTATTTTCGAGATAGGTTTGAAAAGCTGTCAAACCTTTTAAAATTGAGAAGAGATGTTGAAGGATACATTCCAATAAAAGCTGTAAAAAACCTTAATTCAAAAGATGAAATAAAAATTATTGGCATGATCAAAGAAAAAAGGAGTACAAAAACGGGGAATATAGGTTTTGAGTTAGAAGATCTAGAAGCAAATATTCAAGCTTTTACAACGGATAAGATACCAGAGTCTAAAAAAAAGGCTGAAAGATTAGTACCCGATCAAGTTGTATGTACCACTGGCCGATGGATGAAAAACAGGTTTATAGTAACAGACATAACATGGCCTGATCTTCCATTTACAGAGCAAAAAAACCGTGCAAATGAAAACATATGCGCAGCTTTTATATCCGATATCCACTACGGGAGCAAAAAATTTGATGAAGAAGCCTTTAAAGGTTTCATCCGTTTCCTCCAAGGAAAAAATGGAGCAAAATATGTAGCAAAACACATAAAATACGTATTAATTGTAGGAGATATAGTGGACGGGGTGGGAATCTATCCAGGCCAAGAAAAAGATCTCAAAATACTCGACATATATGAACAATACGACGGAATAACCCGACTACTATCAGAAATACCAGATCATATCCAAATCATAGCAATCCCAGGAAATCATGACGCTACACGTCAAGCCGAACCTCAACCAGCAATAGACGAAAAATTTGCAAAACCACTTTATGATCTACCCAATATCCGTCTATACGGGAATCCCCTGCAATTGAACCTTCATGGGGTCAACCTTCTTTTGTATCATGGGCGTTCAATTTTGGACGATATTATCGGTTTTGTCCCTGGTTTAAGCATAGATAAACCTGCAGAGACCATGAAAGAACTTTTGAAATGTAGGCATCTTGCTCCCTATTTTGGGGGAAACACTCCCACAGCAGCAGGAAAGGAAGATATGTTAGTAATACAGTGCGTGCCTGACATCTTTTTAACAGGCCATGCTCACGTTAATGACATCTCAAAATACCGCGGCGTTTTCTTAATAAACGCGGGTACATTTCAAAAACAAACAGATTATCAAAAAAGTCAAGGAATAAATCCAACGCCTGGAAAAGTACCCATTATAGATTTAAAAACCTTCAAAATAACTTTGATAGAATTTTAACCGATTTGTGAAAATTCCCCAAATAGGCTGCGTTTTCCGGAGGAATTTCTTTTAATGTTCAACATAAAAAAACTATTAGAAAGCATTGAAACAGTTATAGAACGCCTTTTTATCGAAGAACCAGAAATAAGATCAAGATTAAAGGAATTAGCCTGTTTAGCTCATGATAGGAAATGGGAAAAAATGCTGGCTTTTCCCCATCCACGACCCGCTATTCCTGCCTTATTAGCAAGTTTTTTATCTTCTATACAGAACGCAAACCTTGTCCGTGAAATGAAACAAATAGAAGAAGAGTGTATTGACTTTACAGCAAACCTTGTAGGCTATTCTAAAAACTACGGTGGCTTTATCATAAGCGGGGGATCTACAGGCAATTTATGCGCCCTAGTAACTGCACGCGATTTTTTCTTAGGAAAAAGAGTTGATAATGGGCTTTTAACGGCAAAAAAAACAATGGCTATAACAAGCACTGCTGCTCACTTTTCCATAGACAAAGCCATACAAATAATAGGTATAGGAAAAAATAACCTTGTAAAAGTACCTGTTATCCCGAAAAATAATTGGAAACCAGACATTAACTATCTTAGAAAAATCTTAGAAAAACAGCCTATATTCGCAGTTATAATAACTTTTGGAACCACTGAAACCGGAACCCTTGAGCCTATAAAAGAGATAATAGAACTAAAAAATGAACACCATTTTTGGGTCCACGTAGACGCAGCTTATGGGGGAATGGCTCTAACAATCCCCCAAGTAAGAAGAAAAGCAGAAGGAATAGAAAAAGCAGATTCCATCGTAATCGATCCACACAAACTTGGATTTATCCCCTACCCTTCCTCAATCATCCTTTTCCGAGACCTTGAAATTACTGAAAAATCAAGTAGTTTAACACAACAAGTTCCATACTTTGCAAATGGAGTTTCTCCTCCAGTTATTGAAGGTTCAAGACCCGCAGCTAGTGCTACAACTTTTTGGATTATGATGAAAACCTTAGGCGAAGAAGGATACGCAAAATATATTAAAAAACTTCAAAATATCACGAACAAATTCAAGGAAAGCTTAGAAACATTAAAAGAAGTTCAAATCTTAAACGAACCAGAACTTCCCCTCCTAATATTTACAATAAACAATAGAAAAGCAATAATTAGACAATTTTTAGTTGAGTTAAACAAAAAAGGGTATCATCTTGGATATAGCAGTAACATAGCTAATACAGGAATAGAAGCTATAAGAACAATTTTTTCAAATCCCACCATAAAAGAAGAAACAATAAAGGAGCTTACAGAAAAAATAACCTGTCTAATAAGAAACCTTATATAGCCTAAAAATTGCTCAAAACCTTACTAAAACCTATCCAATTTTAAAAGCCCTTTTTTTGATTTTTGGTGGGTTTTTATTGGTTGAAACTGGAGAAAAAGCTGAAGAAATGTTAGAAATTATAAAAAAAGCTGGCGAAAAAGATTCTGTATTAAGAATAAAAACTATTTGTACATTACGTAAAGTTTTAGAAACCAACCAATTGTCAAAAAAAACATCATTAAAAATTCTATCAACTGTTAGAAAGCTTTTAAACACCCAGGATAAAGGCGTAAGAGTAGAAATAGCCCTAATATTGGGAGAAATCGCAATAAAAACTCCCGAAGCAACAAGAAAATGCCTAAACTCTCTTGATGAACTTATAAATGATAGCTTTCCTTTAATTAGAAAAACCGCCTTAAAAAGCTTTGAAAAAGTGTTGTTTGAAAGTAAAAACATTTCAGGAGATATAGCGGCAAAAATAGCGAAAATAATACTTAGATTAACAACAGATAAAGATCGCGACGTTAGAAAACAAGCAATTAAAACAGTAAGAAAATTCAAACACATGAAATAAAAAACAAATAAAAAAACAAAAAATAGTTAAATAAACTCAGGAAATCGTCTCCTGCTATGAGGAACAGGACTCCCATATCCAATCCTAAACAAAACAAAAGGCTCCTCATCCAACAACATAAAAGCATCCCTAACCTGCTCTTTATAAGCTTCTACTTGAATCCCAGCGTTTACCGGATGAATACTTATTCCAAGATTTGTAACGACAAGAGATAACCGTTCAAAAACTCTTCCTCCAATAATCTGAGTTTTCCTCGTGTTTATATCACTACTTAAAAGTCCGATTACCGGGGATTTCTTTATCAAACTTTCAACATTTCTCACAAAAAAAGAATCTATGTTCAACAAATCGATTGATTTCGGTCCAAAAGTTTCCAACATTACACCATCCCTAGAATCTACTGCTTTCTCCCTCGGAAATCGCAACCAAGAATAAATCTCATCTTTAACCTCCTTGTTTCTAAACTGATTCCTCAAAGCCTCCTTAACCGCAGAAGCTATAAAATCCTTCACCTGTTTTTCTGTTATAAATTCTAATTTCAACCCAACTGGAAGCACATTCATCAACTTTTCAATAATCTCAACAGAAAGAGCCCTACTATCATAAAGTCCTCTATTTGTACGCCTCTCACTTATCGCTTTAAATAAGGTCTCATCCCCCTTTCTCAAAGACCTCATTAACTCAACATTAGCCACCAAATCACTCTTCTCCCCCTCAGGCAAAAGACTCACATAAGGTGTATACTTAAAATATTCCGCAGCTAATACTAAATTTTCCAATGCAGCTCCCAAACTAATATACATCTCTTTAAAAGAAGGATCAACAAAAGGCAAACTCCTAGACCTATCAGAAAATATTTGAACAAGCCCCTCATCCCTCTCCTCCTCTATCGTAACGCGAAACTTCCAAGGCTGACTATTATACAATGAAGGAGCAAGAACCGCATAATCAACCAAAGAACGAATACCCTCCTCAAAAACACCCTTCTTAGCCTTAACCCACAATTCTAATCCCTCATCCATACCCTAAAAAACCCCCTAAAACCTAAAACTTTTAAAGCGTTGGTGCGCCGGCCGGGATTCGAACTCGGGTTACTGGCTCACCCCAAAAAACCGTTAAAGGCCAAATATGGGAGGCCAGGGTCCTAACCAGACTAGACTACCGGCGCCCCATTAAATCTCTGCCACCCTTAAACTCTTTCCATTTATTAAACTATCTTAACTATAATAAGTAAAAATCATTTTTAATACAAGATATAAAAATATACTAGAATACCGAGTAATCACACCACTAAATTATCAAAACCCCTCCAAAACGCTTAGAAATGAAATTAATAAACAAAAAAACTGTTATTCGATGAAGGAACCGCACTGGAGGCACCATCCCATATCCTTTGGTATAAAAGCTGAACAAACAGTGCAAAACTTTTTGAACTGCTCTTCTTCAGCGCTTTCCAACATAGATAACCAAAATACATCGTCCATGGATAGACCACTTACTTCAAAGCTCAAAAATTTGTCCCATTCGAACATTCTTTCTATAAGGTCATCTGCTTCTTCTTTACTTTTTACGAAAAAGCGTACACGCCCCCCTAATCGCATGTAGGGATACCCAAAACCCGTGGTTATATCTTCGGGCATATATTTTTTAGGAACTGCAATTATATCATATTTGTAAGGTGATTTTTCAAAAATCTCCTCTACACTCCCTATTTTAAGGGTAGATCCACCACGTTTCATTAATAACATCTTTGAACATAGTCTATCTACGACCTCACTTGTATGATCAACTACAATCAACGTGATCCCTTTAGCATAGTCTTCGAGATATTTGACTAGATGCTCTCTTCTACGGAAGTCTATAGTAGCAAATACTTCATCTAATAATAGTATATCTGGCTTTTTCATTAATCCTATTGCTAACCTTGTCATAGCTTTTTGACCTTCACTGAAAGTTTCCAGCCTCAAGTCTAGCATAGGCATAAGCCCCATATATTCCAAAAAATCGAAAGCCTGATCTATTTTACTATCTTGTATGTCTGCGAAAAATTTCAGGGTTTCTTTTAATGTCAGTTTTTTCTGGAAATCAAGAGCAGGACTAACAAGGGATATCCTATCACGGACTTCTTTTGTGTCCTTGATTATATCATATCCATCAATTAGGGCGGTTCCTGAATCTGGAAGATAAATCGTAGCAAGAATTTTTAAAAGAGTGGTTTTTCCGGACCCATTAGGTCCAATTATAGCTAAAGATTCTTCTTTATCGAGTTGGAAAGATACGCCGTCAATAATCCTAATAGGTTCGCCCATGAAAAGGTTAGGCTTAAACTCTTTCACAATTTGATCCGCAACAACTATCTTATTTGCCAATTTTCAATCCCCATATCTTATCCTTAATCCTTAGTTTTTAATAGAATTCTAGGGTTCCCCATTTCCTACTTAAATCCGTTATCCTCGAAATAAAAAAGAAAGCAAAAACTAATGCTATTACCGTACCTATCAGCATCCATTGTAGACCTTCCCACACTGCAGTATGGGAAATTCCTCCACCTTTATCCTCTGGAATCACGATGTCCCGTATCATTACTAAACCTCTTGCAAGAGGCAAGTATTTTTCAATCCAAATTGCAGCAGTCCCAAATTCGGAGTCCTTTCCATTCGACAAGGGGAAATAAAAACCGCTTAAAATTCTTGCACTATGCAAAAATATGTTGATGACAACGCCTATTTTTTTAACTACTAATGTGAGGGCTGAAACAATAAAAACAAGAGCTAACATAAAGAACATACTTATTAAAAGTATGAGGAAAATTTCTAATAGATATTCTGGAGGAATTTTAAGATCTAAGACATACATGACCGGATATACAACGGTTGCGGCTATGATGGTAAACTTGAATACTGAAGAAATTAGTCTACCTGTTAACATTGTTGCAGGGGAAACCTGATTGGTTACTAGGAAACCTAGTGTTCCTCTTGCTGCTTCTTCTGGTACGGCTAAAACTGATTCTTCGAAGGGTCTTGAGAAAAACGTCCAGTAGAAAATACCGGTTACAAGGATCCAAATGAATGCACTATTTCCTTCATATTTTATAAAATCCGTATTACCTTGACCTGCAGCATAGCCCAACGTTCCAAACGCCACAACAGTTACCATGGTCCAAATTGCATCCGTAACAATTGAGAACTTATATCTCCAATCAATACGGAAATATCTCATTGTACAAGCGTTTAAAGTCTTAAAATAACCCAATTTTCTTTATCCTCCTTTCTTTTTTTCATCTTTTACCTTTTTTTCTTTATTCTTCTCTTTTTGCGGTGAAGGCGTAAAATGGTTTTTCGTAGAATTTTATTGATTTGAATCCTGTATTTGCTAGGGTTGCGTTGAATTTTTCTTTTTCGGGATAACTGTTGAATTCTGTAATTACATGATTTATCCAGTCATCGTAGGCTTCTCCTGTGAAGAAGGTTGTTCCTGCGAATACTCCTCCTGGTTTAAGGATGTTTTTCACTTGTTCTGTGGTGTTTTTTAGAGAGGGTGAGTCTGGGAAGTATTGTAGGTTGTCGAAGATGAATACGTAATCGTAATCTGTCCTTGCTGCATCTTGGCTTAAATTTTCGAGGTCTTTTATCACGGTTACAGTAGCTTCTTTTATGTTGTAAATGTCTACAACATAGTCTGCGGCTTTTTTGAATTCTTGGTTGAAGCACATTCCTTCTATTTCGAAAACTCTTCCGTCTGTTATGTCAAGAGCGGTTTTTATACTGTAACCTGTTTCTTGTCCGATGATGCAGACATAGGTTTCTTTATTTTTCTTAAGGTTGGCTTTTTCCATGACGTATTCTCGTTTTAATTCACTGATATTTGAACCGCTTATGGCATCATAGAGCCATAAGTCTTTTTGCATTGTTTCCTGGTCAGTTTCATTTTTTATGTAAGGGATGAAAAGTTGATTCATCTTTTGATAGCGTAAAATTTGAGGATATTTTCGTATTTCTTCGAGGGATGGGGGATTTGCATGTGAGATTTCTTTTCTTTTTACTTCAGTTTGCATGGTTTTTGAAAGAAGGTCGCCTTGTTTTTCTAAAATTCCTTGATTTGCTAAAAATGAAAGCCATTTCTCTACGGTTTCATTTTTTACAAATCTTTTTTCCGAAAAGAGTTCGGTCATAGATTTTTGAGAAGCGAAAAAAGTGAATAATTTCTCTTCTTCGGCGTTTTTTATTGCAATTCTTGTGAGTTCGTTCAAAACTTTTTCTTCACCTATTATTAGTTCTTCCTCTTTTTTCCCCAAAGTTTTTTTCCTCCTTTAACGAAAATTTGTTTCTGGTGTTTTCTTCTTTTTTTTATTGTACGATTGAAAGGAGACTTATGAGGTTGCGGCTTTTAAGAAGTAGAAGGTAGTCTACGAATCTGCCTATGTTAACGCTTGCTTTTTTGCTTATTTGGTATATGGTTTCTTTACCGGTCATGTCTTTGTATAATGGTATTAAATCGTTGAAGAATTTTACCTCTATAGGTGTTTCTATTCCCTCTTTATTCTCATCTTTGATGAGTGTAGTAGGCGTTAGTACCTTGGCACTCAATGTTAGTTCGATTAATTCTTTTCTTATCTTGTTTCTAGGCGTTAAATCTCGATTACTTTCTAGGTATTTTAGAAGTTCTATTAACAGTTCAGGATCTGCGTAGATCTTTTTTTCTTCTAAAACATCCATGAGGCTTCTTAACCATTCTTCCATGGCCTCGTTTAAAACTATTTTAGAAAATACGACTAGGATGGCTTTTTTGCCGCTTGAAGAGATCACGTAGAGATTTTGATCCTCCCATGTGGTTAAATTTACCTTTTTCATTCCCTCTTTAACCATTTCTTCAGTCAATTTAGCAATTTTCACAGGATCTATTTTAATCCCTTCTATGAAGTTTGGTACCAACCGTGTATCAACATTGCTTCTTTCAAAGTCTATAATGACTAATCCGTGAAAATTTTGGAATTCATCAGAGGTCTTTACCATCTTTTCCCCTGGTACTAAAGTATATTCGTGTATTTTTCCTTCTTTTTCATACATGACGAAGGTTCGACCAGCTTCTTTAAACGCGTCTTCAAAAGCTCTAGGCATCCTTTTTGGCTCCCCCCGAGAACGAACTATTGACGCTTTAGCGATCCTTTCTAACTCTTCTGTTAACGCGTTTTCTTTACATATAAATAATAGTAAACTGGTTGTAATGGCGCCTTCTTCCTCTTTTTCAAAGCGTGATGCAACCACTCTCTCATTTTCAATCTTTAAGATATCTATAGGTGTGTGGCTTAATCCTGTATATATCTCAATTAGACGTGCTTGATTTTGTTCAAAATCCGTTATTAAAGAGGAATCTTTAACTATTTCAAAAAGATAGGCTATAGGACCTTCTATAATGTCGAAATTTATTAGGCAAATCGATTTTACGCCAAGATCTCGCAACTTCGGGACAAGCTTTTGGGGCATTATTAACTCTTTCAAATAAGACAAAATAGTGCCTCCCTTTAATACTAGTAATTCCCTGATTTTTATTAGCGGTTAACTTATTCCTAAATATAATTCTCTTTCTTTAACTTTAATTTTTCGCTCTCCTTTTTGCGGAAATCTTTATTTTTTAAATTAACTTGTTGTTTTATTATTCTAGTATTAAGGAATACTCTTTAAAGAAAATAGGTAAAAAATGAGAATAAGCTTAAAAAAGAAAAAATCATACTGTTTAAAAAATCGTTTTTATATTTCTAACGGGGGACAATTTTTGTCAGAATTGCTAAGCGTGAGAGAAAAAGAAGAAAGACAAAAATTTGAAAAATTTTTAATGCAGGAAATTAAAGGAATAGAATCTTCCCTCATTAAAAACATAAAACTATTAACCGAAGGAAATGTTAGAAGAGTTGCTTCTTTAACCGGTTGCAATATTGAAGTAAGCCGTGTAGTAGCAATTTTGGAACAAAATTGGCAAATAGACGCAGATCTTGTTTGTGATAATCTTCAAACAGAACTTGTGAGATTACGTCAAATAGGGGAGGAAGTTCCCTTCATAGAATCATATGAATTACAGTTCGCGGTTACCGAAGGCGCATGGATTAAATTTCTTTACGTAAATTTACCGGAAATTTTAAATGAAAAACTTCAGAATCTTAAACTTTTAGAAGAGGGAATTTTTGGTACAGTAAAACAAGCAGAAGCAGACGATGCAGCCTATTATATGGTAGAGCTTTTCATTCTCTTTAAAACAATTATTGAAGTCGTTATAGAAAATTGGGTAAAAACCCATATCAAATCTTTTCCTTACGAATCAGCTATTAGAATAGTGGGAGGTTTAAAAGATAAAAGATATGCTGAGGGGGCTTTTGACTTAGATGAAATACGCGAACCCCTTGTTAAAAAATTCAACTTTATGAGATCAATAATAGACACTCTAGAAAAATCGCCTCATATTAAAAAAAGCAGTGAAATTCTTTCTAGCCTAATAGAAGAATTAATTTCAGAGAAATATACAAATGACCTATCACTAAAAACATTATCTTGTATGATTTTAGAAGTAGTCATACAAAAATAAACTAAATATAAAAACGATGTATAACCTTTTTTTTAATCTTATAATTTATTTCTCTTATTTTTTTTAAATCAATTTTAGTGGGATGTGTTGCTTGTGATCGATTTTCTTTTAAAAATTGGAAGGTTAAAACGATATCCTCGGACAGGGTGGATTGTTTCAGGTGTCAATCTTGCAGAAATTGAGACTGTTGGAGCTCATTCATTCAGAACAGCCCTAATCGCCTTAATTTTGACAATGATGGAAAAGGAATTATCAGAGGATGAAATTGATATTAAAAAAGTTTTAGAAATAGCCCTTTTGCATGATTTTTCCGAAGCAGTACTTCAAGACATTGACCGGCGGG
>Ga0209427_10006247_pt1 | contig 13622 bp, 15 predicted proteins | sample DeeMarSWOR136_30_FD_187465 | JGI IMG/M metagenome (GOLD analysis project Ga0209427, IMG submission 187465) | Marine sediment microbial communities from White Oak River estuary, North Carolina - WOR-1-36_30 (SPAdes) (version 2) | ecosystem: Environmental > Aquatic > Marine > Intertidal zone >... | reverse complement strand
AGCCTCTCCAACAGGTTCTTCATATAATGCAGTAACAATTCCCGTTGCCCCCGTCTGTCTGATATCCTTCAAGCTAACGGGGTCATTAGGACCATACCATAGCCATGTCTGTTCTAAATTCATATCCTTTCTCCTCTGGACACTATTCCCCTCCACCTCAAGCACACTTGTGGCAAGGGCATCAAACTGTGTCAGTACTCCTTTCCTTGGAGAAAAGGGTCCTTGAGCCCCCATGGAATGAATGTCTGATGACAAGGGGAGCGGGAAAGGAGCCCCTATGCATAGGTTCGGGATCTAGTAGCTGCCCCTTCTGTAGAGGTTTTATCTCCCTCTCTGAGGTATTCAGTGCTTGCAGGATGTGGTAGTCATGATTCCCCGGAAGATATACTATCTTTCCAATTCTTATGCCCCTCAGCTTTTTCATCAAGGCCCTGAAGCCCTGGTAATCATAGGTCTTTTTCTCCTCTGGCTCGAAATATCCTGGAGTTCCATTAATTGCGAAATTTATGGTAGACAGATTGAATTCTACTATGTCCCCAATGAGTATCAGCTCTTCGATCTCATCCTATTGCTGGCTGATTTCATTAACAAACCGTTCTTGGAATCTCTCTTCTCCCAGAGAAAATCGCTTTTCCCCGATATGAAGGTCAGAGGCAATAATAAAGTGGCCCATGCTTTTTGGTCCTCACCTGAAGGGCTTGGTTTCTCAGTTCCTGGGACTGCATGGACTTTACGGTGGACATTGTTAGGGGTAAGTTATTGATCAGGGCGAGAGACAAAGTGAATTTGTCAACATGGGACTTAATGCAAGACCCTCGGCTTCTCCTCCTCAAGTGCCTGTTGCAGCTGTAGCTGACGGAGCTCTTCTTCAATCTTCTTGATATACCTCTTAAGCTTTCCTTCCTGATATCTGGCCACGGCCAAGAGTTCATCCAAGTCAATATGCATATCGAGGATTTCGCTCAAGACGGAAAGCACTGCATAGGAGGCCTTTGGATATTCTACATGGGTTAGATAGTTCGGCATTTCCCCCAACAAGCAGACGCCTTCAATCCCCTTTTCCTTAGCGATTCCCAAGAGGAACCCATTCAAGCCGCTAATACTGCCGCCGGTCATTACTTTCAGGTCGAACCCCTTCAAATCCCCTATCAGCTCGACACTGGTGGCCACGCAGTGGATTTTCGATTCCTGGCTGATCTTGATGGGAAGCGCGAAGGCAGCCGCGGTGTATACGCGTTTTACCTTGAACTTCTCGCCTACTTCAATAACCTTATGAGCGAGTTCATATTCCATTCCGCTTGGTTGGGCCTCTCCGATAAAGATTATTACATCATGGGCAGAGCCCCTATTCTTCCAGCAGTAAAACTCATTCCTGGGTAATATGGTCAGCATCGGGGATTCCACCGTTCCATCATCCCTGACGGAGACACCAGAGAAGCGAAAAGATTCGGCCAGATCTATTTCCGCAAATAGTTCAGCCCCCAATTTCTCCCTCATGTATCTTGCAGCCCCAAGAGCCACATTGCCCATCCCGGACCAGGCTGCAAACAGGTAGGGATCTTTAAGCTCAGGTTCATGATGAAGCTTGACCGTTATGATTTCCCTGTTTTGATCAGGTCTTCTTGCTTCCATTGCTAATTCTCCATCCTCTTCGTAGCCCCTTTTTCCGCCCCGTTGGGAGGGGATAGGGGCTGTAGGACTGCTGCGGGGCACCAGCGAAGTTGAACTTGGCACACGGAGGGTCTCCCGTTGATTGGCCGGAGCTCCACTTGGGACCGGTAAATGACTGCACGGGGAAGAGACCGTTAGAATTTCACGCTCTTTACCAGTCCCTCGTATTCCTTGATCTCTTCGTCGGTCAGCTTGCGGCGGAACAACCCCTGACGGACCAGAATGGGGATCCTTCTGTTCAGGGCGAGTGCCACTGCGTCGCTGGGTCGACTGTCCATGGTATGTTCTACGCCGTTGGCTCGGAAGATCACGTTGGCGTAAAAGGTCTCCTGTCGCATGTCGTAAATCTCGACGCGCACGAACTCCAAGCTAAGCCTCTCCAAGATGCTCAGGTAGAGCTCGTGTGTGAGAGGGCGTTTCGCCTCAACCAGGCCTTTTTCCCTGGCAATGGCAGTGAATTCCGCATCACCAACGAACATTATGAAATAATGCTCTGCGTCTGCATTCTGCTTGAGAACGACCATATTGCCCCGATTAGGGTCTGACTCAAGGTGGATCTCACCAATGGTGATCATTTCCTCAGATATCATGGTATACCCTCTCTGCTAGACATGGGATCTCTTTGGGATTCTACCAAGGAGGACCGATGGATTCCATATCTTAAGAATTCTTCCCGGAGAATGCAAGCACGTGCCACTCATTTCACGGGGATAGGCTCACTCTACCGGACCTGGCTTCGTGCCTTCTTCCTCTTTAGCGAACTTCTTTGCGATTTCCGCAAGCTCAAGAAAACGTTGGTCAACTCTTCTGAACAGGGTGCCTTCGGGGTATGTCCCGTCTGGCTGGAGCGTTCCAGCATCCATCCCGGTGAGAATCTCGATCCCTTCCTCCACTGTGGAGATAGGCCAGATGTGGAATTGGCCCGCCTTCACACTATCGATCAGCCCTTGCTTGAGCATAAGGTTTCGAACGTTTTTCGTGGGAATGATGACGCCTTGACGACCATTGAGTCCTTTGCGCTCACAGATGTCAAAAAAGGCTTCCACCTTGCGGGTTACGCCTCCCACGGCCTGAATTTCCCCTTTCTGACTGACAGATCCGGTCACAGCAATGCCCTGATAAATGGGAACGCTTGCCAGGGCACTCAACAGCGCAAAGAGCTCGGTACTCGAGGCGCTGTCCCCTTCCACCAGTCCGTAGCTCTGCTCAAAACACAAAGTCCCCGTAAGGGACAGGGGTTTGTTATGGGCGAAGCGTTCTTTCAGGAAGCTGCTCAGTATCATGACGCCTTTGGTGTGAATGTTGCCACTCATCTTGGATTCCCGTTCGATGCCAACCACGCCCTCGCGACCCACTGAGACAGTGGCCGTGATCCGGTTGGGTTTGCCAAATTCGTGGTCACCTGTCATGAGCATTGACACGCCATTGATCTGACCTACTTTGTGGCCATCGGTTTCGATCCAAAAGATATCCTTCTCGACCAGCTCTTTAATTCGCTCTTCAACCAGATTCGATCGAAAAACCCTTTTCTCAATTGCCTGCTCCACGTGTTCCCGCTGGATGAACTCCGCTTGATCGAGGTCGGCGAAATAGTTGGCTTCTCTGATCAGATCGCTGATGTCTCCCAGCTCGAGGGTGAGTTTTTCTTGGTCTTCAGTGCGTTCCATGCTGTATTCAAGGACACGGGCCACACCTGTCCTGTCGAGGTGGCGGATCTTCTGTTCAGAACAAAAGTCTCCCATCATTCGGGCAACCTGAATGGCCGTGTCCTCTTTTCGATCCATCCGGTCGTCCATGTGTGCTTTGACCTTGAAGATCTTCTGGAAACGGTCGTCATAAAAGTGGAGCAATTCAAAAAGGTAGGGATCACCCGTGAGGACGATCTTGATATCCAGTGGGATGGGCTCAGGCCGAATGGTCCTGGTGCTAAAGATGCCGTAAAGCTCTCCCAAATCTTCAATTCGAATCTCCTGATCTCGAAGTGCTCGCTTTAAGGCCTCCCAGGAGAGATACCATTTGAGCAAATCCAGCGCCTTCATAACCAGATATCCTCCATTGGCCTTGTGGAGGACACCGGGTTTGATCATAGTGAAGTCCGTAAAGAGGGCGCCAAACAACGCCTGTCGTTCTATGGTACCGAAGAGATTGGGATATACGGGGTTGGACTCAATGAAAACAGGGACACCTTTTGTTTCGGAATTGTCAACCAAAACGTTAATCTCGTACTTTCGAAACGTCGACTCCTTGGCTGTAACCGGTATGTGTAGGATCGGATGCTGTTGGTCTTCCTGTTTTTTTATGAAGTCTTCGATGTTTTCGACAATATCTTCCCGCACCACTTTGAGGTATTCGATCACCTCACCCTCCTCCTTATACTTTTCGACATGGGGTTCCATGTGCTGGCCCACCACGAAGAGGGCGACCTCCCTCTTCAGGTCATCCTGTTTGTGCTTTGACTCCGCTTCCGCGTCCCGGATCTTCTTCACCGCGTCTTTCATCTTTTCCTGGAGTTCCTCGCTTTTTTTCCTCATCCTTTGCTTTTCCTCTTTACTCAGTTGAGCCAGTTCTTCCTGTGTCAGTGGTTGACCCTGCTTTGTCGCTGGCACGATGACCATTCCCACCTGAGAAACTTGAAGCATGAAGCCTTCTCCTCTGGCGAGATGGGATAATCTATCAATGATCTTGCGACGATAACGCTGGAGGGTCTGTTGCAATTCTTCATCTTTTGCCCGATAGTCATCACTTTCGAAGACCTCAGGGATTTTCGTCTGAAGGGTATGGACCAACTCCTGCATATCTTTTTTGAGCTCTTTGCCCCGGCCGGCGGAAATCCTGAGGCTCTTGGGCTTGTCCGGCTCCTTGAAATTGTGCACATAACACCAGTCAGGTGGCGTTGCCTCCTTTTTGGCCTGCTCTTCAAGGTAGGTCCTAGCAGCATAGGTGAGCCCTGCCTTGGAGGGGCCGGCGATAAATATATGATAATTATTCTCTTTCATGCCCATCCCGAACTTGATGGCATCGCTTGCCCTCTCCTGGCCAAGGAGGCGTTGTGCAGGGGGCTCAAGAGATGCTGTGCTCTCAAAAGAAAGCGATTGCGGGTCCACAGAGGCTCGAAGCTTACTAACCGGGACTTCTGGGAATTCCTTAGGCATATCCTATCCCTCCGTTTCTCATTTGTTTATTCCCGATACGGGGTTTCCCCTCTGCGTTGCGAATCATCCAGTGGTGAGTTGGGAGACGAGGATCCCCCAGAACTCCAAAGGTCGCTCATATCCCGAAACTGCCTCATAGTGCCAGCCAAGGTGTTGCTCGCAGTGGCGGCAGAAGGCCATGCACCAGCAGTATCCTGAAAACCAGGTGTGGGCCTCAGTGGCCTGTCCGATGGCAATGGCACCGGGGCAGGAACAGAAGGTGTGAAAATCGCATTTCAAGCCTGCCGGATTTGTGAATAGGTGTCGATTGGTCCCACCTACGTCAATCAGCCGGTCGGAGTGAGTAACCAGGCCGCCACAGGTTTTGCACTGGTAAACCTTGGCACCATTTCCGCCCATTCCGTTCATGACAGCAAGGAAACCAAGCATCCTCGAATCCAAAACCAAAGGGGTTATGAAGAAACATAACAATTTCAACCGGAAAGTCAATGGACAAGGCTCTCTGCCCCTGCCGGTGCTCGGCTGTGGTTTCCGAGAGGAATGCAGTGGTTACAATTTCCCGCCCTGGCTTAATATTGGTATGATACAGGTTGAATTGACCACTTACGACGTCACGAATAAATCCTCACGCAGAAAGGGGGAACTGCGGCGAGATGACCGAAGAGAAAAGGAAAGCCATAGAAGCGGCACAAGTGCTTATCCAGCTTGCATTGCAAGAAAGGACGCTCTATGAAGGACTCAAAGAGCTGTGGCAAAACTTTGAGCTTATCGTGGGGAGAATGGAGGGAGTATAACCTCTGAAGAGCGAGGAACCAATTCATTGAATAGTTACGGAGGGTCAGCTTTCACCGCCTCGCCGTCAGCGCCAGAAACGAGACGGAATCAGGCCTTATCAGGATGGGATCGCTAGCGCCGAGAATTCTCGTCTTCTAAGATCGATAATCCCACTAAACAGACCCCTTTAAATCGCCCCGTATCATCTTTAGTGATATGCCTGATCTCCGTTTTTAGGTATTCAACAGGTTTGGATGAATCAGTCGTGTAGTACTTCAGGGTCAATATGTCACCGACCTCCAGGTGATGCAATAGATCGGAGTCTTCCTTTACCAATACGCATATCCCTTTTGGTGATATATCCCGGATCTTGAATTGATAGACGAATGCGGCTCCACTTACTGAGAATTCCACGCTATAGTACTGATCTATGATGCTTCTGGGTCTTGCTCTTCTCTCTATAAGCTCGTTTGTCATAGCCTATCGTTGAGCAGTATTACTGAAACCGAAGTCAAAAATCAAGGAAAACCCTCTTTGAGGACTTTCCCCAGAATCTTGGAGGGCGATGAGCCAAGTTATTGAAAGACAAGGATAAACAGATATAAAGAAGTGGAAATGGAGGTTCCTCCTATGGTAGAAGAGTTTCAAAGCGGAATTTTGAGGAAACTCTTAAAACCCCAAGGAGGAACCCATGGACAATGATAGCAAAATTGCTGGCAAAATCAAAACCCAGATAACCCGCTTTGCCAACAATATCTCCCATGGCTTTCAGAAGCCTACAAAGAAGTTTTTGGTTCAGATGCTCTATGGGATTCAGGCAAGCAAGGATGTGAAGCTCTCTAACATCTGCAGGAGCTTAAACGAGCAGATCCCCTTGATTAAGACCGAGGCGAGGTTATCGCGCAACGTCGGAAAGCAGGATCTCACGGAACGGATCAATGGAAACTTAGTGGCCGATGGTGCTACGAGGGTAAACCACGATACGGTCATTGCTCTGGATCTCTCTGATCTTGATAAGCCTTATGCCAAAAAGATGGAGCATTTGGCCTTGGTGAGGGATGGCAGCACGGGGGAGCCGAGGAGCAATGGGTACTGGCTTTTGGAGGTTCTTGGGGCTGATGTGGAGGGGGAGGATCTTACCCCCCTTTATGGGGAGCTTTACTCCCAGCAGGCTCGGGGTTTTCGTAGTGAGAACAGCCAGATCCTGGGTGCTGTGGATAGGGTGAAAGAAGGGGTGGAGGACAGGGGCATATGGGCCATGGATCGGGGGGCAGACCGTGGCATTCTCTTTCAGGGGTTGCTGAAGAGGGAGGTACGGTTTGTGGTGAGGCTGGTGGGCACAAGGGGACTCATCCTGAAGGATGGCACCAAGAAGAGGGCTTTGAAGATAGCCTGGGGGTGTCATTGTCCCTGCCGGAGGGAGTTGACCATTCGCCGAGAGGGGGAGGTAAAAAAGAAGACCATATCGGTTGGTCATGTAGCGGTGCGGTTGCCTTTTCATGATGGGTGGTTATGGCTTGTGGTGGTGAAGGGGTACGGTGAGCAGCCGCTGATGCTATTGACAAATCTGGAGGTGGATCGAGTTGGTGCTCTAAGGGTTCTGGAGATTTATCTCACCCGCTGGAAGTGTGAGGAGAGTTACCGTTTTATCAAGCAGGCCTACAATTTAGAGGATGTAAGGGTTTTGAGCTACACCGCCTTGCGGAACATGATGGCTTTGGTACAGGCGGTATTCTACTTTATTAGTGTGGAGTTGGGCAAGAAGCTGAAGCTCAATATCCTCCTTAAGAAGATCTACGAGAAGGCGAGGAGGTTCTTTGAGATACCCGATTTTCGCCAATATGCCATTGCTGATGGGATTTATCGGATTCTTTTTGCCTCTAAAACCGGAATAATGCCCAATCTGGAGAGAAGAGAGACTGAGGGCCAACTACTGCTCCCCCTTGCGGTTCAACTCTCCTAAAAATTTTGGGGAAAGTCCTCAAACCCTCTTTGGCCCAGGGTAACGTCAAAGTCCAGGGTATGGGTATCTTTTTTTTCAGTATGCCCTATAACGCGAGGCTTTATTGGGTCGTTTCAAAATGGTTTAGTGCGCCATAAGCCTTAGAATAATAGGCTCCATCTATAGAAACCATTTTGAAACGCCCATTAGTCTGAACCATGTGAGGGGCTACTTCAACAGGTCTGCCAGGTAATCCCTTACTCCCGATACCTCATCACGGGCAAAGCCCACAAAGATCCTGCCTCTTTTATCCAGTTCTCTGTCGGATATCTCGAACCGTGACCTTTGAAACCAGACGCTAGGGGACTTCTGTGGACAGTGACTCCACATGGTCTTCCATGGTTTGAATGAGGGGCCCCAAGGTTTTAGTTGACAGAGCACATATGGCTACGCCCCCGTAGCTTTTGAGATCGTGATGGAGCATGGTAGTATCGGCCAGGTCCATTTTGTTGAAGACCATAATGGTGGGTTTTTGATGTAATTCCAGTTGAGTCAGAGTGCGGTGGACTGCTTCGATGTGTTCATCGAGTTGAGGGTCACTGGCATCTATGACATGGAGAAGGAGATCTGCATCCTGAAGTTCTTCCAATGTCGCCACAAAGGCATCCAAGAGGTCTTGGGGCAGATCCTTGATGAAGCCCACTGTATCCGTGATGATCACTTCAAAATCTCGTGGGAAACGCAAACGCCTGCTGGTAGGGTCGAGGGTTGCAAAATGCTGGCTTTCCACAAACACATGGCTATTTGTGAGGCTATTCAAGAGAGTTGATTTTCCCGCATTGGTATACCCCACGATTGAAATGATGGGTACCTTTTTGCGAAGGCGTAGGGAACGCTTTTGGGCCCTCCTCTTTCGGACCTTGTTAAGCTCGCGCTCTAAGTGTGCAATGCGATCCTTGATCCGACGACGGTCGATCTCCAGTTTGGTTTCTCCAGGTCCGCGCGCCCCGATACCACCGGTCAGTCGAGAAAGGGCATCATCTCTCACTACTAAACGCGGTAGCAAGTACTTAAGTTGGGCCATCTCCACTTGAATCTTTCCTTCTCGGCTCTGAGCTCGCTGGGCAAAGATATCCAGGATAAGTTGGGCCCGGTCAATGACTCGCAGCTCCGTAATGTCCGTGATGGCCCGGATCTGGGATGGGTTGAGTTCTTGGTTGAAGATGAGAAGATCAACGCCAAGCTGCAGAGCCCGAACGATGATCTCGCTCAGCTTACCTTTACCAATTAAGAATTTGGGATTGATTTTGCGCTCCCTTTGAATGATCTTATCCGCTACCACTATCCCGCTCGTCTGGGCCAATTCCGTGAGTTCGTTCATCGAGTCCAGGGCTGTCTTCCGATCGGCATTCGTTACGCTTACCAAGATGGTGCGGTCTTGCCGCTTCGTAGCTGGGACGGTCGAGCGATTCCTTTCTAGTTCGTCTTCCAGAGATTGAACTAGTCGTAGAAAATCCAGTTCGGGACGGTAACAGGGAATGGCGGGCAGGACTTCCCACCCCTTCTGCCGATCTCCGTTTGTGGGGAGTATGTGAGCGAGTTCCAGGGTTGTGGCTCCCCCGTGATCATCTACGTGAACGACCCCCGTCAAATCCAGACGCAAGAATACCATATCCATGATGTCTTCCTGGGAAATGGATTCACTGTTTAAATGGGTATGAACAAGCCGAATCCCTCTTAGACGTCGTCGTCCCTCGCGGCTTTTAGGTAGATCCGGGATAAATACTGAATTCGAGTCTCCTACCAGGACCGTTTCGACGTTCCCGTCACGACTTAACAGCAGTCCCAACTGACGTCCAGAGTTAAAGGAAAGACGGGCGAGATCTCGAGATAAATCAGGGGAGATAACTTCGTGGGGAGACACCCTGCGGCGCTTAAGATTTTCTATCCGGCGGCGAATATTGCTCTTCAATCCCGCAGTATTTCCGCAGATTTTGTTAATGCCCTGGTACCTCCTAGTCATATACTAGCTACTTTCGGAATGTGTTGCAAGTAATGAGTTTCTTCCCCATCCTTGAGGAATTGTGGAAATTCATGTTAAGAGTAGGGGGAAACCAATAGAAAGTATCGATTAGCCATGGAAAGCGCTTCGAAGATCAGCAAGGTCAGGATTATTTCCATTGGCGGAAGGGAACTACCGGCCGTAGGTCTGGGCACTTCGCCTTTTATCGGGGCCGGTCAGTTTGGGAGTCGAGCTTTTACTTACCGTCGCCTCTTCTTTGACAACCCAGCCAATATGGTGGACCTTATGGTGTATGCGGCTGAGCTTGGTGTACCTTGTGTGCAGCTTCTGGCTGTAGACCGTTTACTGGATGCCTTTACGGAGTCGAAAGGGCAAAGCGGGGTTGACCTTGCATGTACATTAACTGTTGGATTTGGAGACAGGGATTGGGAACTCAAGCAGGCATCTGATATAAATTCCCATGTAGTCTTCCTTCACGCCATGATCACAGACAGGCTTGATCTCAAAGGTATTGAGAGGTGGTTGAAGGACATCAAGAATCTGGGCCTGGTCCCCGGGTGCGTCACTCACAAACCGGCCCGTGTCCTTCCCGTCCTCATAGAATCCGGCCTTGATATAGAGGCGTATATGGTCCCATTTAATCGAGAAGGTATCTTCATGGATTGCAAACCAGATGCCCTCATAAGGATCCTGGATTCTATTGAACAGCCTGTTATTGCAAAGAAGACTTTGGCTGCGGGCACGGTTTCGCCCAGCGCCGGCCTTCCCTTTGTTGCACAATATACTCAAATAGACGGGCTGGCTTTGGGCTTGACCTCCCGCGAAGAGATGAAAGAGTCCCTCTCCCTTGCCGTAATCAACTGGCCTCGATAAGCGATAAGAAGCAGAGGGCCTTTCAATATTCTCAGGAGAATGCTTTAAAAATTATAAAATCCCGCTCTCTTTCAGGGAGAAATGAGAAAGGAAATTAGAAAAGCAATCAGGCAAATAGAGCAGTCAGTACAGTGCCCTAAATGTGAAATAGACACAGAGACCCTTAAGGAAGAATTCTATTGGAATGGAGGTATCAGATACCTCAGATGTCCGGAGTGCGGTTATATGTTCCAAATAGCCTTCAAAATCACTGGAAAGAAATTTGAGGCAAATGTAATCTTTCCTGATGTAAAGCAAACAATAAGTCTGGGCGTGACAGATGAAGAGAAGGAGTATCTTCGACAAGCATTCAGTAAATTAAAACCAACGTAAATACCCATCGCAGTCAAATCCCGCTTCTTGTGCCTCTACTCCCTCGGTTCTTCAGCCTGTAGCATCTTCAGGATCTCAGCGGTCAGCACGTGGTCATCAAAGGAGAATGAGGCAGTCTCTTAAACCTGATCGCCTTCGGATGATCCGCGCTCTTGACGTCCTCCGAAAAGAGATCCACTTCGATGATCCCCATGTTCATAGTCCCCTCAAAACGTGATTTCAGCCTAGGGCACGCACAGACAATCGCCGCCCGTGCTCATGAAGCTCATTTTGCGAGCATGGACAAGTGACCACGCTTATTTTACTAGTTCCGTCGTAATTGGCACAAGCCTTGCTAGTCAACAATCTATGAATTGATACTGACACAACCCGGCAATCGAGGAAGATCACTAAATGTTAGGAGAGGACAAACATGGGTAAAGGCCTGAATATCGAATACTCCGATGCCTTCTTTAATATGCGCAGGAGATTCTACCTGGAGAGTCGAGACAGGGCATTGGCTAAGAGGGGGCGCAACAGATCTTTAAGCCAGCAAGCCCAAGGGACCGGGCAATCAGCCCAGAATAGAGAAAGAGGGAAAAGAGAGCCAGCAGCACTTGATATCGCTATCGCTTGACCCCTCCCTTAAAGGCCGACTCCGCCACCTTTTCTAACCCAGTCAGTTGGATCCTCGCTCAAGTTTCACCGTAACGCGGGCCAAGTCTCGCTGTGCAAGCAGATAGGCCGGGTTGATTCGAAGAGCTTTCTCATACGCGTTCCTCGCTTCCTCAACCTGGCCGAGCCTTTCGTAGGTTTCCCCCAGAGAGCGCCATGCCCGACAGCTGTTCGGACTGAGCTCAATGGCCCATTTGAAGCGTTGGATGGCCTCCTCGAAATTGTTCAGCTGGAAATAGGCCTTCCCCATGGACATATGGACCGTTGAGTTTTCGGGCTCGTATAATTCCGCTTTTCTGTACTCTTTCAGCGCTTCGCTAATTTGCCCTCTGGCCAAAAGAGCTCCCGCGCGCTCCAAGTGCTCTCTCGCATCGGGTTCTTCGGGCGGTCGCTCTGGTTCTCCGATCCCGAGGACCATATGAAGGAGCTCATTGGCCCACGAATTTTTCGGATCCACAGCTAGCGCGGTCTTCAGGCATTCCATGACCTGCTGATGCGATTCCGGATCATAGGACCGGGCAATCTGCAGGTTCGCCACTATCACGCTAGCAATGCCCACCCAGGCATCCGCGCAAGCCTTGTCCCAATTCACGGCTTCCTCGTAATGGACTCGTGCGTCTTCGAGTCGGCCACTTTGCATGAGGGCATAGCCAAGCCTCGTTAGCGTCAGACATTCCCCGGGTGCGAGATTATCTGCCTTTTCCAGAGCTTTAATCGCTGGTTCATACGCAAGGAGATGGGAATAGGCCAAGCCCAGGCCCTCCCAAGCCTTTCCTGACGTGCCCTCAAGCTCAATAGCCTTCTTGAAAGCATCGATCGCTTGTTCGTTTTCGCCAACGCCAAGGTAAGCGGCGCCGAGGTACAAATAGGGCTCATACGTGCCGATCAAAGCTGTCGCGATCTCTAGAGACCTGATGGCAGTTCGGAATTTCTCCTTGTCCATGGACGTCTTTGCCTGATCAAAGGCGAATACACCTCGCTCATATGCCTGTTTCGTTCTCCGGTTCGCCTTCTCGCGAAGCCTTGTGTACTTCCTCTCGAGTGCTATGTATCCGGATGGATCAATACTCTGTATGTATTGATTCGTTTGCTGGCCAGTAACCAAGTTGAAACGGAGGATTGGCTGCGTCTGCTTGGATCGAACCGGGTTAACTCCAAACATCAGCAAGACAAATATGGCGATCCCGCCGGAGGCTCTTATTGTAAGACCTTTTAGCCCGTCGCTCGTAATTACGTAACCTGTAAGCACCCCGGCAAAAAGACCGCCGCAGAGAGCGATGAGAAATCGCATGATCCCCCGCATTGTCTCATTTTCCGGAGGGGGAAACAGCACCGCGTACACAAGGAAAACCGAAAGCATTCCACCCATCACGATGACAATGACCAATCCTGCCCTAGAGTGTCGGGAGACTGTCGAATATTCCATGCTAGATACCGTTCACTGACAACTCTTACTATAACAGATTCTCAGCAGAATGTACCAGGTAAATGTTTCAGAGCCAGGTTATCTATCTTTGCGAAATTTCTCCTTGTTTTCCTCCCACCACTTCCGCCATTTTTCGGGATCCAGACCGAGATCCTGCCCCGTTATTTTTCTCAGTGCATCTGCGGCAGCAGCTGTTGCACGAAATCCCTCATCATCCAGCGCATTAATGAGCGGCTTAATAGTCCTCGTAGCCCTCAGACAATCCAATTCTCAGCCCTCAAGCAGGCGACCAAAGGCCCTGTAGCCGGTTTGCCAATTTTGCCGAGCGCCTTTGCTGCTTTAATCCCTTTCATCATCAGCGCCTTTTTTCTAGGCTCTTGTCCCGACCTTCTGTGCTCGTGTTCGGGTAGCTCGACAGCTCCCTCCATCGCAATGGATTAAGACCTTGCGGTTAAATCCTATTGCGAGACCACTCATTTCCCAGAAACAGCCCTTACGAGATCAGCAGTTCTTGTAACCCACCCAAAGAGGGCCTCAACATCCATCACTTTTTCAGAGTCAGGCAACAAAGTACCCCGACAAATCCAATTTCGCCCTCCTTGAACAGGCTGGGACGGCTGAGCCATTGAAAGTCTTTACTGGTATAGAAGGGCTCCTCGAAAGCGTGGAGCCACAAAAGTATCATCTTTAACCTGCCGAATTCACGGGCTGCTTCCTTTAAGACAGGGGCCGGTG